>OIXQ01000604.1_pt1 | contig 15666 bp, 19 predicted proteins | sample 1587791 | NCBI WGS metagenome assembly OIXQ01 (sample SAMN03283273) | human gut metagenome | biome: human-associated habitat; material: feces | host: Homo sapiens | place: Peru | collected 2012
CTCCTTCATCCAGCGCTTTGCGGTATCGTCACTGACCCCCACATCTCCGGCGATGTCATGCAGGTTCAGCATCTGGCCGCTTCTGCAGGCGGCAGCGCGAATGAAGTCGGCAAACATCACCTTATCCACGCCGGGAATGTCGGTGGTCACATCGCGGTCAATATAGGTCTGAATATAGCTGCTATAAAACACATCACGGTCTTTATACTTACCGCTCCTGTGGCCAGGGAGTGCGCCGTCCCAAATCCGCTGGTATATCTCATTCGGTGTGGCAGGAGAAAGCAATGCCTTGCGCTTCTGCAACTCATCGAGCTCCAGCGAAAAGGGCGAAACATCCACTGCGCCGCAAAGCTCGGCTTGTGACAATGCAGACATATGAAGAATGGCGGTTCGTCCGGCCAGCGACTCCTGCGCAAGCTCCATCAGGCGATACGCCTGAGAGCCGGTCAGCCAATAGGAGCCGGGTGCAGCACCGTTATCCACAGCGATCTTGATATATGAAAACAGCTCCGGTGCATACTGAACCTCATCGATGAGAACCGGCGCAGGATGCAGCTTCAAGAACATGGCAGGATCTGTTTTGGCAAGTCTGCGCTCCTCCAAATCGTCCAGCGAAACCTCGGCTCGTGCCGTCCCCTCCATCAGATGCCGCAGCATGGTGGATTTTCCGACCTGACGCGGGCCGGTCAGCAGCACGCAGGCATATTCCTCGCTTACGGCTGTGAACTTCTTTTCCAGCTGTCTCTCAATATACATTGCTCTGCCTCCTTTGGGCTAAAATACGATGTACCTTTATTATAGCCTAAGAGAGAAAGAAAATCAACAGTTTTTAGGCTAAAATACGATGCACTTGTATTTTAGCCTACACAGGCAGCAATTATGCGTGTCTGCACAGGCTTTCACCATTCACGCAAAAGCCGCCCGATTTCAAATCAGGCGGCTAAGCAGACGGTACTTGTCATTCTCCCCGCGGGAACCCGAAATCGCTGCGCTTAATCTTGCACTGCGGCTGTCCATCCTTCCAAAATACGATGCCCTCGATGTTGTGCTTCTCAAGGTAATCACGAATTCCCTCGAAATTTCTCGGCACATCCGGCAAAACGCGAATACCGTGCTTCTCGATCACATCTTTTTCAAGTCCGTATGGGTTTGCGCGGAAATGCGGACCGATTGCTTCGTAAGTGCCTTCCTCCGTAGGGCAGCCGGCATTGCGATAGGCTTCCATGAACCAGATATTGCTCTTGTCGCTCTCGTCCACGGGAATCCAATGCGGCCAGTGGCCGGTTATGGGGTCCGGATCGCAGCAGGGAATCGCATTCGCCGGCGGAATCTTGCCGCGTTTTGCATCGTATCTTTTATAGAAGACTCCGTCTATCACCGCGCAGCAGCTGCCGTCGATTTTTTCGGTTGCTGTGCCCTCACCATCAAGAACCCATTCCATGCCGGGATGAACCTTGTTGTTAATTCCGACTTTATGATGGTTGTCAAATACCCGCTCAAAGAGCGTCGGGATTTTCTTCATGGCACCTTGCATCTCCTTCTATAATCTCATCCAGCGTTCTCGGCGTGTAATCCATATACGGCATCATGCAGCCGACATTGATGAAGTTACCGTTCGGCGTGCCGTAACCGGTGAAATTTGCCTTTACCTCACGGCGCAGCTTTGCGATATACTCATATTCAATCGTCTGATGGACATGCCCGTAGAGCATGAACGCTGTCGAAGCAAAGCTGGCACGGAAGAAGGGAATCGGATAATGACACATCACAACATGCTTGCCGCTGTCCTTGATTTCCTTCAAGTTCGTAATTTCTTGGAACATACGCTTTGTGGCAGCGCTGAATTGCTTGGGATCGTGATTGCCTCGTATCAGCACCTTGTTGCCGCCAAGCGAACCAACAATAGACGGCCACTCGCTTTCCTTTGCCCAGATGAAATCGCCAAGAATGTATACCGTGTCATCGCTGCGTACTCTGGCGTTCCAGTTTTCTATGAGCTTGTTATTCATCTCATTAACATCCGCGAAGGGCCTGTTATCAAACCGCAGAATATTTTCATGCCCGATATGCAAATCAGAAATATAGTAATGCATTGCGTTCCTTTCTGTTGTGTCTTTGAATGCCATAAAAAGCCTCCGTATTCTTGCGATGGCCACAATAATACGGAGGCTTCATTGTTCTTTCAGATGTGCAATATGGTTAGTTATTCATCTTCATCATCGTCGTTTGGCCAAGATGAGATCATGTGAATATCACCGGTATCCATATCCATTGCCATATTGTTACCCATTCTCATCATAAGGTCACCGTCAGAATCCATTGCCATATTATCTGAAAGCGAAAAAGCAAAATCTCCGTCTTCAAAGTCAAAAAAATGTTTTCCCATCAGAATATCTCCTTATCTGAAGTATTTGTAATAGATTTCGTTGACCGCTTCAACATATACGATAAAAGAAGGATGCGTGTTGTCTTGGCGAGAAAGATACATGCTCTTCAATTCAACATACCTATCTCTGGCCTCTTGCCATAGTCCCTCTGCTTTTATTGCATCGGCTTTTTCCTTTACATCGTGAGATTTTGGGACTTCATTCCATGTGTATTGATCGTAGCCAAAACAGAAAGCGTTTTTATTATGAATGAGTCTCATATAATCTCCGTTGCGATTTTTAGTTAGAATTGCAACATCGAAGCTGAATTCAACATTTGGCGAATCATTGAAATGTAAAAGCGTGGTTAAGCAGGATCTTGAATCCATAGCATCCGAAAAGAAATCCTTTCTCTCAGCCTTATTAAGCGCATTCCGAACTGTATCTTTTAGTAGCCGTAAGTCTTTCCTATATCTTTCGTCCGCTTTTATGACAACGAGGTTGTAGTCAAGATCGTAAGGTCCATTTCCATTCCTTGTTATCAAGTTTTTTGCACCGCTTCCGACAAGCGAAAACTGAGCAATAATATTCTTGCTCTTTAGTATCTCACAAGTCTTAGTCAGCACGGAGGCGCAATCGGAACGAAATCGCTTCGATTCGGATTCACAAACAATTTCATAGGCCATAACATTCTCCTTTTTCTCCCACGCCGCCCATTTATGATCTAGCATAAATCGTATTATTATACTCCTGATTATATAGTTGTCAAGATAGAAATTCAATTTTTTACAACAAATCTCGAAAAGTATCGAGTATTCTTGGGAGAAGGCATGAAATTTCTCTACCTCATTTCATCACCTTGATGATCAGCTCGTTCACATCCTCTGTCGGTTTTCCGGCAGAAAGAAGCTTGTTGCGAAAAGCAAGAAGCGCTCCCCGCAACAGCCGCGCCTCGTCAGGGGACAGCTCAACCATTCGTTTCTCTGCTTTACGGCGGAGCATTTGCAGCACCTCCATTCCTCTCTGCCTCCATTGTATCCGCAGATGCTCATCATGGCAAATGTGCAAATGAAAATCTTCCGAAAAGCGAATACGGCAGCCCATTGAAAGGCTGCCGTAGATCGACAAATCGGAATTTGAAAACCACAATTTTATAAGTGGTTATCGAAGCACATAGTGTTTTAATAAAATCCTCCAAAAGCCTTGAAAATAAAGGATTTATCGCAAAATGCTCACCTTAACTTATTATACGATTTCACACTGTTTTATTCGTCCCTTGCAAGCTGATAAGGGCAAACACAAGGGCAAGAAAATATGATAACAAGATATAACAGAATGTGGCAATCGGAGAACTGTGACATATGTGCGAATATCTTATACTGGAGGATTTATTGAATGGACAAGTACATTTTTGATGAAAGCAACGGGCTTTGGTATGAGCTTCAAGGCGATTATTATATCCCTTGTCTAATACTTTCCGAAGAAGAAACACAGCCTATCGGTTTATGGGGGCAACGCCATAGAGAGTATCTAAAGGAGCATGAGCATCTTATTTATATTACAATGTTGTTGGATGGCACTCTGAACCGTTATCTTGCTGATATTAACCAACAGGCGGAGCAGATGTTCCATAGATTGATTAAGGAAATGGCTCAAAAGCAAGGTGTAACAGAAACCCTCAAAACAGAGCAACCTTGGGAATGGATAGGATTGATGAATAATATTCAAGCCTGTGCAAGAGAGGTTGTGAACAAGGAATTGGTTTACTCATAACATAACGATAGGGCGAAGATGCTTTTAATGGTGTCTTCGTCCTTCTTCGTTAAAATGTTTGAGTAAATTGACAAAAACACCACACAATAGTATGATTGAGTGGTGAGGTGAGATTTATGCCAGTTAATTCATTTGAAAATTATCCGATGTCTTGGAAACCGAATTTAGACAAAACCACTCGTTCTCTATATTTGTCTTTAGCAAAGCAATTAGAGACAGATATTCAAAACGGTATTTTGTTGCCAGGTACAAAATTACCTCCACAAAGGGAATTAGCCGACTATTTGGATGTCAATGTCAGTACCATATCCAAAGCATTTAAGCAATGTGAACTAAAAGGATTATTGTCTGCTACTGTTGGGAGTGGCACTTTTGTTTCTTATGATGCTCTTTATAGCAGCAATCTTATGGTTGGTCATAGACGAGAAACTATCATTAATATGGGGCCAACTTCTCCTGAACAATCTGGAAATGAACTTTTACTGAAAATGACACAAGAATTATTAAGTGAGCCACAGACAAAATGCTTGTTTAGTTACTATTCCAAAGGTGCTGATGAGTGGCAAAAAGAAGCTGCTGTTCGGTTAATGAACTATTGTGGACACAGCACAGCGCATGAGAAGATTCTTTTTGCAGGAGGAGGCCAAAACGCTTTAACTGCTATTTTAGCCGCATTATTTCAAAGAGGAGATAAAATCGCAGTAGATAACCACACATATCCCGGCATAAAAACAGCAGCCGCTATGTTAGGATTGCAGCTCGTTCCCGTTCCAACGGATTCGGACGGGATGGATATGGACGCATTGGAAGCTATTTGTAAGAATGAAAAGATACGAGGGATTTATGTCATTTCAGCTTGCCATAATCCAACTACAGCAAGGCTCTCACACCAAAAGCGTGAACATATTGCAAACATAGTAGAGCAAAAAAATCTGCTTCTCATTGAGGATGGAACATATCAGATATTGCATAAAGGAGAACATAGTATTTCCAATAGAATACCTGAACAAAGCGTCTATATTTTGAGCCTTTCCAAGGGAATTGCTCCCGGCTTAAGGTTAGCTTATGTTTCTGTTCCTCTGAAATGGAAACAAAAGATTGAGGATGCGTTATATAGTTTGAATGTGGCAACTGCCCCCTTGCTATCAGAGTTAGCTGCTCGTATTATCACATCGGGGCAATTTATTGAAATCATACGATTGCACCAAAAACAGACACAAGAACGCAATCACATCGTCAACACTTATTTCTCTAAAGAAAATTGTTTGGGGAATGAAAACAATATTTTCAGATGGCTGTTATTGCCGGAAAAATATACAGGAGCAGATTTTGAAGCTTTAGCCTTCGCAAATGGTGTTCAGATTTTCGGCGCAGAAAGATTTGCTGTTGGCAATACGACACCATTAAAGGCAGTACGTCTTTCAATATGTTCACCAGATACGGCAGAGACTTTGGAAAAAGGAATAAAAGTCATATCAGATTTAATAAAATAAGTCACTTTATAAAATTGTTCGCCATACAATAAAGCTATTGTATGGCGAACTTGCTTTTGCTATGATTATTATAGGCTTATTTATCAGAAAGATTTGTATTATAAAGTGATTGGAGCGTTGCTTATGAATAACCATTTTTTATCCGGGATAAAAGTATCCATACCTGCTTGTCTGGGCGTTATTCCCGTTGGAATATCTATCGGAATGTTAGGTGTGCAGGCGGGACTATCTGAGATTGAAATTATCTTAATGTCTGTGACGGTTATGGCAGGGTCGGCACAGTTAATGGCGATCAGCATGATTACTCAGGGAGCTGCATTGTCTGCTATCATCATCGGTACATTCTTCATCAATCTACGCCACATAGTAATGAGCAGTTCTGCTATGCAAAGAGTAAAAGAGACTACGTTGCCGCAAAGACTTTTGGGTGCATTTGCATTATGTGATGAATCGTTCGCTATCTTTTCTTTATCAGACGATGATAGTTATCCGTTTCTCTTGGGCACAAATACTGCTCTATATATCAGCTTTGTCAGCAGTACAATTGTAGGTAGCCTGATTACCAGTTTTCTGCCACAGATTGTGGTTGACAGCTTTGGAATTGCATTTTACGCTGCATTTTTGGGACTGCTTATCCCTGGGATTAAACATAATGTCAAACTAATTGTGTTGGTTGTGATAACTGCACTTTTGAATTGCCTGCTGCAATGTTTTCTACCTGCAAGCTGGTCTGTAATTTTGTCTATGATAGCAGGCGCAATGATTGGCGTATTCCTGATTGATGATGAAACTGTTATGCCGGAAAGAGAGGACGAATAAATGAATTATCCAGTTATTGCACTTATTATTGGAATGGCACTTGTTACATATTTTCCGAGAGCTTTACCTGCTGTTGTAGTAGAACACTTAAACTTTACGCCTAAAGCAGAAAAGTTTTTACGCCTGATTCCATATACAGCAATGGCAGCGCTTATCTTTCCCGGTATTGTTGTCGTTGATAATACCAGACTTGAAATAGGCATTGCAGGTGGACTCGTTGCCGGAATTTTAGCTTGGAAAAAATGTCCTGTCATTGTCTGTGTCGTGGCTGCTATCCTTGCGGATATGATTTTGTATATTGTATTTTGATGATTTTGTCTATATGTTTTCTTCAATTATGTATTGAATGAATATTCGTTAAGGTTTTCAATTATCTATGTAATACCGCAAGGCAGGGTAACTGCCTGCGGTGTTTTTTCTATGTCGTGATTATCTGTCTCTGTCTTGGGATTTCTTTCTCTGCTTCGGCTGGGTGTTCTGTTTACCCTCTGCCTGTAACTGGCGAAGGTGTTCTCTGACACTTCGCTTTTCGGGCGGTTTCTGCTGCTTTTCAGCGGGTTTCTGCCCGTTCTTAACTGCTTCTTCCCATTCTGCAAGGTCTTGGTTATACTGTGCGACAATAGCCTCTGCTTTGCGGTAAGTTTTCATAAATGCCTGCACATCGGGATAACCGTCATCAATCAGAATATTAGGAAGTTTATCCAGTTTTTCATCAAGCTCCGCTTCTGCCTGCTGTATCTGTTTTTCCAGAGCCTTTCGTTCCTTGCCTTTGAAAACACCTGTTGTTTTGGCAAGCTGCTGTCGCAGGTTCGGAAGTGTGACCTCTTGCAGCTTCTTGATTGCTTTCGCCTGTTTCTGTACCTTTAGCATAAGGCTCTGCATTGTACTGAACTCGTCCATATCCATATCGAGGACTGGCTTTGGCGGCATATCCTTTTCACGAATGATATTTTGCAGAAATTCCTTTGCCTTGCCTACGATACCTCTAAACAGGTTCGGCAGCCAACCGTTTTCTCGGATGGACTGACTGGCTTCATCGTGGATTTCGGTCTGTTTGATTTCCAGTATCTTTGTTTCTTCGATACCCGATATGAGAGCCAAATCTGCTGTTCTGTTCCATTCCTGCCTTGCGGTGTTATCCGCTTCGATTTCGGCAGCTTTGGGATTGTTCTTGCCTATCTTTTTGGTTGGGAGATACACGCTGTTCTTATCAAACACTTTCAAATGCTGTTCAGGATCTGAAATGTGGGAGTTGATAAGTTCCGTGTAGACCTCTTTGATTTCGTCCAAAAACGCTTCGCTCTTGAAACGCTCGTCTTTGACTGTGAATAAATGACTTTCGTAAACAACTCCTTTTTTGATAACGGTACAGCCCGTTCGGATTTGCCCGTTCTCGTCTGTGATTTCTTTCTTGGTTCGTACCCTTTTCCCACTTTCGTCATAGAATACGCTTCTTGTGGCAATCTTTATATCCGGTTCGGGAAGTAACTTCCTTTCGCTGAATATGAGGTGGATGTGGTAATTGGTCTTGCGTTTATTGTGGTGCAGAGCCGATACACATTCCACTCCGTATTGCTGACGGAATTTATCCGTAAATTCCTCCAACACTTTCTGCGGTTCAAAGGTGGTGTAAATCTCCGGCAGGGCAATGATTAACTCCCTTGCTTCGATACATTGTCCTGTTGTTCCGCTTCGCTTGAATTCCTGCTGACTTTCCCTTGCAAGATTGCTCCAAAAGGTATTGTCTGCGGTACGATAGGTGGCATAAAGGTTTTCCTGTTTGGCGTGGCTCGTGATATATGAGATTCTTCCCTTGACATTGGACAACTTCGACATCTGTACGAAAGAATGTCTTGCCAACCTTTGCTCCTTTCTCCGCTGAGAATACCGTACTCATTACGCAACCGACTTGTCGGGTGCGGCTGTCACAGCTATCAGTGATTGGTGGGGCAGCAATGGAAATTGCGGTGCAATTTCCTCTGTATCATATCTGAGGGGTGTCTGTCCGAAGCTGTGATACAGGCTCCCCGCAGGGGCGAAATACCCAGAGTACAAATCGTAGATTTGTGCGAGGGGTGTATTTCGCTCTCAAACGCCGAGGGCTTGAGAGAACGGTCATTCCACTCTGCGGACATCATTGGGATTGAGCAGGTTCCTGCCCTGGTTGACCGTCATAAAATGCTCCAGCGTATCCCTGCGGATAATCGTCTTTCGCCCGACTTTCAGAACAGGAAGTTTGCCCCAGTCCACCAGTTTTCGCATTGTGTTTCTGCCGATACCCGTACATTCTGCTGCTTCTTCGATGGTTAATCCCATTTTAATTACTGTCATAAAACATCTCCCTTTTCAAAATACTCATTTTGCAACTTTGCATTTATCATTATACTTATTTTGCTGTTTCTTGTCAACTCATTTCACAACTTGTTAAAAATATTTTCTAACTTTTATCGGGATGATAGTTGCAAAATAGGTTTTAATATGATATACTTGTATTCGTCAGGAGGTGAACACCTTGAAAAATGAAATTACATTCACCGCAAAACAGGTCGGTGAACGAGTAAAAGAACGCCGAACAGAATTGAATCTTACCATGCCGGAACTTGGCAAGCGTATCGGAGTGAACAAATCCACGATACAGAGATACGAAGCTGACGGTGTAGACCCGAAGCGTACAATGATTGTCAATGGACTGGCAGAAGCATTGCTTACCACTCCCGAATGGCTCACAGGTCTTTCAGAGGATAAGGAATACGACAGCAAAACCCTTTGTGAAAAGGATTTGGAAGAACACGTCAGAAAGTACATTGATACGGTATCTACGGTTGTCAATGGAGAACCGCACCAGCAGCTCCTTACCACATTTCTCGGAAAGATGATTGATTTGTATTCTATTCTCTGTTATCACTTCTCCGATGCTATGGCAGAGGTTGACCGTGTGGCAGAGGACGAGGGATTGAAGCAGTCTCTTATGAAATATGCGATTGAATCGGGAGCGATTAAAGAACGGGTTTATCATAACGAAATGGAAGCACCGATTGAGGATATGAAACGATTCTTAGACGGAATTTTACATATCTACGATGAAGGTCGTACCGCTGTGAAGATGGGAGACCTTTTCGGGATAGTGTCGGAAGCCGAAGCAAGGCTTGCCGAAAAAAATAATTCCGTGGCGCCTTGACAAAGAAAAATGCCGGTCGAAAAATAACCGGCGGATGTGACATTATTACTTTGCGCACACCGTATGTCACAGTTCCGATTGCCACGGATAGAAAGGAGACAATTTATCAATGGCAAAAGGATCTGTAAGAAAAAAGGGCAAGAAATGGTACTACCGCTTCTATGTGGAAGATGCAAGTGGAAAACTGGTACAGCGTGAGTTTGCAGGCACAGAAAGCAAATCCGAAACAGAAGCTATGCTCCGCAAGGCAATGGAGGACTATGAAGCAAAGAAATTTGTGGCAAAGCCTGAGAACACCACAGTGGGTATGCTGCTGGATATGTGGGTGGAGGAAGAACTGAAACCCGGCAATCTCAGTAACGGTACAGTAATGGCATATATGGGAACCGTGAACAGGATAAAGCAATATCCTATCGGGGACAGAAAACTGAAAACGGTCACTGCGGAACATTTACAGGCATTTATGGACTTCCTTACTTTCGGAGGGCAAAACCCTGACGGAACGACAGGAAAGGCACTCAGCAAAGGGTATCTGAGACTGTTCTCGGCAGTATTGCAGGGAGCGTTCCGATTTGCGGTATTCCCGAAGAAACTGATTTCCTTTAACCCTATGCAGTATGTGGTATGGAGAGGAAAGAAAGAGGAATACGAACTGTTTGCAGACGAGGACGGCGAAGTTGAAAACGCTCCTACCATTGACCATCAGCAGTTTCTGATGTTGGAGGACTTTCTGAAAAAGAAAGACAACCCTGCATTACTCCCTATGCAGATAGCCTATTACACAGGGCTTCGTATCGGGGAAGTGTGTGGTCTGACCTGGCAGGACATCAACCTTGACGAGCAGTACCTCACAGTACGACGCAGTATGCGTTATAACGGGCAAAGGCACAAGACAGAGATTGGTGCTACCAAACGCAGGAAAGTCCGTACCGTGGACTTCTGCGACACGCTTGCGGATATTCTCAAAAAGGCAAAGACGGAACATCACAAGAACCGCTTCAAGTATGGCGAACTCTACAACCTCAACTACTACAAAGAGGTTAAAGAAAAAGACCGTACTTACTATGAAGTCTACAGCCTGCCGAGAACCGATGAAGTGCCTGACGGGTACAAGGAAATATCCTTTGTCTGCCTGAGACCTGACGGGGCATACGAGTCACCGAGTACGGTTGGGATTATGTGCAGGTCTGCAAAAAAGAAACTGGAAGGATTTGAAGATTTCCACTTTCATATGCTGAGACACACATTTACCAGCAATCTGCTCTCCAACGGAGCTGCACCGAAAGATGTACAGGAGTTGTTGGGACACGCCGATGTAAGTACCACAATGAATATCTACGCTCACGCCACAAGGGAAGCGAAGCGTACTTCCGCAAGGCTGCTGGATAAAGTGGTCGGCGGGGAATAAAAATTTCCCTTGTTTCGGCTCATAAGGGCAAAAGCAAGGGAAAATACATAAGGAACGAACATTAAAATGCCGATTTTCCTTGAAAATACAAGGGTTTCGGAGGATTAAATAGATAATCTGGAATTTGTGGGTGTGATTGATGAGAATTGTAGAAGTTACAGAAAACAAAAAACAATATCTTGATTTGCTCCTGTTGGCGGATGAGCAGGAAGATATGGTTGACCGTTATCTCTATAATGGTAAAATGTATGTTCTTGATGATGACGGAGTAAAATGCGAGTGTGTCGTAACGGACGAAGGGAATGGAATACTTGAAATTAAGAATATCGCTACAGTTCCCCCATTTCAGCGAAAAGGCTATGCCAAAGCGCTGATTGAATTTCTTGTTGAAAAATACCGCAGACAATTTTCGATACTGCAAGTGGGAACCGGCGAAAGCCCGTTGACGATACCCTTTTATGAAAAATGTGGCTTTGTACGCTCGCATACCGTGCCAAATTTCTTTACGGATCATTATGACCACCCGATATATGAGTGTGGTGTACACCTTGTAGATATGGTGTATTTGCAAAGACCTCTATAAAACAAATTCCAGTTTGTCAGTCTCATTCTATCACACACTCGGTACATTTCCCGGCTTGCGTATCACAGCGGCGGTGCGGTAGATCACGAGTTATAGCTCAACGATCTGCTCTACTGCATACAGCGGCAAATTCACAAGCCGGTCTTCTTTTTTGAAATCCGCCATTGAAGTACGGACGGCGATTTCGGGTGTGAACTTCTCCTGATAGGTTTTCAGGCTTTTTGCCCGGAGGTTGGTTTCAGCCTTCACCTCTATCGGAATCACCTGCTCGCCTGCATCCACGATGAAGTCAATTTCGCAGGAACCTCTGTCATTGGTGTAGTAGTAAACGCCCAGATCCTCAATGGTTTTCAGCTGCTGGCAAACATACTGCTCCGTAAGGGCACCTTTGAATTCAATAAAGAGGTCGTTTCCGTCCAGTAAGGTGCGCTGGCGAAGGCCTGCCATACACCCAAGCAGGCCCACATCAACAAGGAACAGCTTGAATGCCTTTAAGTCCTCATAGGCCTTCAGGGGAATTCCGCCAGCGTTTACACGGCTGATCTTATGAACCAGTCCGCAATCGGAAAGCCATAGGATGGCCGTTTCATAATCCTTGGCTCGTGCGCCTTCCCGAACGAGTCCATAGACGAACTTTTTGTTTTCTCTTGCCAACTGCGAGGGGATGCTGTTCCAAAGCATGCGGATCTTGGGAACGATCTCGTTCGGTGCGTGTTTGGAAAAGTCCTGCTCATAAGCGGCAAGGATTCTCTTTTGTATCTCGCGGACCTCATTAAAATCCTTATTCTCCGCAAATCTCTGCACCGCTTCCGGCATACCGCCCACAAAATAGTACTGCTTGAGCGCATCAATGTAGGTCTGCTTAAAGCTCGTGATCATTGGATAATCCTGCTTACTGAGCAGCTCTGCAAAACGCTTCTTACCGGTGGCCATCAAAAACTCTTTGAAAGAGAGCGGGTATAGCTTCAAAAAGTCTACCTTGCCCACCGGGAAAGAAGTGCCTTCATGCAGGGCAATGCCCAGCAGAGAGCCTGCGCATACAATGTGGTACTCCGGCGCATTTTCGTAAAAATACTTGAGAGAGCTGAGCGCTCTTGGCACTTCCTGCACCTCATCAAAAATCAGGAGGGTGTGGTCGGGATCAATTTTCCGACCGGAATACAACTCCAACCCCATAATCAAGCGCTCTGTATCCAAATCAGAGGCAAACAGCTCGGCCATTCTGGAATTGGAATCGAAGTTGATATATACGGTATCGGTATAATAGAGCCTCCCGAATTCCTTCATCAGCCAGGTTTTCCCAACCTGCCGTGCTCCCTCGATAATCAGCGGCTTCCGCCGCTTGCTTTCTTTCCATTTCAGTAGCTTTTCCATTGCGATCCGGTACATACTTGCACCCCCTATCTCATACTGCAAATATAGTATACCACCGAATCACAGAAAATGCAACGAACTTTCGGGTTTGAACCATATTTTTTACAGCGAACTTCTGCTGTGCTCGTACACTTTTTACAACTAACTTTGAAACAAGCACCCGGCCCGATGAAAGGCTGCCGCAGGTAAATTTGTTGTCAGCCTGTATAAGCATCCTCCGCCGTGTTCTTGAAATTCTGCTTTGCAAGCCACTGCTTTTCTTCTTCATTTTCCGGAATGTCGATCCGCTCGATCTTGAAGATAACAGGGCGTGTGCCGTCATTGCAGCAAGCGATCATCATTCTGTCGTCATTGGTCCATTTGCGCATAATGGAGCCGCCCTGTAACGCCGCATAGACATATCGGCTGATGGCGTCCCATGCCTCTCCGCAGAATTTTCCGTTCATCAGGCGGTAAAAGTCATCCTGCTCCGGCGTCCTTTTCAGGAGGAACGTGTCTCCCGCCTTGAAGCAGGGACACGGCCCGGATTTTGGGTCCGCCAGATACTTTTCCTGCAATTCCGGAAACACCTTTGTCTCCAACACCGTGATTCTGCACTCGTAGTTCATAAAAACCTCCTGTGTTTTCAGTATGCCGCGCTTAATTAAACCGGAAGCTGCGCATTCGTTACGCGCTCGTCTCACTCAGCGCTCTTTGTCTATGATCGCCAGCACCTTTTCTCTGTCTCTCTTGTAAAAGTGCGCCGACTTTACGATCAGGATCAGCTTTCCGCAGGGAATGTCGGCCTTCTCCGCAATTTCCTTTTGAATGAGGTGGAGCATTACAAGGTTGACATACGCCTTGCAGCCGAAGTCCAGCGCGCGGCAATAGGCGGTCATATCCAGCTTTCCGCCGGTTTTCTGGAAGTCCAGAAGGCTGACGCAGGGGATATAGCCCTCGTCCGTCAGCGGCTCAAACATGGTGATGGTCGCGGAGCGCGCGGCGGGATTGCTTTTCAGCCGCCCGATCAGCCATTCCACCTGATTCTTCTGCCCCATGTAGGAATACAGACGGGAGGCATAGGAGTTCTCGTGATGCAGCTCCGGCACTTGCTCCTGCACGGTGAAATTGCGGACCATCCAGTCATATTCCGCCTGCACCTTGTGCTTTTCGATGATCGCATCGGGCAGCGCGGCATCCTGCACCTCTGCGGTCAGATACAGCAGCTCCCTGACCGCTGCGCTTTCGCCTGCATTGTCGGTATAAACGGTTTCCGCGCCCTCGGTTTCCAACTCGTTCAGCACTTTGAGCCACAAGGCGCCGAGGCTGTGAAATACGCCCAGATCCCGCATTTACAGATCCCCCGCCTTGCGATTCACCGAAGCTCCGGTGTCAAAGCCGTTGGGGAAACGCTGACGCAGCTTGTCCAGATTCCCCTGAAAAACAGCTTCCAGCGGAACATCCAATGCCGTGGCAGCCTCGGCAAGATACCATGCCACATCCCCAAGCTCCCTGATCAAATGCTCCCTGTCCAGCTCATGCCCCTGCATCAGCCACTTTTTCACAATATCAATGGCTTCGCCGGATTCCCCGCACAAGCCCATGACGCTGTTGATGAGAACATCCTTTTTGTCAAGCGCCGGATTCAGCGTTGCCATTGCCTCTTTCTGGTATTCGTTGACTTGCATTTGTTTCCTCCGTTATTTTGCCTGCGCAAATTGATACGCCTGTGCGATCCAATCAAATAGCTCCTCGTCCAAATCGGACGGACTGCCGATGACAAAATGCGTTGTCCACCGCCCCGGATACGGCTCGGTTTTTGCCGCCGCCCGGTCGGATTCCAACGGCGCGGACAGCCCCAGCGTCAGCACAAAATAGTCATCCGGCAGCTCCGCTTTCTTTTTTACCTGCAAGAAGGACACGCAGGCGTAAAGGTGGCGATTGTAGTATGAGATTTGGGATTTTTGCACCTTGATCCGGCTTTCGGGGAATCTGGCAAGCAGCTTTTCCTGAAAACGCTCATACAGCGGATAGACAGCCTGATGCCGGTCAAAGAAAACCAGCGTATCTTGCAGTGTTGTGTCCATTCTGTTCCCCTCCGCAAATACCCCTTTGTTGCCCCCATTATATCACACACCCGGCACATTTTCTAGCTTGCGACCACAGCGGCACCGCAGATATTCCGCATTGCCGCTGTGATTTTTTAGCGTTCTCTGTCTGCGGATGATTTCTGCGGCTCCTCCTCGCCACGCTCACCGTCCACGATCTCATTTTTCCTTCTTATCCGGGTTTGGCAGGGCGTTCAGCTCGTTCAGACGGGCCGTTTCCGCCGCAAGCTCTTCCTCCTGGGGGAATGGCTTCTGTACCTCAGCCTTTGCGCTTTCGAGCGGAACCCGCGTGTTCTCCGGCTGCTCGATACACGACTGGGCTTTTTTCTCCCAAGGTATCGGCGTACATGGTTTTCGGAGAGAACTCAGGTGTCCCGGCCACTCTTGCGTGTGCTTCAGGGGAACAGGGGAGAGGGGACAAAAAACGTTTCACCCCTTTCTTTTTCCGGAACGATATGCTATGATGATAAATCGAATAACAAGGAAAGGGCGTGTACGACATGCACGACGAGCTGCTCCGCCGGCTCAATGAGACAAAGACCATGTCCATCGTGGGCATGTGCAAGAACGCGGGCAAGACCACCA
>OIXQ01000605.1_pt1 | contig 15661 bp, 15 predicted proteins | sample 1587791 | NCBI WGS metagenome assembly OIXQ01 (sample SAMN03283273) | human gut metagenome | biome: human-associated habitat; material: feces | host: Homo sapiens | place: Peru | collected 2012
TGGACGTTTTTGGAAAAACTTCGGACGTTTTTGATGGGTGTTTTGGATGGGGAAAAATGCTCAAAAACGACTGTGATAACAAAAATCGGACAATTACCTAAAAAATGGAACAATCGCAGTTTGCTAAAATGTCGATAATGGATTGAAGTTTAATTGTTTAGCCCATTATGGCAAATTTGATGATTGCATAAAATATTGGCAAAAATACGCATTGAACTCGATTAAAGCATGAAATTTTGATGCAAAACCGCAAAAAAACACGCTTTAACTCAAAAAAAGTATGAAAAAACCGCTATAAAGAATAGAATAGAATAGAATAGAATAGAATAGAATAAAAATAAACACACACAAAAAGCGCGTGCGAGAGAAAAAAATTTAATGAAAAAACGTAAAGTGAATAAATGTTAATGATTAATTTATATTTGGTTTTACTTGCTTCCGCAGAAATTAATGCGTATATTTGCAATGCAATCAGATGGGGAACGGATCCTTTCGTGATTGACATTTTCAAAATAAATTTTTCAAAAACAACTATGGGAATTTCAAAAAAGACTGAAATCTTACAGACAACCGAAAACTCGGAACCGACGGAAATTTTAAAGGCAAACGACTGTGCCAGAGCTTTAGCGAAGAACCTGACGGCAAGCAACAAACTTGCCGTGAAAGGCGAAGCCTTATTGAAAGCTATTGACAAAACCGACATCCCCGACAAAATGCTGGAGGAAATCAAAAAGTACACTGCCGATTGCAAAAACGAAGTGGCGAAAATGCGGGCGGAACGCAAACCGATCACGGACGTTTTGCTTGCAATCCGCAACAAATTCACGGCAGTGGAAAATGCAATCGACCCGCTAAACAAGTTGTCGGCTGCCTTTGGGCTGAATTCGGCTGTCTCCGATTTTTTAACAGCGCAACAGCGTAAAAATGAGGCGGTAAGGGAACGGCTGATTGCAAACCACGCACGCACCCAACAGCGAATCGAGAAGCGGAAAGATGTGGACGATGACTGGAAAAAGGCGGCTCTCAAACGTGCGGACGACCGTTTGTCGCAAGGTGTCAACGCCATCACCCCGGTGCTTTCGACCAAGCAGTTCATTCCGGTCGTGGTTGGTGTGGACGGCTATTTTGAACTGTTCGCCTTTTGGTGGGAACAAGCAGGGAAATATTTGCCCGATGCGGATTTGCAGCGCATTTTACACACTCCGCTCATGTATGCGAAAAAACTTGCAAACCAGAAAGATAACGCAGTATTTTTCAACAGCGACAACATCAGTTACGAGTCACGGGTGACAGCAGCTTAACTAAAAACATTGACAAATCATTTTAATATCATGAAAACAAAATCAATCACATTGTTGTCTATCAAAGACAACCAATTGACTGCCACGATAGAAGTTTACGATGAATCAAAAAACGACACTTATAGTACTAAGTATCACAACGATGCGCCTATACATGACGACCTTGCCAACGCATTTGAGATATTGCGTTATCATGTCGAAGAGGTTTTGGGGATGAAATTACCAGCAGATTATCATGTGACGGGTTACCAAAAAACTGCATCCGGCGACAGCGAAATAATTACGCTCTATGTGTCCTCGGCACGGTCGGAAGCAGGTATATGCAAAGCCAATTTTGCAGTAAGGGTGCATTTGGGGCATGACGATTATCGGCTTGCGGATGCATTGATTGCCGATATGGATGCTTGCGAAACGGAAGCCCTCAAATACATTGTGCAGGGCAAACGTTTTGGGATGGAGAGGTTTATAACGTTTGGTACACAAATGGCAGCATGAAAAAGTCCCGTTATCAAATAGACCCTTTGCAGGACTGTTTACGTGATGAACAAGCTGCCCAGGAGTTTTATAAATTAGTCAATGGAGAGTACCGTAGTCGGACTTATCATAACGACACAGTACGAAATTTCGGGTATTTTTTCGAGCCTCGCATTAACTCGTGGATAGTTTTTGACAACCGGGCAAGTACTTTCTTTGTAGAAACCTGTCGGACTTACAAACAAGCGGAGGAATTATTGATAGATGGGACAGAATTACTCGCTGCTTGATACGGCTATTAGACGTTATACGGGTTATAACGTCACGACGGAATACCGATTTCACCCGTCCCGTGAATGGCTCTTCGATTTCGCTATACCTGAAGTGAAAGTTGGAATTGAAGTGGAGGGCGGAATTTGGAATGGCGGACGACATTTCCGCAATGTCGGCTGGCTAAAGGATTTGGAAAAATATTCTGAAGCAGCTGCGTGTGGATGGTTGGTAGTCCGGACTATTCCAAGTGAACTATTGAGTGTCAAAACATTATCGCTTATTGTGCGTGCAATTAATTCGCATAAACAGATTAATAATTAAATCATTATTACTAAAATCTTATTTTAATATCATGGCAATTGAATGTAAAGGTTTGTCATATTTTTCGGTTGATGTCAATTTTTTTGAAAGCGAAAAAATGTTGGTGATTGTAAACGATTTTGGTTTTGAAGCGGTTGCAATGACCCTTAAACTTTATTCGCAAATCTACAAATCTGGATTTTTTATTAAATGGAATGATAAAATCAGCAAGATATTATCTGCTTCAATACATAGTTCTTTTGGTGCAAAAGAATTGCAAAAGTTAGTTTTGGCGTTGGTTGAAGAAGAAGTATTTGACAAAACACTGTACGAAAAATATCAAATTTTGACTTCCAGGGAAATTCAGCTTAATTATTTTTCAGTGACGGCAAAACGTAAATGGTCAAATATAGAGCATGAAGAGTATCTATTAGTTGATTTAAAAAAGCCCGCTAAAGCGCAAACTATAAAAAACAAAATGACGGAGGCGAAACAAAATGATGCTGAAACAATAAAAGAAGAAAATGCCGCCTCTCTACCTGCTGCGCAAACAGTTGATAGAAAGGTAGTTGACATAAAAGACGATTGGAAACGATGGAGAAAAGAGTTGTTAGAGGATGAGGATTGGAAGGCAATGATGGTTCGTTTTGCGGGTAAGGGAATAGGTCTTATCGAAGTGATTGAGGAGGCGTTAATGCTGTTTGAGGACTATGTTTTGCTTACTGGAAAAGAATATGAGCTTATATGTAAAAAAGAGTATCAACGAGCTTTTTCCACATGGTGGCGATACAACAGATGGACATTAAACATGGATGAATTGAGAGGCAACAAGGCAAAAACCGTGCCGAAACCGAGTAGTCGCAGAGAGCCGGAATCGATGATTGATAAAGCGTTGAAATGCGCTAAGGATGCGCAGGCGATGGTTGTAGAGTTAAATCATAAATCGGGATTTATATGAGCGGATTGGAAGAACGGCTTATGCTTGCATTGCGCTCGCGTAAGATCAAAGAGTATGGCTTTGACGATATATCGTCCTTTTGCGTGTTGCTGATTGTACAGACCTACGCATTGTTGGGTTATCAAAATTATAACAAAACAGATGTCAGTTTGCTTGCACGAAGGTTGGCAACAGATTTGTACGAGTCGTACGGTTATTTGAGTAAAGAGGAGGTGCAAATCTGCTTCGAGTTAGGTGCAAAGGGCAACTTTAGCGATTACGCTTATGCAAATTATCGCACGTTTGCTTTGTGGCTCAAAGCATATATCAGATGTGATTTGCGTTATACTTGTCAAGTGCTTTTAATCAAAGCAACGCAAAAGGTGTTGCCACCACCTAGCGAGGCGTATGGCGAGCAATGTTTAACAACGATGGTGCAACGCTGCTTCGAGGACTATAAAAATACGGGGTCGATGGAAAAACATTTCACTTGGAAAGTTTACGAGGTGTTGCAAAAGAGGCAAATTTTGCATAATACGAAACAAGAAAAGTTGAATGCTTACCATCTCTTTGATGTCAAGCAAAAGCGTAACAATTTGTGCTTCGATGACGATTTGCGCCGTCGTAGGGTGGTGTCGCAAGCACAGACGTATTTGCTTAAACAGTACTTTGACAGCATCGATTCTCTGCCAGTCATGGATGCGGCATAGGTGATAATTTTATAAAATATAATAAAATGATAGCGTACACGGTAAATGAAATCGCAATGCAATATTTTCCGTATTCAACATCGAGGTCGGCCTCTAATCAATTACGGAAATGGATTGATAAACACCCGAAATTGGGAAGTGAATTGCTAAACAACGGATGGACAAATGGTTGCCGCTTTCTCACGCCCAAACAAGTAGAATTAATCTATTATTATTTGGGCGAACCGGGATAAATATGTAATTTAGCAAAATATACAAGAGAGGTGTTTTTTTCTTTTTTTGTAGTTTTTTTAGGTTTTGGTTTGGACTAATATTTTGTTTAAACAGTTTATCGGGGTATTGTATGACAAAAACACAATGCCCAACCACTAATCCCTTTTTATTCAAATTTATTTTATGCGGAAATACACAAAAGATTTTACACGTCAAGAGTTTATTCAGAGTTGCTGTGCCATTGAAAACGGCCTGAGCAATGAACCAGGAGAGTTGGCAGAACAAAACCTGCAACGCCTAACTATCAATCTGCTTCAGCCTTTGCGAGATTTAGTCGGTGCACCGATTGCAATCACTTCCGGGTACCGGTCTGAAGAAATCAACAAGCTTGTGGGAGGCGTGCCAAACAGCCAGCACTGCCTGGGCGAAGCAGCCGATTGTTATGTCGTGCAAGGCCCCGAATACCTGCTGTCCGTCCTTGTCAAAAGCGGATTAGCCTATGACCAAGCGATAGTTTATAAGCGCAAACGCTTCCTCCACTTGTCGTACCGACATGACCGCAACAGGATGATGGTGCTGAGGAAGTGAGGTTTTTGTTTGTCATCTGCCCGCATCACATTAAAAAAGGGGCTGCATCCAAACTTTCATTTAGAGGCAGCCCCATCGTGATTATAATAACTCTTTCCTTTTATTTGGACATGAATCCTGCCCAGATATTACCCGGATTGAGTTGTATAGCTTGGCGCAAATCGGATTGAGCCTCTGTTGGTTCATTCTTGAGCAAGTGGATCAAAGCCGAATAGAATGCGATGTTGCTTTCTTGTTCATTCTTGTTCGAGTCACCAAATTTGGCATACGAGTCAACGGCATTCTGGCGGATGCGAGACAAGTTCTCTTCCATTTTCTTCAATGCCGCTGATGCTTCTGCGTTCTTGCCGACCTTCTGCAAGGCTTTTACCTGGTAGTAGCTCAAATCTTTCAAGCCGCCCGGGCATTTGGCTTCCGCTGCCTTCTGATAGAACTCTTGGGCTTTGCCGGCTTGTTTCATGCCTTCGTAGGCTTCACCAGCCAAGTAGTACGCCTTAGCTTCGTAACCTCCGCGGTAGGATGGCGCAACCTCCAAGTTTGCCGGATATTGCGTTGCCAAATCAAATTCTTGGATGGCTTTCTGGTAGTTCTTCTTTGCCAACAGGGTCATGCCCTTCAACATGTGGGAGTCCGCATAGATTCCGTGGATTTGCCCGCCGCCTTCCCATAAGTGGAAGTGTCGGTTGTGCATGATTTGGATGGCCTTGTCGTATTTGCCCGTTACGTTATACAAAGAGAGCAAGCGCATCACGGCATCGTCATGCTTCATGACTGTCTTGATGTTTGATTCCAAGCGTTTCAAGCGAGCCGCCGCATCGACGTTTGCCGACTCATAAATCTTGTCTGATTCGGTGAACAGCAGCGCGTCGTCCGGATTAGCTTTGATGGCACGGTCGTAATAGCCCATGGCTTTTTGCCATTCGCCTTTTTGTCCGTATGCAAAGCCGACATTGCGCAGGGCGACAGCGAATGTGCCGTCCAGTTCGGTCGAGCGTGTCCACTCTGCTAATCCATGCTCTTTCTGCCCGATGTAATACAACAGGTTGCCGTAATGGTAATGGAGGAAGGCATTGTCGGCAAAGGCGGCAGTCAATGTGTCGAACATTTTCACCTCTTCAATGCGCAACGGGTATTGGTTGATGTGGGAAAGGGAGTTGGCCTTTTCCAATTGAGCCCCGGCGTCGCCCCGATTGCCCTCCAACAAGCAGACGTATGCCTTGTAATAATATACCAGCGGAGAAGCTGCGAACGGATTGCCCAAAGCGACGGCTTGGTCTATCAATACCTGTGCCTCCTCCGTGCCGCCCACGGAGAGGTAGTTGTTGACCATTTCGAGGAACTCTTGCACAGCCACGAGACCTTCTGTCTGATTCTTGGTGCGTGACTGCAATACGGAAGCATCGCCCTTTTCGATAAAGCTCTTTTCCAACGTGCTCCAATAGTCGAGCGGGTCAATGCTTTGGACATAATCGATAGTCGCTTTCGCCTCTTCCGTCCTGCCCAGCTTGCGCAAGATGTACGCCTTCAAGTTCTGTGCCTGGATGTCACGTTGGCCGACATACAACGACTGCGTGACCATGTCCAGCGCCTTGCCGTAATCGTTTTGCAGCATGGCCAAAACCGCCAAGCCATAGAATGCCGGGTGTTTATAGTCCGGTGTCCCTGTCGCAGCCCAATAGTTGTTTTCAGCTTGGTGGCAATCGCCCGTCAAGTGGTATAAATAGCCCAGATAGTAGAGGGCTTCCGCATCTTTCACACGGGTATAATCATGGGAAAGGCGGGCTTGTGCGCGCAACAGGTGCTTCTCTGCCGCTTTCCATTCCCCTTGGCGGATGAAATGTTTACCAACTTCGATGTTGACGCGTGCATCCATCGAGTCACGCTCCAGGGCTTCACGGTAGAAGTCCATGTAGTCCAGACGGGCGTTGTTGAATTGGTCCACGCGCAAGCCCGCAAGATAGAGCTCCTCGTTCGTCTTATACTCTTTGACCGGTTTTGTCCCGTCGATGACCTTTGGCAACGGTTTGCCTTTGTCCAGTTCCACCGGACGATAGTCCACCAGCAGGTTGTCTTCCGCATCGTACAATGCCGCATACAAGTCGGAAACCTTGACGTCGGCAGGCACTTTCACCTGGTCCAGGAAGAAGTGGTCGGGGTCGATGGTAATCTGTTTCTCCATCAACACGTTGTCTTGGTGCTTGACCACCACCTTCGCCTGCTTGTACTCAGTCGTCGAGCAGAAACCGATGCGGTACATTCCCCCGTCTGCCGGCTCGAAGTTGACAGCCGCGTCCATGGTGGCGTTCTTGCATCCCTTGATTCCCTTGATAGGATACCAGATCTGGCTGAACTCACGGCTTTCGCCCGGATTGATCCAGCTGTAGTCCGGTTGGTTGTCGGAATAAGCACCCACCATCAGCTCCAGATAATGCCCGTCTTTGTCGGACAAGATTTTGTTCCACATGTGCCCGTTTGGGTTGTTGCCCCATAAGAAGAACTTCTTGCCGGGAACGACATGGCGGTTCGCCACGTGGACAGTTCCGGCGTCCTTGGCATAATCGTAACCAGCCAAGAACTCCATTTCGCTGCCCCATGCGAAGATGGAACGGGAGTCGCCCGTGTAGTTTGCCCAGCGGGACAAGTCCACCTGCTTGCCGCTGCCTATGACCGCCTCGCCAGTCGGCCAATTGGTGAAATATACTTTGTGGTGGTCTACCCCGAATTGCACATCAGGCGGGAAGATCACTTGGTAATGTTCATCGCAGTGCACCGATACGTTGGCCCAATAAAGCATGGATTGGATCATCTGTGTCGGGTTTGTAACCATGATTTTCGCCTCTACCCACGAGCGGTTAGGATAGACAGAGACGCCTACCGACCATTTCAAGCGATGGCGCAGTTCGGTTTCACCGACCCAAATGGTTTTGCTGCCGTCCTTGTTCTCTTTCATGGTCCAGTTCGTCGGAAGGTAAGTGCTCGCCCGGTGGTGGTCAGGAATGTTCCATTCCACGCCTCCAGACAGCCAAGCCCCCAGCATGCCGATCAATGCCGGTTTCACGCCCGTCTGCGTGTAAAAGAAATGGTAGTCATTGGTCTTGTCCGTTGCAGAGAAAATGCGTCCTCCTATCTCAGGAAGTACCGCAATGTTGACATACTCGTTGCCCAATTTCAAGACATTGTAGGACTGGTCAACGACTTTTTCGGTCAGCACGTCATACAAAGGATAAGGGTAAATATACCCTTCGGCACCTTGGTAGACACGACCGGTGAAAAAGATAGGATCCACTTCCGGATTGCCTATCTGGTAAGTCGGTATTTTTTCCGACACGGCTTCCATTTTTACTTGTCCCCAAGCTGGTATGGCCATAGCAGCCAGGAGTGAAGCCAACATTTTCGTTTTCATAGGCTATAAATTTAACGTGTTTATGATAAATAAAAAAAGAAAGGGAAAAGGTGCGGGGTTGCCGCATCACCTTCTCCCTCTCTCTATCTTCAGATTATCGTGTCAAATTCGGATTGTACTGCTTGTCAGTAGACGGATAAGGCAAATAGATTGAACTTTCGCCTTGCCAAGTCTGGCTGGCAGGAATCTCGATAGTCTCCTTCTTCATTACGCCCGGTGCAACTTCGATAGGAGCGTTGGCCTTGCGGGTTTCGAAGACCTCTTGAAGTTTGTCTGTACGAAGCAAGTCGTCACGACGAGTGACCAAAGCCACCCAGTAACCGGCAACTTCATATCCGTGCTCTTTGACAACCGCTTCCGCGAATGCGCTACCGCTCATGCCGGCAGGAAGGTCGTTCAAGCCTGCACGTTGGCGAACACGGTTGACACAATCGTAAGCCATTGCGTTCGGAGTGCCTTCCGCACGTGCTTGTGCTTCAGCATACCACAACAACACTTCAGAGTAACGGATCAAACGGTGACGATGGCTGTTGGTCATCCAAGAGGTGTTGGCAGGCTTCGTGTAGTCGTAGTCGCCACCATCTTCGCCGATTGTGAAGGCGCAGAACATCGGGTGCTGTTCAGGGATGGAAGGATCCCACCAGTCCAACAATTCGCCGCCAGCTTTGTTCCCTGCAAGAATCTTAGGATTGTAAGTAGCGTCTTTACGAGGGCCTTCCGGGAATTCTTTCCAATATTTGATTTCACCCCAGCCGTCACCCCAGCCGCCTAATGATTCAAACAAGTGGGAGTCTGTCATCTGTGAGTCACCGTCCCAAGTGAATGAGCGGTTATAGCTGATGCCGACAACTGTCTCGTTCGTGTAGTTGTGGCTTGGAGCATAGACGTGCTTGTATTCCGGTTCGAGGATATACTCGTAATTGCCTGCGTTTACACCATCGATAACGGCTTTAGCTTGTTCTGCCGCGGAAGCGTAAAGTTGGCTTTGGTTCAAAGGCCAACCAGCCATTGCCATATAAACGGCTGCCAACGTGGCTTGTGCTGCTTGTTTAGTGATGTAAATGTTTGCGCCTTCGAAGCTGCGTGGAGAACCGGAGTAGCTTGTCGGAAGGATTGAGATGCAATCTTTCAGGTCGCTTTCAATCTGTTTGTAAACCTCTTCAACGCTTGCCAATGTACGGTCGTAGTTTACTTCCGTATCCAATACCAAAGGCACTTTGCCCCAACGGCGGACCAACATGAAGTAGTTGACAGCGCGCCAATATTTAGCCTGTCCCATTGCGACATTGATCTCATCGGCGGATGTCGGAGTCTTTTCGCAGTTCAGGATGATATAGTTGGCAGCCTTGATAGCCGTGTATGAAGTAGCCCAAGCCGCTTCGACACCCTTGTTCGCATCCGTGGCACGGAAAGCATCCACTTCTGCATAAGCCTGTTTGTTACTACCCGGGTTGGTCGTCAAGTCATCACCTTGCCATGAAGGGATGGTCGGGTTCGTATTGTTTTGCAAGTAGCATATTTTCTGATACAAGGCGTATGTGGCCATGTTCAATTCGTCCTGTGTGGAGAAGAATGTGCTCGGAGTCAACTGTCCTTTTGGATCTTCCTGCAGGAAATCGTTACAAGAGGTTGACATCAATGTCAAACCTAATGCACAGCATAAAATATATTTAGTTTTCATAATGGTTGTTCTTCTTTAAAATGTTAGAAATTCAAACGTACACCAACTGTGTAAGAACGGGTCAACGGATAAGCACCCAAGTCGATACCGTCATTTACATCGACACCGCTGTTCATGAAGGAGATACCAGCCGGATCCATACCTTTGTATTTGGTGATGGTGAATACATTCTGGCAGCTCAATGTGAAGCGCATGTCAGCAAACTTAGCAACTGATTTCGGAAGGTTGTAAGACAAGCTCAAGTTGTCCAAACGGAAATAGTTGGCTGACTCCAAGAACTTCGTGGAAGTAGAAGCTGACTGGTAGTCATTGCCTGTCACATTAACAGACGGATAACGGGCAGACTGGCCTTTGACGTCGAAGTTGTCATTGATATATTCCTTCAATGTAACGAAAGCGAAGTCACCTGTCAAGGCTGTTCCTGTGAAACGAACCAAGTTCAAGCGGTCGGCACCGAATGATCCAGTGAAGAACATGTTCAAATCCCAGTTCTTCCAAGACAATGTGTTGTTCCATCCCAAAGTGAAATCCGGGTTGGCTTTACCAATGAATGTACGGTCGTTACTGTCGATTTTGCCGTCTTTGTTCACATCTTCGAATGCGTCGTGGCCGGTTGCGTCCAATCCAATCCACTTATAGCCGTAGAATGCACCGATTGGCTGTCCTACTTCAACACGGGTGACACCGTCTGTCGGGATCATGCCGGCAGCAGGAGAAGAACCAGCGACGAATTCCAATCCGCCCAAGTTCTTGACTTCGTTCTTCAAATAGGTTCCAGTGAATGTGCTGCTCCAAGTGAAGTCTTTGTTGTCAACAAGGATGGCGTTGATAGAGAAGTCCAAACCGCGGTTGCTGATTTCGGCAGCATTCACCCAATAAGAACCGCCACCATCGTAGTTAGGAATGTTCTGTTTCAACAAACCGTCTTTGGTGCGCTTGTCGAAATAGTCCAATGAGATGTTGACCCGGTGGTTCAAGATAGAGAAGTCCAAACCTAAGTCTAACTGGTGGGTTGTTTCCCAAGTCAAATCAGGAGTAGCAACGGTTTGTCCTACCCAATAACCTGTATATTGTGAGTTTTCACCGAAAGCATACATCGCTTTTGACATCAAACCTAATGTTTCGTAAGGCTCGATCGCCTGGCTACCGATCAAACCGTAGCTGGCACGGATCTTCATGTCCTGTACTACGTTCTGGTCCTTCATGAACTCTTCGTTGGTGATAGTCCAAGCCGCAGCCACTGATGGGAAATAACCCCATTTGTCGTTGAAGAACTTGGAAGAACCATCGGCACGGAATGTACCCGTCAGCATGTAGCGGTCGTCGTAGTTATACATTACGCGGGCAACGCCTGATACCAATCCCCATTTAGAGTAGCTGTTGTCTGTCGTACGGCTGGAAGCCATGTTTACGTTCCACCATCCCACACTTTCAGTCAACAAATCTCTACCGTTCAATCCCATGTAGCGGTATTCAGATTGTGTCGCTTCATATACGGCAGTTGCGGTCAATGCGTGCTTGTCCCATTTGCCTGTATAAGTCAAGTTGTTGGTTGTCTGCAAAGTCATGCGGTAAGCGTCCGAGTTGCCCATGCTGCTCTGGCTGCCTACTTTCTTTGTCCCGAATGAATAGCCCTTGGCATCGCTGTAGTCGATACCGTTGCTGGTTGTGAATGTCAATCCCGGCAAGATGTTGAAACGCAAGTCAACGTGTGCGTTTACGATGTCCTGCATGGTTTCGCCCATTTCTTCTTTCAAGCGGCCAACCGGGTTGAAGTTGGTCAAAGAGCTGTATTTGTCACGGGCGTATGTCATGCCGTCTTCGTTGAAGATGCTTGTGACAGGGGAGTAGTTCATGGCCTGTGTCACGATGTTGCTCTTCGCAGCCGAGAAGTCGCCGCTATGGCGGACATTGTGTGAAGCGTTCACATCGGCAGTCATGTGCAACCAGTCGGTAATCTGTGAAGTGACGTTGGCACGGGCTTGGTAACGCTTGTTGTCATTTTCGATAACCACACCTTCCTGTCCCACGTAGTTGCCGGACACGATGTATTGTGTCTTGTCGCTACCTCCGGAGAATGTTACTTTGTAATCTTGTGTTATGCCTGTTTGGAAGATTTCGTCCTGCCAGTTTGTTCCGCCTCCTCTTTGGAAAGCCGACAATTGGTCAGAAGAGAATGTGTTGGCGCGGTATGTGTTATATAATGTGGCAAATTCGTATGCGTTCAAAGTATCATAACGTTTTGCTACTGTTCCTGCCGTGATTTGTGCATCGAATGTGATTTGGCGGGTATTGGCTTTACCTGTCTTGGTTGTAATCAATACGACACCGTTCGCACCACGGGAACCATAGATGGCTGTCGAAGATGCATCCTTCAGAATCTGCATGGATTGGATATCATCCGGGTTCAAACCGGTCAAGCCGCTTTCCCTTACGATTCCGTCAATTACATAAAGAGGGTCGTTGCTGCGGTTGATGGAACCGGAACCACGCACACGGATTTTTACTGTACCGCCCGGCACACCGCTGCTCTGTACTTGCACACCGGATACACGGCCTTGCAAAGCGTCAGATACTTGTTTGATAGGTTGGTCTTTGAATGCTTTGTTGTCCAAAACGGATACAGAACCAGCCAAGTCGGCTTTTCTCACGGTACCATAACCAACCACCACGACTTCGTCCAGGTTCTGTGAATCTTCTTTCATTGTCACATTGACAGTGCGTTGTCCGTTTACGGCAATGTCGCTTGACACGTAACCGATGTAAGAGAACTGGAGTACTGCGTTAGGCCCGACGTTCAGTGTGTACTTACCGTCCAAGTCCGTGATCGTACCGTTTGTTGTCCCTTTTTCAACGACGTTAACACCCATCAATGGTTCACCGTCGCTGCCCATAACGACACCGGATACCGTTATTGTCTGCTGCTGGATAGAAGCGATGCTTTCTGATCCCAATTCAGCTGCCTGGGCAACAAATGTGTTTGTCAACAATGCACCTGCCATTAAAGGTACGGTGCATAATAGCTTTTTCAGTGAAGGATATCGTTGACCATATCCTACAGGAATCACATTTTTTTTCATAATTGAAATAATTAAAAAATTTCCGTACTCGTAATAAGATAGTCAATAGTTATATAATGAATAGACTTGTGCTTTTCGAAGTTTTTCGTTTAAAAAATGTTTGTGTTTAGTAGACAAAATACGTTTAACCTCAAGTCTTCATTATTATATAAAATTGGTTTTCCTTGTTTTAAGTGCCCAAAAATATCTATAATTTTCATAACGGTGTTTTCCGTTTTAGTTAAAATCGGGGGGGTGATATTGTTTTTAACATGTTTTTGGTTAAAGTATAAGGGAAAGGCAATCGAAACTGACGATTGATTGCCTTTCCCCTTTATAAGATTCCTTCGTGCCGCTTTTTGTTTTATGGCAGGACGGATAAGGAAATGGATGGAGCAGACGGTTTATCCGGCATCTTTCGTCAACCGGATGCCATCCTTTTCCAAGGTGATGAGCTTCTGTTTATAGAGGGAGCCGATAGCCTGTTTGAATGCCTTCTTGCTACATCTGAACAGGGAGTAGATGACATCGGGGTCGCTTTTGTCGTGCACCGGCAGGAATCCATCCTTGGCTTTCAAGGCATCCAAGACAACCTGCGCAACTCCGCCCACTTTCTGGTAGCCCAACGGAGCCAAACTGATATCCAACTTGTCATCTTCCCTTACCTCTTTTACATAGCCCTTCATTTTGTCCCCTTTCTCCAAACGCTGGAACACTTGGTCGTAGTAGAGCATTCCCCAATGGAGGTTGTTGACGATGACCCTGTAGCCGATTTCCCCGATTTCCGCAACCATCAAGTCAACTTCCTCGTTCGGCTCATATCGGGCAGGGACATTCCCTAAGAATTTCTCGATCCGGGCAGAAGCCATGACACGGTTGGTGGCTGGGTCGATGCGGACATAGACCAAATACCATCTTCCTTCCGCCATGCGCATTTTCTGTTCCTTGTAAGGGACCAACAGGTCTTTCATCAAGCCCCAGTCCAGGAACGCCCCGGTTGTGTTGACGGACTTGACGCGCATAAATGCAAATTCCCCCACGACCGCTTTCGGATGCAGTGTGGTGGCAATCAATCGTCCTTCATTGTCGTGGTAAATGAATACTTCCACCATGTCATCGACCTGTGCATTTTCCGGCACATAGCGGGTCGGTAAAAGGATTTCTTTGCCATCGCATTCCAAGTAAGCCCCGAAGCTTAATATCTTGACGATTTTAAGTGTATTGTAATTTCCTATCTTCAGCATAGCCTTTTGTTTATAGTTATTACCCAAGGTTTTCTCCGCCACAAAGATACTCCTTTCCAAGGAATCTACCATTATCGGGCTGTTATTCTTACATATTTTTAATTCCCCCTGCCGTTGCCCGGTGATAAGCATTATATTTGTAAAATAAATCTACTTTTTTGTAGCAAACACCACTGTTGCTCCGTCTAACGATTAGAAAGATTTAAACAACAAGCAAATGAACCCTAAAGAACAACAATTCTCGCAGCTTGTCAAGGAGAACCGCAGCACGATATATGCGGTGTGCTACATGTTCTCCAACGATGCCGGCGAGGTGGCAGACCTCTTCCAGAGGTGCTGGTTAAGCTGTGGAAAGGTTTTGAATCATTCCATGGTAAGAGCGACATTAAAACATGGATATACCGTGTGACCCTCAACACCTGTATCACCATCGACCGCAAGAAACGTAGCCGCAAAAGGACCATGCTCTCCATGGATGTCGATTATTTCAACAGCCGGGAACAGTCCACTGCCCAAGTGAGGATGTTGCACGAGCGCATTGCCCGTTTGCAGCCTTTGGACAGGGCCATCATCCTGTTGTGGCTTGAGCAAATAAGTTATGACGAAATAGGAGAGATTGTTGGCATCAGCACAAAGAATGTGTCGGTGCGCCTGGCGCGAATAAGGGTACAACTAAAGAATATGTCGAACAAATAAAATCAATAGCAATATGGAAAATAATCAGCAATGTACCGAACTTGAATTTATGCACTCGCAAATGGAAGACTTCAAGACTCAGCTCGACAAGCAGAAGATCGTGAACGAGAAGTTCATCATAAGTTCAATGAAGAAGAGCATGTCGTGGATAAAGAAATATGTCTATTTCGAGTTCTGCCTTCTGCCCGTCATCGCTATCATGTGGCTGGCTATCAAAGAGTATGCCCATTTGTCGTGGTTCAACTACTGCTTCCTTATGGCGGTAGTGGTGATAGATGTTATTGCCGGTTATCGCATTAATGTCTCTGCCCTCAGCGATGCCGACTATAGCAGCAGCAACCTCATCTCCACCATCACCAAGCTCACTCGCATGAAGCGGCAGCGTTCCATCCAGATGATGCTTTCGGTGCCAGCCATTGTGGTGTGGCTGTTGTGGTGCGGCGTGGAGGCGTGGATGCATCTGCCAGCCGATGCTCCCGACTATGTGCGGGGAGCGATATATGGCGGTATGGCAGGCGGTGTCATCGGAGGCATTTCCGGTCTTGTCTTCGCATTCCGCATATTCTTCAAGATGCAGCGAACCAACGATGAAGTCATAAGCCAAATCAACGATTTCAACGCATAAGTGGAAAGGATGAAGCGACTTGCTTATAATAACTTTGCACGCATCCTATATATCGGAACATTCCCCCGATTAGTCCGGCGGGGTCGCATGGATTGGCAGGACAAAAAAACATACCGTTGTTTTGAAAAAAACATTGGACGTTTTTGAAAAAACATTG
>OIXQ01000610.1_pt1 | contig 15633 bp, 11 predicted proteins | sample 1587791 | NCBI WGS metagenome assembly OIXQ01 (sample SAMN03283273) | human gut metagenome | biome: human-associated habitat; material: feces | host: Homo sapiens | place: Peru | collected 2012
TGCGAGGTCACGAATACCTACAAGAGTAAGACCTATACCGCAACAAGCGAGACGGCAATTGTTACCGTATGGAGTGTAAATCCGCCTCAATTCACGCTGCAACCGGAAGATATAACTTGTAATGTAAACGACCCAGCAAGCCTTTTTGTTGAAATTTCCGCACCCGAAGCAGGCACAGCCCGTTTGCAGTGGTTTAGGGATGGGAATTTCCTGACAATGGGGGACTTTATAAAGGTAGATACTTCAAAAGTTGGAAAATTTACATACTATTGCGTAATATCGTGGGAACTGAACGGAAAATACTATAAGATCAAATCCGAAACTGCTGTGGTTACGGTGACAGATGAGCCGCTGGCAAGCAAGAATCCAACACCGCATATTACAGTGAATCCACAATCAGTAACCTGCGATAAGGATGATACACCAGAATTGTCGGTTGAATATGAGATTGATGAGTCCGTTTTGGGAGAAATCACATATCAGTGGTATATCGGAAGCTCGAATGTACTGATACCAGGTGCAACCGGCAAAACATATACCCCTGAGACATATAGCAATCGAACAAAATCGTATTACTGCAGAATCACCAATACATATAATGGAAGAAAATACACAGTACAATCGGATGCAGCCCGTGTGTATGTAAATCTTACTTATATCAGTGACCTGGAAATTCAAAGAGACTTTGGCAGTTATGCAAAGTCTGCGCCTAAAGCGAATGATATTCTGGAATACAAGACCGAATATGACGCGGGTGATGTGCCGGAATATATCTACATGGTTTTCCGGTATGTAGACAGGGGTATTGACTTTAAGTTTGACGTGTATCACAATACCGAAAATTCCATTGATGGTGCTGAAAGAGTTGAGAGTGCTGTAGTAGAGCCTATCGGTACAGTTGAGAGCGAAGGCACAAAGATAGCGACAGCATATGAGTATTATGCAAGTATCAATGCTGGATTTGATGAAGGTGTACACTATCTATTCTGTAAAGTAACAGCGTATGTGCCTGGCGACGATTCGGTAAAACCTGTAACGTTGCTCATGGGGCCAGTGAAGCTTACCTATAAGGAAGCCAACATTGGTTTTGATGGTACAGGCAGTGTGGAAAACCCCTATAAACTGAAAACGCCAGAAGATTTGACGAAACTGGAGCAACTGGTCGCACAAGGAAAATCCTTTGCGGGAAGGCATTTTCAGGTAGTAAACGACATTACTCTCCCGGACGGCTGGACACCCATTGGCTGCACCAAGGATGGCGGAACCAATATCAATAACGGCGCTAATCTTAACGCCTTCTCCGGCACGATTGACGGCAAGATGGACAACGGAGAAAACGCAAAGATCACAGTTCCGGCCGGTGGCCTGCCGCTGCTGGGTTACATCAACGGCGCAACTGTCCGAAATCTGAACATCTACGGCGAGCGTATTGCGGGTGCCGGACTGGTCAACAATTATACCGGTGCGGGACTAAGTGGAAACGCAATCACAATTGAAAATGTCAAATTGCTGAGTGGATCGCAAACACTGAAATCTGGTTTGATTGCGTCTTGCGGTGGCAATGCCTATGCCTGTGCCAGTGCCGGCTTCGTAGTGACCATTCGTGATTGCGTAATTGAATCCGGTGTCATCGTTGGTTATGAAGGGAATGAGAGCCAGATCGGTTCTTTTGCCGGACGAATCAATGGTACAATCGAGAATTGTACCAGTTCTGCTACCGTAAAGGGTGGAAGCTATGTAGGCGGTATCCTTGGTAGTAGAGACAACGCCATGGCCCAATGCGTTGTCAAAAACTCTACGTTCCACGGCACCGTAGAATCCTCCGGTTCCTACGCCGGTGGTATCGTTGGCGGCGGCTACGACAATTCCACCGCCCCCAACGGCGCTTGCCCCACCATCCTGGCCTGCACCGTGGACGGGACCGTAAAGGGCAACGAGCGTGTCGGCGGCATCTTCGGCGGCGATGGCTTTGTGGCCCAGACCTGGGATAATGTGGTTGGCTCCATCAGCGCCAACAGCTTTACCGGCAAGGTCAGCGGTAACAAGTATGTCGGTGGCATCATCGGCTACCGGAACAGCCTGAACCGATACGACAACATCTCCGCCAATACCTTCTCCGCAGGCTGCGGTGCGGATAGGGGTATCGGTTTCGTGAAGTACCTGGATACCAACTATGCCAACCCCACAAAGATGGACGGCACCATCGTATTCAGCACGGAGGGCACCACCAAGGACTGCCCCGCGGTAGAGGGCTGTGCCTGGAGAAAGGATCACAACCGTACCGACGATCCTCTGGGTAAGGACGCGGACAAGCTCTGCAAGAAGATCGGCGGCAGCTCGGCTGACCCCATCTGCTACGAGCTGACGGTCAGCGGCAGCTACAAGACCGAGTATAACCTTGGTGAGGAGCTGAACCTGAACGGCATCAAACTGACGGCCACCTGGACGGACGGCACCACCAGCACCGTGTCTTTGCGTGACGTTAGCATCGACGGCTATGACAAGAACACGGTGGGCAACCAGACGGTATCCCTGAGCTACGGCGCAGCTGTGGCCTATGTCACCGTCACGGTCAAGCCCGTATCCACCAAAATCACCGTCTCCGTCACCATCCGCGGCGACAGCCACCACAAAGATCCCACCAGCAACGGCGGCCCCCACGGTCTGGCCCGGGGTGGCCTGACCACTTGGGCAAGCGAGAGCGGTGTGGAAGCGGATACTTCTGAAACCGTGTGGGATGTCCTCCAGAGAGTGGCACAGAAGCACGGTATCACCTTTACCGCAGACAGCAAAAATCCCTACGGAACGGTTTATATCAAAGCGGTCAACGGTCTGGGCGAATTCGACAACGGCAAGAACTCCGGTTGGATGTACACCGTCAACGGCACCCATCCCGAAGTGGGCGTATCGGCCAAGTATCTGAAGCACGGCGATAACATCGTTCTGCACTACACTGACGACTACGACTACGAGGAGGGCGGCAACAAGTACGGCCAGAAGCCCAGCGGCGGCACCACTACTGGCGGCGGCTCCACCGGCGGAACGACTACTGGCGGCACTACCGGCACCAGCATGATCACCACCGCTGACCGGAATAAGGCGGCGGCTGTGGACAAGCTGATTGAGAAGATTGGCACCGTCACCAAGGACAGCGGCCCCACCATCGAAGCGGCCCGGAAAGCCTATAATGACCTGACTCCGACTCAGAAGCGGCTGGTCACGAAGCTGAAAGAGCTGACCGATGCGGAAAAGGCCTACGCAAAGCTGACCGCCACTGACGAGGATCAGCAGAAGGCCAAGGATGTCATGGACAAGATCAGCAAGATCGGCAACGTCACCAAGGATTCCGAGCAGGACATCAAGGATGCCCGGAAGGCTTACGATGCCCTGACTGATCTGCAAAAGCTGCTGGTTGACAACTACGAGACCCTGACTGCGGCAGAGACAAAGTTTGCAATGCTGGATACCCTTGGAAAGGTCAGCGATCCTTACATCAACACCGGCGACTACATGGAGAAACTGGGTACCCCCAATGTCGGCGCTATTGGCGGCGAATGGATGGTCATCGGCCTGGCCCGGTCTGGGCGAACCGTCCCCGGCGTAGAGGACTACTACCAGAAGGCTGTGGAGTATGTGCAGAGCAACATTGATTCCGAAACCGGACGGCTCCACAAGGCCAAGTCCACGGACAACTCCCGGATGATCCTGGCCCTGACGGCCATTGGGAAAGACGTGACCAATGTAGGCGGCTACAACCTGCTGCAAGGTCTCAGCGACTTTGAGTACGTTAAGTACCAGGGCAACAACGGTCCCATCTGGGCACTGCTGGCACTGGATTCCGGCAACTACCCCGTGCCCTCCGGCGGCACCACCACACGGCAGGCCCTCATTGACGAGATTTTGAGTGTGCAGACCTCCGACGGCGGCTGGGCCATCTCCGGGGACCGTGCCGACTCCGACATGACCGGCATGGCCCTGACGGCTCTGGCCCCCTACTACAAGAAGGACCCGACTGTAAAACAGGCCATCGACAAGGCCATTGCAAGGCTTTCCGAAATGCAGGACGACGACGGCGGATTCAGCACCACCTACGGCGACGGCAAGTACATTGCCACCAGTGAATCCACCGCACAGGTCCTCACCGCTCTGTCCGCTCTGGGCATCGACGGGGACACCGATTCCCGGTTCGTCAAGAACGGAAGCTCCGTGGTTGACGCACTGCTGCGCTACTATGTAAAGGGCGGCGGCTTCAAGCACATCATGGACGGCGAGATCGACGGCATGGGCACCGAGCAGGCGTACTACGCACTGACTGCCTACTACCGTTTCCTCTCCGGTAAGACGAACCTGTACGACATGACCGACATCATCGACATGGGCGGCGATGTGGTGGAACCCACGGTTCCTGCCACTACCGAGCCTGCCCAGGCAGCCGCCCAGACCAGCTTCCCCTGGTGGATCATCGCGGTCTGCATCTTCGGCGGCGCTGGCTGGGGTGTGGTCATCGGCATCGTCCTCGTTCCCAAGATCATGAAAAAGAAAGACTGACATTTTACCGCCGGGGGCGGGCAACCGCCCCCGGCAAGCAAGGAGCGCTGCATTTGACCAAACGAAATATCCTGTGCCTACTGCTGGCGGCAGCTCTGCTTGTTCAGCCCATTTCTTTGAGGACCTGGGCCGAGAAGGCAACGGAGGAGACACAGCTAGAAGAAACAACGGCCCCGGAGGAAGAACCCACCGAGGCCACAGAGGAAACAACAGAAGAAACCCAGGAATATCCCGAGGAAACGGAATACCTGCCCACAGAACCTGTACAAGAAGAAGTCCAGGAACCGGAGCCGGAGGAAGTGATTCCGGAGGAAACAGAGGAAATTCCAGCCGAACCCGAGGATGAACGCTTTTTCCCGGATTACACGCTGGACGAGTACGGTGACATCATGTACGGCTCCGGCACGATCAAGGACAACGGGTGCAGCGTCTGCTGCATGGCCGTGGCTGCTACATATCTGACGGGCCACCAGTATTACCCCGATGAACTGGCGAGTTGGTTCGGCGCAAAAGCCGAAAACAATGTTGACCGTATTCGCTATATGTCAAGCGCATTGAAGCTGCCGATGACAGAAGCGGAAAACTACAATTTCGTCAAGGAAGCTCTGTGGGAAGGAAAAATCGTCATCCAGCTGATGAACGGCAAATCCCTTTTCACAAACAGCCAGCATTTCGTTCTCCTGAAGGGCATCAATGAAGAAGGAAAAATCATGGTCTATGACCCTTCCGTTACGAACCGGGAGAGCTGGCGGCTTCAATACGAATTTGAAAACGGATTCAGCACGGATGAAATCTGCTGGGGCTACGATGGTGCGTTTATCTTTGACCCCGCCAAAATGCCAGATGACCCATTCATCTATGAACCGCCTGCCCGCCCCTATGTGGAGCCAAGATATGACGGTCTGACCCTGACCGATGCGGAAACCAAACTGCTTGCAAAGCTGATTTACGTTGAGGCTCGGGGAGAGTGCGAGGATGGCCAGCAGGCCATTGCGGAGGTCGTATTGAACCGGCTGACATCCGATTTGTTCAGCGGTTCCATTACCGCAATGATCAATGACGAATCCCAGTTCGTCCCCAATAAGCTTATCAAAGAAGCCAAGCCGGGACAGGCGCAATATGAGGCCATCGACAGAGCCTTGTATGGTCCCTATGTGCTGCCAAAGGATGTCCTGTTCTATGGCAGAGTCCGTACAACGGACAGCGAATGGGGTTCCATCGGAGGCCACATCTTCTGTTACCCAAGAGGATACCTGGCAGCAGAAACCAACTGATTAAAGCATAGCCGGATCATCCATCGCTGCTCAGGCCCCCTCTGAGATTGCCCAGCGAAGGATGACCGGCTTCATCACTTTAGAGGAACCCGAAAAATAAAGCAAAAAGCTCTTGGAACATGAAGTAAAATCAACTATACTATCCTTAATGAACGGAACACTGGACATAAAGAGAGGATCTGCATGAAAAAGAAAACCGCAAACCTGATCATGGTATTGATCATTGCCGCAATCGTCATTGCCGGCGTTGTAGTCGCTTTTACACTGAAAACAGACACCGGGGATGGCCTTGGGAGCCAGTTCAAAATCCAAAAGATAAAAGACAATGCCCTGATAGAACCCGGCCAGGAGAATAACATCTGCACCATTACCATTGTGTGTGATACCATCTTGGACAACACGAAGAATTTGAATGAAGAAAAGGCCCCCTTTGTTCCAAAGGATGGGACGATCCTGCCCAAGACCCAGGTCAGCTTCTCCGAAGGTGACACGGTGTTTGAAGTACTGAACAAAGTCTGTGAGGCGGCGGGTATTCAAATTGAATACAGCTATACCCCTATGTATGAAAGCTATTATATAGAGGGGATCAACCATCTGTATGAGTTTGACTGTGGCCCGGACTCCGGCTGGATGTACAAAGTGGACGAGTGGTTTCCCAACTATGGCTGCTCCTCCTACACTCTGCAAAACGGCCAGGATATTGTTTGGTGCTACACCTGCAACGGCCTGGGTGCGGATGTAGGCGAAATCTGGATGGGCGACGACAATGCGTAGTGACGCCTTTTCCAAGCGCCATCCGGCAGTGAATTTTGTCTTTTTTATGGGAGCCATTTGCTCCGCTGTGATCATCCAGCACCCAGCCTATCTTGCGGTGGGGATCATCAGCGGAAGCTGCTATTATCTGCTGCTCCACGGAAGAAAAGGGCTTCGGAACATTCTTTCTATGCTGCCCCTTCTCCTGGTGCTGACCCTTATCAACCCTTTATTCAACCGGTATGGAGAGCGGGTGCTGTTCTGGTATTTTGGCAGGCCCTACACCTGGGAGGCCCTGCTCTATGGCATGGCCATCAGCGGGATTTTTCTGGAAATGCTGCTGTGGTTTGGCTGCTACAATGCAGTCCTGACCAGCGACAAGTTTACGGCACTGTTTGGGAATGTGATTCCTTCCCTGTCGCTGCTACTGGTAATGGTGCTGCGGCTGATTCCCAATTTCATGCGCAAGGCGACTCAAATCGCCGGGGCCAGAAAGTCCATCGGCAAAGGGGCAGCGGAGGGTGACACCAACAAAGAAAAGCTGGAGGATGGAATGTCCATTCTGGGGGCACTGACCTCCTGGGCGTTAGAGGGCAGCGTGGTCACGGCAGACTCCATGCGCAGCCGGGGCTACGGCACAGGAAAGCGAAGCAGCTTTATGATCTACACCATGACAAGCCTGGATTGGGGGCTTCTGGCTGCTTTTTCGGTACTGCTCGGTTTGGTGGTATTCGTCGGTGACAAAACAGCAACCTTTACCCCGGAGCTGTCTATCGCCCGAATCGGAGGGTGGAACAGTCTGGGCTTGGCAGTCTATGGCGTATTTCTGTTATTGCCCACCGTATTACACATAAAGGAGGCCATACAGTGGCACATTTCGAGATCAAAAATCTGACGTTCTCCTATGCGGCAGCCAAGGGAAAGCACTCCCTGGAAAATGTCAGTCTGACTATTGAGCAGGGGGAGTTCCTGGTGCTTTGCGGCAAATCTGGAAGCGGAAAGAGTACTCTCCTGCGACAGCTTAAAACCGTCCTCACCCCCAACGGAAAACGTACCGGCGAGATTTTATTCCGGGGCGTTCCGCTGAAACAGGTGTCGGACCGAGAGCAGTCCGAGAAAATCGGTTTCGTCATGCAAAACCCGGACGACCAGATCGTAACGGATAAGGTTTGGCATGAGCTGGCCTTCGGCCTGGAAAGCCTGGGCTGTGACCAGAAAACTATGCGGGGCCGGGTAGCGGAAATGGCCTGCTACTTTGGCATTCAGGATTGGTTCCACCGGGATGTAGCGACCCTATCCGGCGGACAAAAACAGCTATTAAACTTGGCATCCATTATGGCCATGCAGCCGGAGGTGCTGATCCTGGACGAGCCAACAAGCCAGTTAGACCCTATCGCTGCCTCTGATTTTCTGAACACTGTCCGAAAAATAAACACGGAACTGGGTACTACCGTCATTATCACTGAACACCGCCTGGAAGACATTTTTCCCTATGCGGACCGGGCGGTGGTCATGGAAAAAGGCCGTGTCATAGCCGATGATACTCCCGGAAAGGTCGGCCAGCTTCTTTTTGAGCAGGCCAACCCCATGTCTGCCGCCATGCCTACCCCTGTTCGGGTCTACTATGGGGCTGGCGGCACCGGCGAAAGCCCGCTGACAGTTCGTCAGGGCCGCAGCTGGCTCAGCCGCAGATTTCCCAATAGGCCGGAAAAAGATGCCATTGCCGCCCCACCCCTGCCGGAGGAAGTGAAAGACCCGGCACTGGTGCTGAAGGAACTATGGTTTCGCTATGAAAAGGACAGCCCGGATATTCTCCGAGGTGTCAGTGCGGAAATCCCTTCCGGCAGTTTGTATGCCATTCTAGGCGGCAACGGTGCGGGTAAATCCACGACGCTGAAAGCCATCTCCGGCATTTGCCGCCCCTACCGGGGCAAGGTCACGCTATTTGGCAAGCCCGTGGACAAGTACAAATCCTCAGAGCTGTTTCATGGGTGTCTGGCCATGCTTCCTCAAGACCCCAAGAGCCTGTTTGTAAAGAAAACTGTCCGAGAAGATCTTTCTGAGATGACAAAGGACAAATCCTCCATTGAACGCATTGCGGCACTCTGCCAGATCACGGAGCTTCTGGACAGCCACCCCTATGACCTCTCCGGCGGCGAACAGCAGCGGGCAGCGTTGGCAAAGGTGCTGCTGACCGAACCCAAAATGCTCCTGTTGGATGAACCAACCAAGGGTATTGACAGTTTCTTCAAAGAAACCTTTGCGGGTATTCTATCTGATCTCAAAAAGCAGGGCATTACCATTGTTATGGTCTCCCACGATGTGGAGTTTTGCGCACGGTATGCGGATGTGGTCAGCATGTTCTTTGATGGACAGGTGCTGACCACAGACACCCCTAGAAGATTCTTTGGTTCCAACAGTTTTTATACTACCGCTGCCCACCGTATGAGCCGTCATATTTTCCACATGGCCGTAACGGTAGACGATGTGCTTACTCTTTGCCGGGAAAACGCCCATGAATGATTTTTACATATCAACCATTGATGAAAATGCCGGAACGCTTGCCTCAAAATACGGGCTGGGAATTGAAATCGCAGATTTCTGCACTGCTTGGAATATGGATGAAAGACTTGCAGAAACGGATGCACAGGTTCAAAAAATGGTCTGTGGGATTACCAAACGGGTACTCCACGGTCCATTCAGTGAGTTGTTCCCGTGCGCAATTGACCCTAAAATCCGTGCTGTAGCGAAAGAGCGGTATCAGCAGGCTGTTGCGCTGGCAAGAAACTATGGAGCATCAAAGGTCATTATTCACGGTGGTTATAACGAACGGCTGTATTTTCCATGTTGGTTCGTGGAACAGAGCATTTTGTTCTGGAAAGATTTCCTGACGGAGGTTCCAGAAGTAGAAATCGTGCTGGAAAATGTACTGGAACCAAAGCCCGAAATGCTGGTGGAAATTCTGGAGGCTGTGAATCACCCCAACCTTAAAATGTGTTTGGATATAGGCCACGCAAATGCCTATTCCCCCATTTCTTTACAGGATTGGCTGAATACCTGCGGCCCTTACATATCACATTTCCATATCCACAACAATGATGGGACACAGGATGCGCACAGCCCTCTGACAGAGGGAACCATCCATATGCGCTCCTTTCTGATGAATGCACAGTCCACCTGCTCCAATGCCACATTTACATTGGAACTCATGGATGCAGAAGCATCTGTTCAGTGGCTCGTTAAAGAAAAAATCATTGAGATGCCGGAACTGGTGTCGAAGGGAGATACGCTATGAAGAAATCACACATTGCAATTTTGCTTATTTTCCTGCTGGTCATTCCTGCAACCTTGATTTTTGGTTTGCGGTTGTCCGGTAGAGCTTATTATTTCACCAGTACATTGGTAATCATCGAAATCATTATCCCGTTTCTGCTGGCTTTTGAAAGCCGCAAGCCCCAGGCCCGGGAGTTGGTGGTGATCGCTGTTCTGTCTGCGCTTGCGGTGGCAGCGCGGGTAGTAATACCTATTCCGAATTTTAAGGCCATTTTTGCCATTATTATGCTCTCCGGTATGGCATTCGGTCCGGAAGCCGGATTCCTTGTAGGGGCTGTTTCGGCTTTTGCCAGTAACTTTTTTTACGGGCAGGGTGCCTATACCCCTTGGCAGATGTTCGCCTACGGAGCCGGTGGAATGCTGGCGGGATTTCTATTTGCCAAGGGCAGATTACCGCAAAAGCGTTGGGTCATGGCAATCTTTGGATTTTTGAGCTGCGTTCTTTTTGTTGGTCCGCTGCTGGATACCTGTACGGTGTTTCTGACTCTACCCATTATCAATGCTCAGACAGCTTGGCCACTCTATGTGTCGGGTTTCCCGGTGAACATCAGCCAGGGTGTTTGTACTGCACTGACCATGTTGCTGTTTGGTCCGGCACTTCTGGAGAAACTGGACCGTGTGAAACTGCAATATGGCATGGCGGAGGATGAAGATGGGGTTTGAAGCCTGTCACCCGGCGGTGAATTTCATCTTCTTTGCCTCTGTGATCTATGGAGCAGTGACCTTCAAGCATCCGGTATTTCTGCTGATTGCTTACCTCTGTGCCTTTGCTTATAGTGTGAAACGGTGCGGAAAGCGGGCGATAATTTTGAATCTGTGTTTACTTCCGTTGATTTTGGCCTTTGCTCTGTACTACAGCTCCTACCACCATTTTGGGGTAACGGTGTTAAAAAAGAACTTCATCAACAATGATATTACCTTGGAGAGCATTGTTTATGGTCTGGTCATTGGACTGCGGTTTGCAACGCTGTGTATGTGGCTGGAAGCGATGTTCCGGGTGGTGTCCTCGGACAAGGTGGTGTATCTCTTTGGGAAGGTCAGTCCACTGCTTTCCCTATTTCTGACTATCCTATTGCGGTTGATTCCGAGAATCGGCCAGGAGGCTAGGCGTATCAATCTGGCGCAGAAAGGCATTGGCCGGGGCAGCAATCAGGGCAACATCTTCCGGAGGTTCGTCAACTGCCTGCGCATTTTCTCCATGCTGATTACCTGGATGATCTCGGCCCTTGCCCTGGAATCTGACTCCATGCGCTCCCGCGGCAGCCTGCTCCGGGGCCGGACGGCTTTTTCCATCTACCGCTTCGACAACCGGGACAGGGCCTTTGTGATTGCGCTGTTCAGCTGTATCACCCTGACCGCAATGGGCGTGATTTTGGGAGCCAGCAAGATGTGGTACAATCCCAGAATTATCTGGCGGCCCTTAAACGGAATTGGCGTGGTGACGGCCATTGGCTATCTGGCACTATGCGCAATGCCTATGGGATTAGAGATGTGGACGGAGTATCGGTTCCATGCCGCAAGAAAAAGAGGGGTACATAATGACGCAATTGGACAATGAGTTCTTTGAGGAATACAAGCACTTGGAACGCCTTTGCTCGGATATGTATTCCTGTCGGGATGGAATCAGGCAGTATTTGGAGGATATGGAGTGCCAATTTTCTGAGGGTGAAAAAGCGATTCCTCACTGGGCACAGGACTATCGAAAATTGCGAGGGCTGCGACGGACCAGAAATACCCTGGCGCACAGTGTAAGTGAGTATCAGGTATGCACAGAGCAGGATGTGGAGAATGTTATAGATTTTGTAGATAGGATCATGCGGCAGCAAGATCCTCTGGCAATGCTGAATCTGTATAATTCCAAAGATGAAGAGTCGGAAACCATAGATAAAGGCGAAGCGTCTGTTCCGGATAAGTTCTATTACGATGCTCCCCAGAACGATGCAAAGCGTAAACAACTTATTCTGGGTGTTGTATTGCTGGCCATAACGTGTGTGCTGGTAATTCTTGTAAGCATGTTAATTTCTCACATTATTTGAGCTGTATAGGGATATGAGTCCGGTGACCGTATATACAAGGCTTGGCGCTTACTTTGGACGGGGCCAAGGTACATATTGCTACCCATTTCAGAACCTATACCTGCATATATTTTTACAAAGTATATGCAGATTAGACTTGATGAATGCTTGCTTTTCTGCATATAGTATGATACAATTATGTGCAGAAAGGCTGGTGCTGTATGAGAAAATTCGATTACTCTTTTTTGAATAACGGTTTGCTACCGGCAAATCTTGTGAATCTTACCTCCAACATTGCGGCGCTGAAAACAATGGCGGGCGTGCGTAAGGACGAGTATACGCGGATTTTTACGGAGCTGGAAGCTGTCGCCAAGGTGCAGTCCATCAAAAGCTCGAATGCTATTGAAGGCATTGTGACCAGTGATGAACGTATTGCCGCTATTGTCAATCAGAACAGTGCCCCGTTGAACCACAATGAAGCAGAGATTGCTGGATACAGAGATGCCCTAAACGCTATCCATTTGGGCTATACGCATCTTGACTTTCGGCAGAGCGACATTCTGCGATTGCACGAAATGATGATGCGCTTTGCGGGCAATGAGTCCGGCGGCCAGTACAAGACGGATGACAATGTCATTCTGGAAATTGACGCGGACGGGAATCGTCACGTCCGGTTCCGGCCCACACCCGCAAGGGAAACGCCGAAAGCGATGGAGCAGCTGGAGCTTGCGTATCTGGATGCCCGAAACGATGCCAATATCAATCAGCTTCTCCTGATTCCCTGTGTGATTCTGGATTTTCTCTGCATCCATCCGTTCCGGGACGGCAACGGCAGAATGTCCCGTCTGCTCTCCCTGTTGCTGTTATATAAAAACGGCTTTGATGCCGGAAAGTATGTGTCCTTCGAGGAGCAGATCAACAACTACAAGGCATATTACTACGAGGCTTTGCGGCAGTCCTCAATTGGGTGGGAAAATGGAGAAAACTCCTATTTCCCCTTTGTTGAGAATTTCCTGTCTACGCTTTATATGTGCTATAAGGAGCTGGACAAACGATTCGCGGTGGTGCACGGGAAGAAGGTCACAAAGAAGGCGCGTGTGGAAGCTACTGTTCTGAACAGCCTGACCCCAATCTCAAAAGCCGAGATTTGCAAAATACTCCCTGATGTCAGTCCCACGACCGTGGAGGCTGTCCTCGGTGTCATGGTTAAAACCGGGGTGGTAAAGCGAATCGGTGCGGGGCGGGCAGCACGGTATATTAAGGCATGAGGGGGTAATGTACTATGAGTAAGCAAAAAAGTATAAAGCAAACTTTTTGGTCAAAGTACAAGAAGCCTATTATTGCTATAGTTGCTTTTTCTGCCATTGCCTATTTCCTTATTTATCTTGTATTCAAGGGGAGTGGCATTTTTCCTGCTGGGATAGGGCTAGAAAAGAGTGATTGGCTCTCATTCTTGGGGGCTTATCTGTCTTTTATTGGCACTGTAATTGTAAGCTTGATTGCCATATTTCAGAGCCTTTATTACAGTGAATTGAATGAAAGAAAGGATGCCGAAAATAGGAAGAAAGAGATACAGCCAATTTTCTCTGTTAAAATAGTTTCTATAGATATGCAGTTGGATGGGACGGCTGAGGCATTTAGCTTATATGACAAAACTAAGAACCCCGTCCACAAAAATGTGAAAATCAGTGTTGAGAATGTCAATAGATTTCCCATTAAGCATATGATTGTCTTTGATAAGTACATCACCCCGTTGCTGAAGTGCAATGAGATAGAATACGTTCACTGTGCGTATTATGACTCAATTGATGCGAAGAAATGGCCAAAGCAAATGGCGGTGCTGACTGATGAATACGAGCGCAATGATCAAGGTGTTCCTATATGGTTCAATATCAACTACGAAGATATTGATGGAAATGAGATGTATCAGAGCTTTGAATTAAAAGATTTTGATGGGAAACTATATTATGCGCTTAATAGCGTAAATGATGTGTAAAAACTCTTTCTGCTTTTTGCCTGAACAGTTACAAAACGAATTGATCAGCTTTGCAACAACCTGTTGTCTGGAGAAATATGGCTGCATCCAATAGCGTGGACCCCTGGAATTCTGTGTGTTATCAACGAGAGTGAAATAAATCTTTTTGTTACAGTCAGCACGGCATTTTCCCATACCGGGATTGGGACGGATGGGCTGTAAAGTGCCTGTGGCATACAGATTCTTAATCTCTAGTTACACGGTGAGTGGTACTGTGCGTTGCAGATAGGCTTGATACTCACAAATGAAAGAACGCCCATTTCTGCATGAGCTGTAGCCTCATAGCAGAAACGGGTGTTCTTTTTGCTATTTTTCTGTACTTGCAATCAGTCGGTCAAAGTCGCTCTGATAAAGCCGGTCCTGGATAATGCGGTACTGCTCAAACTCACTTTCGGCAAATGCCTTGGCAATGGCAGCCGTGACTTTTCCTTTGTCTTGCAGAATTTCCGCATCGTTGAATTGCAGGAAGGCATCCAGCTTGGAGGCCCAGTCCGCCATAGTCATGGGGATATGCCGACGGGCTTGCCGGGTGGCATAGTCCAGATACATCGTTACAATCTCGTTCAGCTCCTGCATCTCGTCAAGGGATAGATAATTCTTTGCGATGGACACATCTGCTTTGACGATTTTACCGTCCGGGGCGTTGCGCCATGATGTCAGACCCATATGCTCCTTGGTATGGTCTGCCCGCTCCATAATGACCTCTGCCGCCGTACTACCATGGACGGCGTAGTGCATTTTGTTTTGGACAGTGGCGAAGAAATCTTTTGTGGTTTGACTGTCGAGGGAATAATCCACGGCGGTAGCATAGATGTCTGTGATTTTCTGATAGAAGCGGCGTTCGCTTGCCCGAATCTCCTGGATTTCAGAAACCAGGTGGTCAAAATAATCTTCATCGAAAATCTGACCGTTGACCAGCCTATCCTTATCCAGAACATATCCCTGCTTGGCAAATGTGTCCAGCACCTTGGTGGCCCACTGGCGGAATTGCGTTGCCCGCCCGGAATTGATTCGGTAGCCAACGGCAATAATGGCAGAGAGAGAATAAAACTTATATTGGTAGGTTTTCCCATCATCCGCAGTTTGTGCAAATTTTGCACAAACTGAATCTTCTGATAATTCGCCGCTTGCGTCTTTTACTTTAATAACGAATACCTTCCGGCGAGTCGAAAAGAGTCGAAAAAAGCAATAACAAGCTATCAGCCCAAAAGCGGAACCGGGATTGCCTTTGACTATGCAAAAGCGCACGGAAAAACAATCATAAACCTATACACAGAAGATGAACACCGCAATTAAGCATCGAATCTGTTGGGATTTGACTTCTTTGTAACATTTATATCCGAAATCCCGTGCTTTACAATAAACACCTTTTGAGTTATTTGCATCATTGGAGCAGCCGGTGACGGCTGCTTTTCCTTTACGCTGATTAAAGGTGATAAAAAAGATGCCATCCGAAAGGGTGGCATCTTCGTTATTTGTCGTATCTGGTTTTTTCTTTGGAGTAAATGTCGATGTTAGAGGTGCAGAGAATCATTCAGAGGGGGCATGATCTTTCGTTTCTGTGTCGCTGCTCGCTTTCTTCCGGGGCTTCATGCCCCAAAAGACTACATTCATCACAATCACGATCAGCGCGACCACCGCCATGGACACCCAAAAGCCCATATTGAGTCCGAAC
>OIXQ01000613.1_pt1 | contig 15607 bp, 9 predicted proteins | sample 1587791 | NCBI WGS metagenome assembly OIXQ01 (sample SAMN03283273) | human gut metagenome | biome: human-associated habitat; material: feces | host: Homo sapiens | place: Peru | collected 2012
GTAAAGGATTCCTGCGATTTCCAAACCTCAATTTGGAAACAAAATCCCTCGCTGATCGCTCTTGCAATTTAATCAGAGGTTCCCTTGGAATGAAGAGAGAGGAAATGGAACAAAGCGGTGTATCTCATTACACTTTTCGGGTCGAGGAAGCCCTGCACGGGCAGCCGAGGCGCTATGCGCTGCAATATGCGGATGTGCTGACGCATGATATTGAGCTTTTGGATCTTTGAACAGAGCGGCAGGAGGACAGCGGGGCGGCTTCGCTCCGCTGTCCTCCATTCCTCGCGCACGTTCATGGCCTTCGCCGCACAGTGTGCGTCAGCACGAGGCGCGCGGGTTTTGATAAAATATTGGATTCTGAAATCGGTAGGAGAAAAAAGGCTTGCGGCCTTAATCGGACGCAAGCCTTTTCAGCAGCTCCGGCAGCTCCGGGAGGCTGTGGATCTCATAGGTCGGGCGGATGTCGGGGCGGCCGGGGCTGTGCTTCGGGTTGAACCAGCAGGTGTCGATCCCGGCGTTCCGGCCGCCGAGGATGTCGCTGGTCAGGCTGTCGCCGATCATCAGCGCGGCGCGGGGATCGAAGCCTGCGATGTGCGAAAAGCAGTAGTCAAAATATGCGCGCTCCGGCTTGTGGTGGCCGGTGGTCTCGGAGATAAAAATATCCTGAAAATAGGGGACGATCCCGGCGCTGGCCAGACGCGATTCCTGCGTGTCGGCCACGCCGTTGGAGGCGATGAAAAGCCGGTAATGCGGCGCAAGCGCGGCCAGAAGCTCCGGCGCATGGGGGACGAAATAGTGCCCGATGCCGAGATAGCCGCGATAGAGCGCCTCGGCGTGCTCCGGATCGAGGGAAAGCCCCAGCTCGCCGAACAGCAGCGCGAAGCGCCGCACCAGCACCTCGTCGCGGGTCAGCTCGCCGCGCTCGAAGGCCTCCCACTGCGCGATGTTGATGGCGCAATAGCGGTCGATGAGCGCGTCGGTCGGCTCGAGGCCCAGGTCGCGGAAGGCCTTGCGGATCGCGACCTGCTCGGCGGCGTCAAAATCCAGCAGCGTGTTGTCCAGATCAAACAGCAAAAACCGGTATTGCTTCATTGCGCCGCTCCGATCCGGTTCGAGAGCGCCGCAAAGGCCGGAATATCCAGCGTTTCGCCGCGCACATTGGGCGCAAGCCCGGCCTCGGCGAGCAGCTCGGCAAGCCGCGCCTTGGGCAGCTGCGGGAAGCCTGCGGCCAGACCGTTGAGCAGCGTCTTGCGCCGCATGGCGAAGCTGGCGCGCACGGTTCTGAAGAACAGCGCCTCGCTGTCGATCGCGGCCGGGGGCGCCGTGCGGCGCACGAGGCGCACCACGGCGCTCGTGACCTTCGGCTGCGGCACGAAGCAGGACGCCGGAACGTCGAACAGCAGCTCCGGCTCGGCGTGATACTGACAGAGAATGGAGAAGGCGGAATAATCCGGCGCTCCGGCGCGCGCGCAGATGCGCTGCGCGACCTCCTTCTGCACCATGACGGTGATCGCGTCGAAGCAGCGGCTCTCGAGCAGCTTGGTCAGCACCGGAGAGGTGATGTAATAGGGGAGATTCGCACAGGCCAACGGACGCAGCCCTGCGAATTTCTCCTGCACGAGCGCCGGCAGATCAGCCTTGAGCGCGTCCGTGAAACGCAGCTCCAGATTGTCGAAATCCGCCATCGTCTCAGCGAGCACGGGCGCGAGCGACGTATCCACCTCGAGCGCGACGACCTTACCCGCGCGGGCGCAGAGCGCCTGCGTCAGTGAGCCGAAGCCCGGCCCGATCTCGAGCACGCCGCAGGATGCGTCGACGCCGCTCTCGGCGGCGATGCGCTCAGGCACCCAGCGCTGATTGAGAAAATTCTGTCCCTTGGCCTTGGAAAAATGGAAGCCGTATCGGCTCAGCAGCTCGCGGATCTGCTGCATATTGCAAACGTCGATCATAAAAAACCACCTCTTTCCTGATAGTATATCAGAAAAGAGGCGATTTTGCAATTCCGATCAGTTCAGAATGTACAGGGTGCAGGTGCGCACGCCGAAGGCGTAGCACTCGGCAATGGTGTTGAAGTAGAGATCAACCTTGTAGCCCTTGATGGCGCTGCCGGTGTCCTCTGCGACGCAGTAGCCGTAGACATACTGGCCGTCGTTCGAGACGATGTACATTTTGGTGCCCAGCGGGATGTAGTTCGGGTCGACGGCGATCGCGCCGACGCGGGCGACCGTTCCGGAATAGGTATAGCCGGTGTAGCCCTCGCAGGAATAGGCCGTGGCCTTGACCGTCAGCTTCTGCGAATAGGTGTAGGTCGTGCCGTTGGAGGTCGTGATGGTGTTCTCGCCGATCTCGGAGCGATCCGGGTCGGACGGCTCCTGCGGCGCCGAGGGCGACTCGCTGCCGTTGTCGGAAGGCGTCGTCGTGCTGCCGCTTCCGCCGTTGTTGCCGTCGGAGGGGGTGACGCTGCCGTTGTTGTCGTTTGACGGCTTGCTGTTCCCGCCGTCCGAGGGCTTCGAGGGACTGCTGTCAGACGGCTTCACCGCCGTGCCGCCGGTTGTGCCGATTGCGCTGTGCCCGCCGACCTGCGAGAGGATCGTGCGCTTGACGCCCGTGACGACCAGCCGCGTGACGGCCTCCTGCGTGACGGTCTCGGTCAGAACCTTGCGGCTGACCTCCTCGCCGTCCTCCAGAACGATCTGCGCCTGACAGTGCTTCGAGCCGTCGGCGCCCTCCACAAGCACGATCTCCTCATCGGGGTCAAGCTCGGGATCCTCGAAATAATTCGTCTGGTAGGAAATGACCTCGTCGTATTCCTCCAGCCGGATCTCCTTCTGGACGATCGAGACGGTCATGCCGTTGAAAGTCCGGCGGTCGGTCTGGCAGGAGAGGACGTCGTTCGCGCCCGGAACGATGTTCATCCGGGAGAGCAGCTCCGCGACCGTCTCGCCGTAGCTGGAGACTGTCCGGCTCACACCGTGATGGATCACGGTGATGCGCTGCATCCGTTGAACGTCGATCTTGCCGACGCCGTCGGTATAGGTCGTGGTGTAGGTATCCTCTTCGCCCAGCTTGATGCCGACCTCCTTGAGAACGGTCTCGGGGTCGCGGCTGAAGGAATTGTGCGCCGTGACGAGATCGCCGTCGGTGATGACATACCGGTTTTGAGCAAAGACCGTGAAGGACAGCAGACTGACCAAAAGGGTGGCGACGACCGCCGAGGCGATCATGCGGCGCAGCCAGACGCGCTTGCCGGATTGCTCAGAATTTGCTCTGCGCATAAGAGTATCCTCCTTTCATGACGTGGTAAGGTAAGATGCGAAACTATTGTTACCGAATTGTAACTACGAGCTTATTATAACAAAAATAACGGATTTGTCAAGGGTTTTATTAAAAACCAAGAGTAACGCGAACTTTTTTAGCGGTTATGTAAACGTTATGAGAACAAGATGAACGCCGCGCACCGATGAGAAGGCACTATATCTTGTGAAAAAATTACAAAGCGGTTAACATAATTAAAAATTAAAGAAACCATTTGACAATTGGCGAAAAAAGTGCTATATTGACCATGATAAAACGGCTATGACGAAGATAATCGCAGAATTCGGACGGTCAGAGAGGGAGCGGTCGGTGCAAGCTCCTGCGAACGGTCTGCGTGCAACCGCTTCCGAGTCGCTCTGCCGAACCGAGTAGGCAGAGACGGGTGCGCCCGTTACTGCGCGAACGAGCGGCAGTGCCCTTGGCGCTGCAAGCAGGGTGGAACCGTGGGAACCAAAGCTTCTCACCCCTGAATTTTCAGGGGTGATTTTTTGTTGCGCAAAAGCATGGCAAAATAAGAAATGTGCCCCTAATTATTAAGGAGGGAATCCCAATGTCAGAAGAAAACCAGTACACCTTTGAAAACGAGGCCTATCGCAAGACCTATTGGCACACCTGCTCGCATGTTATGGCGCAGGCCGTCAAGCGCCTGTATCCGCAGGTGAAGCTTGCCATCGGCCCGTCCATCGACAACGGCTTCTACTACGATTTCGACAGCGATTTTGCCTTCACGCAGGAGCACCTCGACGCCATCGAGGCCGAGATGAAGAAGATCTGCAAGGAGCGCCTGCCGCTTGTCCGCAGCGAAAAGCCGCGCGCCGAGGCCATCGCCTATATGGAGGAGAAGGGCGAGCCGTACAAGGCCGAGCTGATCCGCGACCTGCCGGAGGACGCCGTCATCTCGTTCTATACGCAGGGCGAGTTCACCGATCTCTGCGCCGGCCCGCATCTTGACAACACCGGCCGCATCAAGGGCAACGCCGTCAAGCTGACGCAGTGCTGCGGCGCCTATTGGCGCGGCGATTCCAAGCGCAAGATGCTCCAGCGCATCTACGGCGTCGCCTTCCCGAAGAAGGAGGAGCTGGAGGAATACCTGCAAAAGCAGGAGGAGGCGCGCAAGCGCGACCACAACAAGCTCGGCCGCGAGCTGGAGTATTTCTCCACCGTCGACGTGATCGGTCAGGGTCTGCCGATCCTGCTGCCCAAGGGCGCCCGCGTCATTCAGCTTTTGCAGCGCTGGGTCGAGGACGAGGAGCAGAAGCGCGGCTATCTTTTGACCAAGACGCCGCTCATGGCCAAGCGCGAGCTTTATAAGATCTCCGGCCACTGGGATCACTACCTCGACGGCATGTTCGTCATGGGCGACCCGGCTGACGACAGCAAGGAGTGCTTCGCGCTGCGTCCGATGACCTGCCCGTTCCAGTATCAGGTCTTCCTGAACCGCGCCCGCTCCTATCGCGACCTGCCGATGCGTCTCGGCGAGACGTCCACGCTGTTCCGCAACGAGGATTCCGGCGAAATGCACGGTCTGATCCGCGTCCGCCAGTTCACGATCTCCGAGGGACACATCGTCCTGCGCCCGGATCAGCTCGAGGAGGAGTTCAAGCACTGCCTCGATCTTGCCAAGTATTGCCTCGGCACGGTCGGCCTGCTTGAGGACTGCACCTTCCGCTTCTCCCAGTGGGATCCGAGGAACCCGAACAATAAGTACGAGGGCACGGCCGAGCAGTGGAACGAGGCGCAGGAGATCATGGGGCGCATCCTCGACGATCTCGGCGTGAAATACACCATCGGCATCGACGAGGCCGCATTCTACGGCCCGAAGCTCGACATTCAGTATAAGAACGTCTTCGGCAAGGAGGACACCCTCGTCACCATCCAGATCGACCTGCTGCTTGCGCAGCGCTTCGGCATGGAGTACACCGATCAGAACGGCCAGAAGGCCACGCCCTATATCATCCACCGCACGTCCCTCGGCTGCTACGAGCGCACGCTGGCCTACCTGATCGAGAAATATGCCGGCGCGCTGCCGCTGTGGATGGCGCCGACGCAGGTGCGCATCCTGCCGATCACCGACCGCGCGCATGACTACGCCAAGCAGCTCGAGGAGCAGCTCTTCGCCAAGGGCATCCGCACCGAGAGCGACCTGCGCAGCGAGAAGCTGGGCTACAAGATCCGCGAGGCGCAGATGCAGAAGATCCCGTATATGCTGGTCGTCGGCGACCGCGACATCGAGAACGGCACGGTCTCCGTCCGCACCCGCGGCGGCGAGGATCTCGGCGCGATGAAGCCCGAGGACTTCATGGCCAAGTGCCTGCACGAGATCGAGACGAAGCAGTGCTGAATTCCGTCTGCTGACTGTATCATAGCAAAAACCACAGGTCGAAATCCGTCGTCCTGTGGTTTTTTGCTGTTCTTTTTCATAAAATTATGATATAATGGAAAAAAATCCCGAAGGAGGAGCAAAATGGAACCCTATGTGAGCTTTGCCATGGACAAAACCGTGGAGCTTTTGGCGATCGACAGCCCGACGGGCTACACCCGCGAGGCCGAGCGCTTCGTCTCCGAGCAGTTTGCGGCGCTGGGCTTTCCCGTCACGCGCACGGTCAAGGGCGGCGTGCTGGTCGATCTGGGCGGCGAGGACGCCGAGAACGCCCTGCTGCTCGAGGCGCACGCCGACACGCTGGGCGGTATGGTCGCCGAGATCAAGAGCAGCGGCCGCCTGCGCATCCGCAACGTCGGCGGCATGAACGCCAACAACGCCGAGGCCGAAAACTGCCGCATCGTGACCAAGGCCGACGGCATCTACGAGGGCACGCTGCAGCTATGCGACGCGTCGATCCATGTCAACGGCGACTACGGCACGACCGCCCGCAAGTGGGACACGGTCGAGGTCGTGCTTGACGAGCCGGTCGAAAACGCCGACGACGTGAAAAAGCTGGGCATCGGCGTGGGCGACTTCGTCTGCTTCGAGCCGCGCACGCGCGTGACTGCGTCCGGCTACATCAAGAGCCGCTTTCTGGACGACAAGCTGTCCGTCGGCATCCTGCTGGGCTTTGCCAAATTTTTGGCGGATCGCAAGCTGACGCCCAAGCGCCGTGTCTATGTCCACATCACCGTCTATGAGGAGGTCGGCCACGGCGGCGCGGCGTCCGTGCCGCAGGGTGTGACCGAGGCGATCTCCGTTGACATGGGCTGCGTCGGAGAGGGGCTGCAATGCACCGAGCGGCAGGTCTCCATCTGCGCGATGGATTCCGGTGGGCCTTATTCCTATGAGGTCGTCTCCGGCCTGATCGCCGCTGCCAAGCGCGAGGGCGCGGACTACGCCGTCGACCTTTATCCGCACTACGGCTCAGACGTCGAGGCGACGCTCAGCGCGGGGCACGACCTGCGTCACGGCCTGATCGGAGCGGGCGTCTATGCCTCTCACGGCTATGAGCGCAGCCATCGCGACGGCGTTTGCAGCACCCTCAAGGTGCTCAAGGGCTACCTCGAGCTATGAGGCGGCGCTACTGGCTGCCCGGCGGCGCGCTGATCGGCGTCGGGCTGGTGCTGCGGCTGTTCTTCGTCTACCTGCATTTTGCGGGCATGTTCCTGATGGGTCTCGGCGCGGTCGTGCTGCTGTTCGGGCTGGTCGACGCGCTGCTCCCGCGCTTTGTATGGCTGCGGGTCGTGCGGCTGGTCATGCGCATCGGCGCGGGGCTGGTGGCATTGGCGATGCTCGTCACAGGCATTGCCGTCGGCGTTGCCTGCAGCGGTTCGAAAAATCCCGAGGCCGACTATGTTGTCGTGCTGGGCGCGGGGGTCAACGGAACGGCACCGAGCCGCTCCCTGCGGGCGCGGCTCCATGCGGCGCAGACCTACCTCGAGACGTATCCGAACGCCGTGGCCGTGCTCTCCGGCGGGCAGGGGAAGGGCGAAAGCATCACCGAGGCCGAGTGCATGTATCGCTGGCTGACGGAGCACGGGGTCGACCCGAGCCGCCTCTGGAAGGAGGAGCGCGCGACCACCACGGCGGAGAATCTGCGCTTTTCCCTCGACCTGATCGAGGAGAGGACCGGGCAGCGCCCGGAGCATATCGCGATCGTCTCCAGCGCCTACCACCTCCTCCGCGCGCGGCTTCTGGCCAGACGCGAGGGCGTCGAGGCCGTCTGCTGCCCCGCGAACGACATGAACACGAGCTATTCCGTGCAGATGGTCGTCCGCGAGATCTTCGGCGTCTGGTATACGCTTTTGCTCGGCTGAGTAAATGAAAAAACCCGCACGGGGAACGTTTTGAGGTTCTCCGTGCGGGTTTTTTATAAATTCTTCGGAATTTTTCCGAAAAAAGAATTGACGATTGGGGAAAGAAGTGCTAAAATAGTAGCCTATACTGCGGAAATATCGGCAAAGCCGACTCTCCCACTTTCTGCTCCGAATTATACCACGGTCGACAGCAGATTGCAAGCGGGAATGGCCAGAAAGTGCCAACTGCGCCGCGTGTGTCGTAACGGCGGTCGGCGTAAGGGCAGCCCCCGAGCCGCAGAAGCGCATCCAAAGCTATCAGTTATCAGTTATAATTAATGTAAGCAACACACACCCATGATGAAGAAAGGCTGTGATGACCCAATATGCAAGTTAAGGACGTGAAGTTCGGTAAGACAGAGCGAAAGAGCTACGCCAAATATCAGGAAATCCTGAAAATGCCGAACCTCCTGCGCATCCAGAAGGATTCCTATCAGTGGTTCCTGAACGAAGGACTGCGCGAGGTCTTCCACGACGTGGCGGCGATCAGCGACTATACCGGCAATCTGGAGCTGTCCTTCCTGGACTATTCTCTCGACGAAAAGCCCAAGTATACCGTTGAGGAGTGCAAGGAACGTGACGCGACCTATGCCAAGCCGATCAAGGTTCGCGTGCGGCTGCTCAACAAGCAGACCGGCGAGATCAAGGATCAGGAGATCTTTATGGGCGATTTTCCGCTCATGACCAACGGCGGCACCTTCGTGATCAACGGCGCCGAGCGCGTCATTGTCTCCCAGATCGTCAGAAGCCCCGGCATGTACTTCGGCGACGCCGTGGACAAGGCCGAGCAGCACATCTACAGCGCGACGGTCATTCCGTACCGCGGCGCCTGGCTCGAATACGAGACCGATCTGCAAAACACCTTCTATGTCCGCATCGATAAGAACCGCAAGCTGCCGATCACCTGCCTCATCCGCGCGATGGGCGTGGAGACCGACGCGCAGATCGTCGAGCTGTTCGGCGAGGACGATCTCATCCGCGCGACGATGGAAAAGGATCCCTGCAAGACCCGCGAGGACAGCCTGCTCGAGATCTACCGCCGTCTGCGCCCCGGCGAGCCGCCCACACTCGACAACGCCGTCTCCTATATCGAGGGTCTGTTCTTCGACCCGCGCCGCTACGACGTCTCCCGCGTCGGCCGCTACAAGTTCAACAAAAAGCTTGACATCTGGAGCCGCCTGAACGGTCAGGAGCTGGCCGAGCCGGTCGTCGACCCGCGCACCGGCGAAATTCTCGCCATGCCCGGCGAGGTTCTGACGCGCGCGAGAGCGCACGAGCTTTCCGCCTGCGGCGTCTGCGACGCGGTCATCAAGGTCGGCGAGAAGAACCACAAGATGTTCTCGAACTACATGGTCGACATGAGCCGCTTCGTCGACTTTGACCCGGCCAAGTACGGCATCCGCGAGAAGGTCAGCCGCAAGGTGCTCTTCGAGCTGCTCGACAAGGGCATGACCGAGGAGGAATGGGCCGACGCGATCGAGGAGCGCATGGACGACCTCATCCCCAAGCATATCACGGTCGACGACATCCTCGCCTCCATCAACTATCTGACCTGCGTCGTCTGCGGCGCGGGCACGACCGACGACATCGACCATCTCGGCAACCGCCGTCTGCGCTGCGTCGGCGAGCTGCTGCAAAATCAGTTCCGCGTGGGCTTCACGCGCCTCGAGCGCGTCGTGCGCGAGCGCATGACCATGCAGGACATCGACACCGTGACCCCGCAGAGCCTTATCAACATCCGCCCCGTGACCGCGGTCATCAAGGAGTTCTTCGGCTCCTCGCCGCTGTCGCAGTTCATGGATCAGAACAACCCCCTCGCAGAGCTGACGCACAAGCGCCGTCTGTCGGCGCTCGGCCCCGGCGGCCTGAGCCGCGAGCGCGCGTCCTTCGACGTGCGAGACGTGCACTACAGCCACTATGGCCGTATGTGCCCGATCGAGACGCCGGAAGGCCCGAACATCGGCCTGATCAACTATCTGGCCAGCTTCGCACAGATCAACGAATACGGCTTCGTCGAGGCGCCTTACCGCAAGGTCGAGCGCATCTATGACGAAAACGGCAAATACGTCGGCTCCCGCGTGACCGATCAGGTCGAATACATGGCCGCCGACGTCGAGGACGACTACTACATCGCGCAGGCCAAGGAGCCGGTCGATGAGAACGGTATGCTCGTCAACAGCCGCATCACCTGCCGCCACCGCGACGAGATCATTGCCGTCGACGCACATGTGATCGACTATCTCGACGTCTCGCCGAAGATGATGACCTCCATCGCGACGGCCTTCATCCCCTTCCTGCAGAACGACGACGCGAACCGCGCGCTCATGGGCGCAAACATGCAGAGACAGGCCGTGCCGCTCATGGTCACGGAGGCTCCGATCGTCGCCACCGGCATCGAGCAGAAGTGCGCCGTGGACTCCGAGGTCTGCATCAAGGCCGAGGGAGACGGCGTCGTCACCCGCGTTTCGGCCAACAGCGTCTCCGTGCGCTATGACGACGGCAACGTCCGCGACTATCACCTGACAAAGTTCGCCCGCTCGAACCAGGGCACCTGCGTCAACCAGCGCCCGATCGTCGCAGTCGGCGAGCGCGTGACCGAGGAACAGGTCATTGCGGACGGCCCGGCCTGCTCGCAGGGCGAGATCGCCCTCGGCAAGAACGTGCTGATCGGCTTCGTCACCTGGGAGGGCTATAACTACGAGGACGCCATCCTGCTCAACGAGCGCCTCGTCAAGGAGGACGTCTTCACCTCCATCCACATTGAAGAATACGAAACCGAGGCGCGCGACACCAAGCTCGGCCCGGAGGAGATCACCCGCGACATCCCGAATGTCGGCGAGGACACCCTCAAGGATCTCGACGAGGACGGCGTGATCCGCATCGGCGCCGAGGTCAAGTCAGGCGACTATCTGGTCGGCAAGGTCACGCCGAAGGGCGAGACGGAGCTGACGGCCGAGGAGCGCCTGCTGCGCGCGATCTTCGGCGAAAAGGCGCGCGAGGTGCGCGATACCTCCCTGAAGGTGCCGCACGGCGAGGCCGGTATCATCGTCGACGTCAAGACCTTCACGCGCCAGAACGGCGACGAGCTTGCCCCCGGCGTCACGAAGGTCGTCCGCGTCTATATTGCCCAGAAGCGTAAGATCTCCGTCGGCGATAAGATGGCCGGCCGCCACGGCAACAAGGGCGTCGTCTCGCGCATCCTGCCGGAGGAGGATATGCCCTTCCTGCCGGACGGCACGCCGCTGGACATCGTGCTGAATCCTCTGGGCGTCCCGTCCCGTATGAACATCGGACAGGTTCTGGAGGTTCACCTCGGCTACGCCGCCCATGCTCTCGGCTGGAAGGTCGCCACCCCGATCTTCGACGGCGCAAACGAGAAGGACATCCGCGAAACGCTCAAGCTCGCCGGGCTGTCCGAGGACGGCAAGACCGTGCTCTATGACGGCCGCACCGGCGAAGCGTTTGACAATCTGGTCACTGTCGGCTATCCCTACTTCCTGAAGCTGCACCATCTGGTCGACGACAAGATCCACGCCCGCTCCACCGGCCCCTACAGCCTCGTGACCCAGCAGCCGCTGGGCGGCAAGGCGCAGTTCGGCGGCCAGCGCTTCGGCGAAATGGAAGTCTGGGCGCTCGAGGCCTACGGCGCGGCCTACACGCTGCAGGAGATCCTGACCGTCAAGTCCGACGACGTCACCGGCCGTGTCAAGACCTATGAGGCGATCGTCAAGGGTCACAACGTGCCGAAGCCCGGCGTGCCGGAATCCTTCAAGGTTCTGGTCAAGGAGCTGCAGTCCCTCTGCCTCGACGTCCGCGTGCTCGACGCGCAGGGCGAGGAGATCGAGCTGAAGGATGAGGACGAGGACGATGAGGTCAGCTACACCTCCGGCGACAACTTTGTCACCGACGAGAACGAGGTGCTCTCCTCCGGCTTCGCCGTCGATCCGGACAGCATGGATAACGACATCAACGCGCTTTCCCGCGCGATCGGCCTCGAGTCGGATGACGACGACGCCGATGCCGACGAGGAAGCGGACGACTTCGGCGACGTCGACGACACCGACGGCAGTGACGCCGGAGACGAGGAATAAGAGAGGGGGAGTGATACAATGAACAAAGAATTCAGCTCCATCAAGATCGGTATTGCTTCGCCCGAGATGATCCGCCAGTGGTCCTACGGCGAGGTCAAGAAGCCGGAAACCATCAACTACCGCACACTCAAGCCGGAGCGCGACGGTCTGTTCTGCGAGCGCATTTTCGGGCCGACGAAGGACTGGGAGTGCCACTGCGGCAAGTATAAGAAGATCCGCTTCAAGGGCAAGATCTGCGACCGCTGCGGCGTCGAGGTCACGAAGAGCAAGGTGCGCCGCGAGCGCATGGGTCACATCGAGCTGGCCGCGCCGTGCAGCCACATCTGGTATTTCAAGGGCATCCCGTCGCGCATGGGTCTGCTGCTGGACATCAGCCCGCGCATTCTGGAGAAGGTGCTCTATTTCGCGAACTATATCGTCATTGACCCGGGCGACGCACCCCTGAGCAAGGGTCAGATCCTCACCGAGAAGGAATATCGCGACATGCGCGAGAAGTACGAGGACGATTTCGACGCCGGCATGGGCGCCGAGGCCGTCAAGAAGCTCCTCTCCGAGATCGATCTCGAGGCGCTGTCCGAGCAGCTCCGCAGTGAGCTCAAGAACGCCAACGGCCAGAAGAAGCTGCGCATCATCAAGCGGCTCGAGGTCGTCGAGGCCTTCCGTATGTCCGGCAACAAGCCGGAGTGGATGATCATGGACGTTCTGCCCGTCATCCCGCCGGAGATCCGCCCGATGGTTCAGCTCGACGGCGGCCGCTTCGCCACCTCCGATCTGAACGATCTCTATCGCCGCGTCATCAACCGCAACAACCGCCTCAAGCGCCTGATCCAGCTCAAGGCGCCGGACATCATCATCCGCAACGAGAAGCGGATGCTGCAGGAGGCCGTCGACGCTCTGATCGACAACGGCCGCCGCGGCCGCGCCGTCACCGGCGCGAACAACCGTGCGCTCAAGAGCCTGTCCGACATGCTCAAGGGCAAGCAGGGCCGCTTCCGTCAGAACCTGCTGGGCAAGCGCGTCGACTATTCCGGCCGTTCCGTTATCGTCGTCGGCCCGGAGCTGAAGCTCTATCAGTGCGGCGTGCCGAAGGAAATGGCCATTGAGCTGTTCCGCCCGTTCGTGATGAAGAAGCTCGTCGAGGACGGCGTTGCCAACAACATCAAGAGCGCCAAGAAGAAGATCGACAAGGGCGAGCCGGAGGTCTGGGACGCACTCGAGGAGATCATCAAGGATCGCCCCGTCATGCTCAACCGCGCGCCGACGCTGCACCGTCTGGGCATTCAGGCCTTTGAGCCGGTGCTGGTCGAGGGACGCGCGCTCAAGCTGCATCCCCTCTGCTGCACCGCCTTCAACGCCGACTTCGACGGCGACCAGATGGCCATTCACGTTCCGCTGTCCGCCGAGGCGCAGGCCGAGGCGCGTATGCTGATGCTCTCTGCAAACAACCTGCTGCGCCCGCAGGACGGCAAGCCCGTCACCGTGCCGACGCAGGATATGATCCTCGGCACGTATTACCTGACCTACGTCCGCCTTGGCAAGAGCGAGAAGGGCGCGGAGGAGGTCTACGTCACCGATCCCGGCGACTTTGACCTGCCGGTCAACCAGCTCGTCGACGGCGACCTCGTTGAGGCTGCGCTCGACCAGGCGGAGCGTCAGCATAAGAAGGCTCCGGAGTTCCGCTCCAAGCACGCCTATTCCAGTGTCGACGAGGCCATCAAGGCCTATTCCTGCGGCGCGATCGGCCTTCATGCGCCCATCCGCGTGCGCTACGGCAAGGAGATCGACGGCGAGATGCGCTATCAGATCATCAACGCGACCGTTGGCCGCCTGATCTTCAACGAGCCGATCCCGCAGGATCTGGGCTTCGTTGACCGCTCCAAGCCGGAAAATGCCTTCGAGCTGGAGATCAGCTTCCTCGTCGGCAAGAAGAAGCTGGGCGTCATCATCGACAAGTGCATCCGCAAGCACGGCTTCACCATCGCCACCGAGATGCTCGACCGCGTCAAGGCGCTGGGCTATAAATACTCCACCAAGGGCGCCATTACCGTCTCCATTGCGGATATGGCCATCCCGGAGAAGAAATATGAGCTGGTCGAGGAGGCCGAGGCCGAGGCCGTCAAGATCGACCGCAAGTATAAGCGCGGCTTTATCACCAACGAGGAGCGCTACCGCCTTGTCGTGCGCCAGTGGGAGCAGACCATCAAGGACGTCACCGGCGCGCTGCAGGAGAACCTCGACCGCTTCAACCCCATCTATATGATGGCGGACTCCGGCGCCCGTGGCTCGATGAACCAGATTCGTCAGCTGGCCGGTATGCGCGGCCTGATGGCCGACACGAACGGCCGCACGATCGAGATCCCGATCAAGGCGAACTTCCGTGAAGGCCTGAGCGTTCTGGAATACTTCATCTCCTCGAGAGGCGCGCGTAAGGGCCTGACCGATACCGCCCTGCGTACCGCCGACTCCGGTTATCTGACCCGCCGTCTGGTCGACGTCTCGCAGGAGGTCATCATCCGCGAGCACGACTGCGGCACGAAGCACGGCATCAACCTCTGCGAGGTTGTCGAGAAGGGGCAGGTTATCGAGTCCTTCGCCTCCCGTATCCACGGCCGCTTCCCCGTCGACGACATCTGCGATCCCGAGACCGGCGAGCTTCTGCTCTCCAAGGATCGCATGATGGTCGAGGACGACGCCAAGATGCTTGAGGCGCACGGCATCCACAACGTCTATGCCCGCACCGTGCTCGGCTGCCGCGCCCGCAGCGGCGTCTGCGCGAAGTGCTATGGCATGAACCTTGCAACCTCCGAGCTGGTCAATCTCGGCGAGGCCGTCGGCATCATCGCCGCGCAGTCCATCGGCGAGCCGGGCACGCAGCTGACCATGCGTACCTTCCACACCGGCGGCGTCGCGGGCGACGACATCACGCAGGGTCTTCCCCGAGTCGAGGAGCTCTTTGAGGCGCGCAAGCCGAAGAAAATGGCCGTTCTGGCCGAGACCGACGGCATTGTCGCCGTCGACGAGAGCCATCGCAGCGCCCTGCGCGACATCACCGTGACCTCCGACGACGGCGAGGTCAAGCTCTATCAGGTGCCGTATTCCGTCGGCCTGAAGGTCGAAAACGGCAAGCCCGTCCGCAAGGGCGAGCCGATCACCGACGGCGCGCTCAATCCGCATGACGTGCTGCGCATCTCCGGCGTCGAGGCCGTTCAGAACTACCTCACACAGGGCGTTCTCGCGGTCTACCGTCAGCAGGGCGTTGACATCAACGATAAGCACATCGAGGTCATCATCCGTCAGATGATGCGCAAGGTGCGCGTCGAGGATCCCGGCGACACCACGCTGCTCAGCGGCACGGTCGTCGACGTCTATGAGTTTGACGACGCCAACGAGGCCGTCCAGAAGCGCATCGATGCCGGCGAGACCGACCTGCGGCTTGCCACCAACACCCTGATGCTCATGGGCATCACGAAGGCCTCTCTGGCCACCGAGTCCTTCCTGTCCGCCGCGTCCTTCCAGGAGACGACCAAGGTTCTGACCGAGGCCGCCATCAAGGGCAAGGTCGACCACCTGGTCGGCCTGAAGGAAAACGTCATCATCGGCAAGCTGATCCCGGCCGGCTCCGGTCTGGACATCTACCGCGACTACCACGCCGACGCATGGCCCGAATCCGAGGTTACGCAGGATATGATCGACAACGAAGCAAAATAAAGCACTGTAAAAAGGCCTCCGGATTTATTCCGGAGGCCTTTTCACTGTGTGCATGAAGGAAAACGTTTCGATTTCGTGTCATTGCGAGGCCGCAGAGCGGCCGTGGCAATCTTTGCGATAAAAAACGGGGCTGCTGCAAAATCCTTGCAGCAGCCCCGTTTGCTGTGCGCCCGGTGAGCGCACGTTCTGTAGGGTGAAAGTCCCGAAGTCGC
>OIXQ01000616.1_pt1 | contig 15535 bp, 12 predicted proteins | sample 1587791 | NCBI WGS metagenome assembly OIXQ01 (sample SAMN03283273) | human gut metagenome | biome: human-associated habitat; material: feces | host: Homo sapiens | place: Peru | collected 2012
CTTACAGCGTATAGCTGCTTAGCACATTATTGAATTATTAACGAACTATTGTTATTTATAGTACAACAAATATTCTTTAAGTTATCTTCATTCTCAATATATTCCTTAAAGGACGAAACGTTTTCATTTTCAAAGTATTTTATAATAGCAGGAGCATATTTCAGAATTCGTTCTATCAGTATCTGTTCTTTTGCGAATCTAGTTCTTATCTGTTGAAACTCATCTATTCCTTCAGGAGAAAAACCAGATAAAGAACAGATTTCGTTACATGTTGCAGTACCTTTATCAAAGGAACTTGGAGATTCTACTAATCTATAATTTCCACCTTCAACTGGTTTATTTATGGAGCCATTCTTGCCCAATGTGCCTTTGAAAGAATAATAAATATCACCATATATATATCTACAAACAGTATCACTAGTTGAAGTTTTGTACATTAGATAATATAAACTGTTTCTTTTGTTCTCAGGAACAATCGATACCTTATCAAAAATAATATTAAAGTTTTTATCTACTGGAAGAGAAAGACAAAAAGGCCAATCTCCATTGTCTTTAGGACGATAAGACACAACAGCATTTGAGAAACTCATCTTTTCTCTTGAATTTCTCAATATGTTTCCGATTTTTAAGACTGTATCTAAACTCATAATTCTATCTTCTTTATAAATCCAAAACCCTGCGAACATTGTTCTCCAACTCCTCCTTCATAAGCAATCTTCATCAACTCTAAAGGTGCTTTCATGCGGAAAGAGCAGAGATATCCACGTACTCTTGATTCGTATGGAGTATTGGCTTTTATTGTTATCAACTTTGACTTGACCTTTTTATCAATCAATTCAAATGAAAACTCCTTGTCTTCCATATCAAATGGCTGACCATGAATGCTCTCATATCTCGCCATCAATCCCTTTAATATACCCTCAGCAAACATGGGATTGTCAGGAGATAGATATTGAGTCTTGTTGTCTACATGCAGTTTGACACAAATAGGAGATACGGCTTGGTAAGTCATTTCTTCAGATAATTGCGGCATAGGTATAGCCTTTACTCCAACAACATCAAATGCGACCCGATGTTCCTTATTGCCAAGGGTGAAACTTTGATGAGCAAATATTCCTTGAATAAACTCAAGAGTGCTTTTTTCCGGTATAAAGCTAATGTACCAAACTGCTCTTTCCCCGATGATTTTCAAACACCCAGCTTCAGGCAAAGGCCTTACTTTTTCAAAGATAAAAGGCGAATAACAAAACAGTTTAAACCTCTTGCAGCCATTTACATCATAACCATTTTCATGAAGCCATGATGAATATTTCGTATCAGCTTGCGCCAATATGCGATAAATGACTGCCGACTGCTCATATTGATAATTAAAGGGCAGTAAGTCACCATATTTTCTGTTTACTTGCAATGTTATTTTGAACTTCATGATTTTAAATTGTTTAGTTCTGCAAAGATAACGAAAAAAAATTATAGAGTGAGACTTTTCCGTAGATTTTTTTTATGATTTATTAAATTCTGACAAGAGAAAGATTTAATGAGTAAGAAAATAATTCGACCTGTACGGTTGGAATTACGCAGCACGCCTTGAAAGGGCAGAAGCTCTTAGCCCAGGGAGGGCACTGAAAAAGCCCTCATTTTTAAGGACTAAAACGGAAAAATGTTACGATTTATAACTTCTCTTTCTATAAATCGCCTTAATAAGGCTGATGATGGCTGTTTCGTTGGCATCGATATAGGATCAACCCGTTTTGCCCAAACTTTATCCAAGCCTTTGGGCACTTTTACCCAAAGCTCTGGGCAAGTTTCCTCACAGGTATGAGCAACTTTGCTCATCGTTATGGGCAAAAATGCTCATCGTTATGGGCTGAAAAGCTCATCGTCATGGCTAAAAATGCTCACCGTTAAGTCTATTGACCCGATAAGGTTTCAAGATTCGCATGATTACTGTGGCATTTGCACGATGATGCGCATCCTGGTTTTCTTCAGAAATTAGTAATCGAGCTCCTCTGTATAACGGTCGAACACCATGTTTTCGTATCCTTGATCTTTACACCACTGCAAGATGTATTGTTGCTGTTCAGGATTGATACGAGTCTGCCCCAGTTTGTAGCGATAATACGAAGTTCGGCTTCCGAAATAGGAAATCATACTGCTTTTGAACACTTTCACATCCTTCTTTCTCAGTTCGTCGAGCATTTTTTCCAGACCGTATGCCATCTTGACAAGATGTATTTGCATGAAGTGTTCGCACTTGCCATTTTTGTATGCGTCAGGAAAAACGGCATAACCATCCGTCTTGTCAGCATTCTTGTAGACGACAGATAATTGACGGGCACATTCATTGGCAAGAGGACATTGTTCATTGAAACAATATTTCCAGGAGAATCCCTCATCGCCTTTTGCGAAAAGTAGTCTTACTAAATCAGCTTGTGTCATATTGTTGTTGATTATAAGTTAAAAGGTTTCGGTTTCAAATGGGTCTTTTTACTTCATTATGGAATCGGCAAGACTTTTTCTTGCTTCTGCAAAGTTAGCAAAAAAATAGGATAACATGCCACCTTTATCTCATTTTTTTGTTTTTTCTTCTTGTTTTTGGTATTTTTCTCCATTTAAAAGCCACAGGGGGGAAAACGTGGTAACAGTATGGCATTTTGTGACAACAACACCAAGCGTATTGTCACGCACAGGCCACTGTCATTCGAACTATTACACTCAATGTGGCAATTGTGGCAATAAGATGGTGCTTAAAACAAATCATCAAGTACCACTTCGTTCTGGGCAATGCCCGAATACATGTTGCGCTGAAGACCATAACTGCTGATAAACGTCAGCTGTATGGACTTCCGAGTTTTCGTTTCTTCCATAAAACGGGCAATTTTGTTTCTCAAAATCTTATCATAATCCTTATTGATGGCAAACTCTCCTTCCGAGAATTTCATTTCGCATAGATTGATGGTGTTGTCGCCACGCTCTATCACCATATCTATCTGAGCGGCCCGCTCATCAGCCTCCCCACTACTCTTGCTCCGCCATGAATATAAATTGGTGGATACACCTGCTATACCCAACCGCTGCTTGACCTGAGAGATATGATTCATCGCCAATATCTCGAATGAAACTCCTGCCCAGGCATAGAAACGGGGTGTGCGCTGCAACTTGCTCCAATACAGAAGATTCCGGAACGAACTGTCTCGCAGAAAACGAAAATAAAACAAGGTGAAGAAATCCACCAACTGATAAAGAGATTTTCGGGTAGAACATCCGAAGTTGACATATTTTCTGATAAATCCGCACGATTCCAGATTGTCAAGAATCGTGGTCAATGTCTTGCCTGATTTCATTTGGGCTGCATTAGCTATTTCTGTGCGAGTCATTCCATATCCACGCTCGTTCAGGCACTCTACCACCTTGACATATGCCTCAGAATCCTTGAAAAGGGAGCGATAGAGTATCGAAAACTCATTATACAACTGACCATTGGGATTGAACAGCATACGGTCTATATTCTGCGCTAAACTTAACCGCTCGTCCAAAAGATTAAGATAGTATGGGATGCCTCCCAATATCATGTAAAGCTCTGCCATCTCGTACCTTGACAGCATCATCCCCTTGGTCTTCAGAAACGCTTCCGATTCTCCAAGAGAAAAAGGTTGCAGGAATAGACGATGGGTAAGACGACCATAAAGTCCACCATGATTATTGATGAGTTTGTCCATCATCCAGGAAGTGGCAGAGCCACAGACTATCAGAACAATGTCGCGACGTGCCGAAGCCCATCCATTCCAGAAGTGCTCCAAGGCAGAGATAAAGTCTGAGCCCACAGTATCCATCCAAGGCAGTTCGTCGAGAAAAACCACCTTGCGTTCTACTTGGGACAGAGAATCGAGATAAGAAATCAGCATCTCAAAGGCATCGAGCCAATCATGGGGCAACGAAGATACTTTCCTGTCATAACGACGAAGTGTATAAAAGAAGTTTTTCAACTGTTCCTGAGTGTTTCCTCCTGCCAGTCCGGATGCCTGAAAAACCATTTCCTGCTCAAAATATTCACGCACGAGAAACGTTTTCCCCACTCTGCGGCGTCCGCAGATAGCCACAAATTCAGACTGCCTTGACTCATATATGCGAGCCAGGGTATCTTGTTCACTCTTTCTGCCTATTATATTGTTCTTCATTTCCTTTTCTCCTGCTTTAATTTCTTATCGCTTACAAAGATAGCAAGAAAAAGCAATTATTGGCTATATCTCACACCTTTTTAAGCCAATAATACATATTTTTAAACATTATTGGCTAAATTCTACATTCCTTACAACCAATAATGCATAATTTTCTGAAAGAGCAAAAGTATTAAAAGAATGCCTTTCCAAACAAAAATTGAGGGGTGAAGGGTTTTGTCGGAATAACCTATACTTGGGGCTATTACTACTATAGCAAAAAAAGGTGGGTGTACTACAGAATACCATAATACACCCACCGCTTACATTAAATTTATCTTACAATAATCTTTTTCCCATTGTGAATATATACACCAGAAATATTTGGCTTAGCAAATAACTTAACACCCTGTAACGTGTGCCATACACTCTTCTTTTCCACATTTATATTAGAAATATTCGTAGAAACATTTTCCTCCACAATGTGCGTAAAGTTTTTCCATACCTCAGAATTAGCATAAGATTGCTTAGTGCCAACAGGAACATAGAGAATACACTTGTCGTAATCAACAGCACCATTAAAAATGCCTTCATCGACAACATAAGGAATGGACGAACGGCAATGTATCTCCCGAATTCCTCTATCACAGTTAAACATCCAATTATGTGTAAACTCAACATCAGCAACAGGCAATGTGACATTACATAAGTTTATACTTGCTCCAAAAGCCTCATGTCCGCATTTCTTCACATTGTCACCAATAACGAGTTCTTTCAGATAATAGCAAGCATACATAGCCAGCCCGTCAACTTCTGTCACAGGAAGACCATTAACGTTTGCAGGTATTTCCACTTTTCCTCGATATGGTTTGTAACCTCTGACCACCTTTAGCGCCGAGCCATCGTCGGTATATTTATAGTAAATACCATCAATATACATCAAGCCCTCATCGTCACTGATTGCACAGACATCCAATGTGTCCGTAGCTGCCGCATATTCATTATTTCCGTCTTGAATAGCAACCAAGAGATACATACCATTTTGAGGGAATGTTATCTTATTGCCTTCTATTTGAGGAACTTGATAAGCACTTTCCACTCTTGGTACCAGAGCGTACGAATATCTTACAGGAAGACCAGAAGATGCAGTTGCATTCATTGCTATCGTAGAACCGACCTTAGCTTTTATCTCTTGGTCCCAAGTGATTGTTTGCTTCTTTAACTCTCTCTTCAGAACCGTAAGAGTTCCAGCAACGTAGCTAATAGCATTGTAATTATCTGCCTCTACACCATATACGTTAATTGGATATTCACCAGGAGCACTTGCTTCATTTGCATCACAAGAGAAGACTGGTTGCTTGGTCAAAACAGACACATTCTCGCCATTTTTAAAACCACTGTAACTTGCCGTAAACTCAGGAAGTTTATCTCCTTGCGTAATAGTGTAATTATCAGCAGTTATCGTCAATGGAGCCTCCGTTATCTGCAATGTACCATTTTCTAAGTGTACTTTACTATTTTTGACCGTTCCTTGTCTTACCTCAATAATATAAGAGCCAACAGGAGAATCGACATCTGCCGAACAAGTAATTTCAGGTATACCATCCAAAACAGCTCCATCGGTCACAAATTCTAGTTTTGGATTTTGCTCACCATAAATTCGGGTATAGCTTTTTGCACGGATTGTCACATTGTCATCAACTACTTCAAAACTCATTGTCACAGAAGTAGCCTCACTAAAAGAATCGTCACCAGCTTGATTTGCCGTTACTAGCACCTTTCCTGCACAAACACCTTTCAACAAAAAAGCATTATGGTATTTTTTTATCTGAGCATATTTACTTCCCTCTATGATTTCATACGAAATCGGCAATCCAGAAGAAGCCTCAGCTGTAAGTTCTAACGTTGAATCCACAAGAACTTTAGTATTAGTATTCCATTTAATACTTTGCTTCTTTCGCAAAACTTCAAAAGTTATAGAAATGGGGGTGGCTGACGAATAAACAGAATTTCCAGATTGGAAAGCCTCAACTTCCACTTGTCCTGCCTTTATAAAGCATAACTTTTCAACACCATCCAATTTTATAATTCTTGCACATTCACCTCCTATTTTAATTTTATAATCCACCTTTAAATTGGAATCCGAAGAGGCATTTAGAACTAATTCATCTCCTATTGTCCAACTTGTAGTTTCAACTTTCCAAACAATACTTTGCGGTAATCGACTTCCATCATCTATATGTTGAAAATCACTCCAACTATGCACACTTTTATATATACTTTTAGTTCCCAATGGTACAACTAATGTCGCATCCATAAAAGTCGTATAAGAAAAGACAGATTCATCTACTACATTGGGCAACTTCCACGGAGCTTTTACTGATATTATTTCTTCATTTTCCTCAAACAAATGTTGTGGAACTTGTGTAACAGAATTACCAAATTCTATACTTTTTATATGTTGATTTCTATAAAAAGGAGACAATCCTAAACTCTTAATATTTCTACCAATATATACACTATCTAATGGACATGAGGTAAATATACCTTCGTTTTTTCCATCTGTTACAGATTCATCAACTTGCACATCATCCATACCATCTCTAAACACTAAGAGAGACAATTTCTCGCAACCATCAAAAGTATTTTTCCTTATCTGTTTTACAGAAGCAGGAATTGAAAAGTTTTTCAAGCTTGAACATTTTGCAAATGCATTTTCCCCAATCGTCTCAAAGGAATCACCCAAAAACAAATTCTCTAAAGAATAGCATTCATAAAAGGCATGAGACCCTATAATACTACTTTCTTTAATATCTATCTTTTTTAAATCTAAACAACCAGAAAAGGCATGTTCTGCAATAGAATCAACTTTATCTGCGGTAAACCCTCTCAATTTATAACAATTCATAAAACACTCACCGCCTACATATTTCAATTCCGTCTTATATGCTTCACTTCCATAATAATTAGCATCATAAAACTTAATTTCCTCTAAATCAGACAAAGCATAAAAAGCTCTGAAGCCTATTTCCTTGACAAATTTTGAAATTCTCACTACCCTTGCGAATGAGGCGTTCTGAAATGCAAAATTTCCAATTTTTACAACTTTTTGTCCACGAAAAGTTTTAGGAATAGTTATTGTTCTATACTCATTATACGAACCATGAAATTTTGTTATCTGGACCCCTCCTAGACAATAGCTATAAGAAAAATTAGTATCCTCCATTGTAGTTGCCGAATGTATTTCTACAGGAAGGACCCAAAACAAAAATAGCAACCACGCTTTAAAAAGTAACAAATGTTTCATTATCTTATTTTTTTATTCGTTTTGTATATTCATATTAATCCCCAACCATAGTATGAGTTTTCATCATCCTCTCATAAATCAAGGGAAACATCGAAAACCATTACTAAAAATCATTTATATCGAATTAAACTGTCTTGATAAGCAAAATAAAGCGTGGATATACTACATCGTATCGTAATACATCCACAACTTTTTATTGTATTTATCGCACGATCATCTTTTTGCCATCATGAATATACACTCCTGGCAGACGAGGCTTACCAAACAACTTAGCACCTTGCAGAGTATACCATGTTCCCTTCGCGCTAGACACACATACATTTAAAATTTCTGTTGCGACCTCTTCCTCTACAATGTGAGTAAAGTATTTCCATACCTCGGCATTGGCATAAGATTGCTTGGTGCCAACAGGAACATAGAGAATGCAATTGTCATAATTGACAAATCCATTAAAAAGACTTTCATCTGCAAGATATGGAACAGATGAACGACAATGGATTTCCTTAATTCCATCATCACAATTAAATATATATTGCCGTCTTAATTCCGCTTGATTGGCAGGCAAAGTAACTTTTTGCAAATTTCGACTTGCACCAAAAGCCTCATGCCCACAAATTGCAACATTATCGCCTATCACAACTTCGTTCAGATAATAGCAAGCATACATAGCTTGCCCATCAACCTCAGTTACAGGCAGACCATTAACGGTTGCAGGAATTTCCACTTTTCCTCGATATGGTTTGTAACCTCTGACCACCTTTAGCGCAGAGCCATCATCAGTATATTTATAGTAGTTACCATCAATATACATCAAGCCCTCATCGTCACTGATTGCACAGACATCCAATGTGTCCGTAGCTGCCGCATATTCATTATTTCCGTCTTGAATAGCAACCAAGAGATACATACCATTTTGAGGGAATGTTATCTTATTGCCTTCTATTTGAGGAACTTGATAAGCACTTTCCACTCTTGGTACCAGAGCGTACGAATATCTTACAGGAAGACCAGAAGATGCAGTTGCATTCATTGCTATCGTAGAACCGACCTTAGCTTTTATCTCTTGGTCCCAAGTGATTGTTTGCTTCTTTAACTCTCTCTTCAGAACCGTAAGAGTTCCAGCAACGTAGCTAATAGCATTGTAATTATCTGCCTCTACACCATATACGTTAATTGGATATTTACCTGGAGCACTTGCTTCATTTGCTTCGCAAGAGAAGACTGGTTGCTTGGTCAGAACTGATTCATCCTCACCATTCTTAAAGCCAACATAACTTGCCTTAAACACAGGCATTGCATCACCCTGCTTCTTGGTATAATTGCCAGCGGAGATAGACAAAGGAGCCTTAGTAATCACAAGACTACCTGACTCGAAGTGGACATTATAGTTCTTGATGCTGCCCTGCTTCACCTCAATAGTATAATATCCAACAGGAGAGTTGGCGACTGCGGAGCAGACTATCTCCGGAGTACCATCCAATGCTGCACCCTCGGTCTCAAACTCGAACACAGGATTCTCATCACCATACTGACGGCTGTAACTCTTCGCACGAACTATGATTGGAGTACTCTCTTCTATATGTGTAAAATTCTTCCAGAATGGAGCTTGAATGTATTTATTTCTACAGCCTACTGGTACATAAAGTACACACTTTTCATAATCTAGAAATCCATTAAATACGCTCTCAGCTACTACATATGGATCTTCCGACAAGCAATGGATTTCTCTAACTTTATCATCACAATTAAAGCAATAAGAAGGTAGTCGTAAAGCAGCATTGGCTGGCAAAACGATTGTATGCAAGTTTGGACAAGCACCAATCGCCTCACTTCCAAAAACAGATATATTCTCACCTATTGTTACCTCTGTAAGAAAATATGAAGCATACATTGCGTTATTTTCGATTTCAACAACAGGCATACCATTTACTGTAGCTGGTATTACAACTTTCCCCTTATAAGGCAAATTACCACGAACGACTTTCAACGCTTCCTTCGAAGCTGTAAGTTTATAATAAATACCATCGAAGCACATTAGTTCATCGTCATCACAGACAATATTTATTTGCAAAGTATCCGCAACCATGTCATAGTCTTCATTGCCTTCTTGGGTCGCAACTAAAAGATAACAACCTTCTTGTGGAAATGTCGCCTTATTAACGTTTATTATCGGTTCTTTAAAAGCAGACAACGGCGCATAAGCAGAATACTTTACGCTCAAACCAGAAGAAGCAGTCGCCATCAATTCTATTGTTTCTCCCACACTAGGTGCTTTCATCTCACCCCATGTTATGGTCTGAGTCCGACTTACATAAGTGCATTTAACAATTGTCACTTCCGAATTTTCATACCCATCCTTAACAGCAAAAGCCCTAATCTCTAAATTCTTATCTATACGAATAGATTCTTTGTATAAAGAAGAATGTACATTTGGTTCTGTTCCATCTACAGTATAAAAGATATCAGCATCTTCATGGGAAGACATCGTGACAACATTATGCTCACAGTTAATCTTTGGAGCAGACAATTTAAGTATTCCGATTTCATAAGTGCATTTAGCTATTGTCTTTTCAGAACTTTCAAATTCATCTTTTACAGCAAACGCCCTAATTTCTAAATCTTTATCTATACGTATTGGTTCTTTGTATAAAGAAGAAAGCACATTCGGCTCAGTTCCATCTACGGTATAAAAGATATCCGCATCTTCTGGAGAAGACATCGTGACAACATTATGTTCACAGTTAATCTTTGGAGCAGACAATTTAAGTATTCTGACTTGATAACTTGCCGTTTCACTATAATTACGAGCGTCTATATATACTTTAGCATATATCGTACATCGCTCAGATATTTCAAACGGTTTGGTATAATGATTTGTATAATTCGTATTATGGGTAGGCTCTCGATTTATAGCATAATCAATATTCAAACTATCTTTTGCTGTTATAGTCACAATATTATTTTTCACTTCTATAGTAGGTATATCATACTTGAACGAATTTATTGTATATGTAACAGGCCCCCCAACTGGGTTACTTCCATAATAGCTATGTCCTGCATCATCATACTCCAACTCCACCAAAGCCGACACCACTGTATTCTTTGATACTTGAAATGGTTTGTTATATGCATATGAAGGGTAATAACCTTTTGGATGATAATATAAAGTTCCATCATACACATAAGAGTGTATGGACACATTATTATTTCTATCTACAGAAATCGTTGGACTAGGAAGCACATCTTCCGAGTAGGTGTTCTTGAAATACCATTTTCCATATACACCATTGACATAATGGTAGTATTCACCTTTAGGGACACGAACAGAGCAAGAATTATATATACTTTCATCAAAGGCATCCTCACCGATTTGGGAAGCCGATCCAATCTTTACGAATTCAAGATTAGTACAGCCATCAAAACAGTTCTTGGGTATACTCTTATAACTTACAATTGTTTTCAAATGCTTACAATTTTGAAACATCCCCTCGCCCAAGGCTCCTCCATCCCCCCAAAGTTCAAGGTCTACGAAACCTGTGTTAGAATACGAATATTTTCCAAATTGAGTTATGTCTGTACTGTAATAATTATTAGGCAGCTCATTTATTTTCTCACAATTTGCAAAGCAAGAATCACCAACTTCATCAACATTCGGTGAGAAATTCGAAAGATTCTTACAATTTTTAAATGCACTACCTTTTAATATACAGAAGCCATAATGCCCCTGTACACTTTCCAACGAAACACAATCTTTAAAACCAGACTCACCAATGGTCAAGAAGTTATCGGCGTTTATACATATTGTTTTCAAAGAAGTACAATCATAGAAGGCGTATGCGCCAATCTTCATTTTTTCAGATTTCTTAAATGCAAACCTTTTTAGCTTACTACATCCTTTAAAACAATACTTTCCTATTTTCACCGTTTCATAAGTTGTTTCATCATTAGAGCTGTCAAACTCAAGCAAATTTATACAATTTTCAAAGGCATACTGTCCTATTTCGCGTACTCCTGGTGCCACAACTGATTCCAAATTGTTACAATTTATGAAACAACGCCCACTTAAGGTATGTATTTGTGGAGGACAAATAATAGATTTCAATGTAGTAGCTTCAAATAAACTCCCTGGTAAAATATAATCAGAAAGAATTCTATAATCAGTAGAATAACTATCACCTCTATAACTACATCCAATATCTTGATTTGGTTTAAGAATAACTTCGCTTATATCCAACACCTCTAATTTACCTGGAGTTTGTTCTCCATTCCAATCACGCCCTGCCATCATACGAATTATGCCAAAATCCGTTGCATTAAGCCCTCCTTTTATCTTGAGCTTCTTTATTGTATATCTTGCAGAGCCTGTTATTTTTTTCGACAATTCTCCAGCATTACATACAATAGAAACCGAATCAGCCAAGGTATCCGCCAATATGTTATCTACGCTTAAACCAAACAACATGGTAACTATCAAAAGAAATATAATTTCAATTCGTTTCATACAATTTTTATCTTTCACAATGGTTTACACTTAACTTTTTTAATTGCTCTATTTTTTCTTCCCTTTGCCTTTCTTTTCTACGGAGAGAAAAATATAATCCCCAAAAAAGAAATATAATAGCTAAAAGAGGAACAACAATATTTCCCTGCCAGCAGCCAAAAGAATCATTAACAATAATTTCTCCTCCTACTATCATGCTGATCACTGACAGGCAATAACACACCAAACTATATTTTAAGAAATTCATAGCCGTCTTCGGTTTTTCTTTATTTTTTTCTTTCTTCTTCATAGCACCATTTTTTATAATTTTCAAAACTATCAAATCTTAAATTCCCCCTTCTCTTCTTCAGAAAGCTGCCCTTTTTGACTCTCACGTCCTGTACCTTTCCACTCTAAAAAAATATTCGCTTGCATCAGAGCAACAAACTTCTTAAGTTGTACGTCACTAACCTTACCTTTGTCTCGATAAAGTTGATTTAACAAGTTTACTACTTCTATGTCCATATAAGATTCTGCTCTGGTAAAGTTACACATCAAAAGAAGTTTATAATAATAGTATTCCAATGTATGTCCCTCAAATGAACCAATCTCTGTATATTTGTTTTTCAAGGTCAACAGTCCACAAAAACAAGTAGCACACTCCCTCCAATCCTTGATAAAATTAAGACGTTCTTTGGTTATTGTATCTGTAAATTGCTGACGTTTGAACTTCCAATAAGTTACAAAAGTACCTACTTAGAGCTACCAAACTTGCAACAAGGCTCACGATAGTAGCTGCACCAGTTTCGCCTTCATGAGCGTCATTCGCTTGTGCCAAAACTTGCATTGACATTCCAAATAACATGATAATGCAAGCATAACGTTTTATTTTCCCCATAAGCCCTAAGTTTTTAAATTATCATTTAGTAGAAAAGATGGTGTGAATCCCTGCTTTGCTTGAACGGATCCATAAAATACTCTCATCGCAATGCATGTTAGCCACTTAAGCAACCATAATACTTGCTCTATAACATACTTATTGCAAATGTAGAAAAAAAAATCAGATAACTCCCAAATCTTTTCTAAGATTTCTTTGCGGATTCCCCATTTTTCCTCATATCATCCCCTGTTTATTGTTGAAATCATTTATTTTGGGTACAAAGGTAAAAAGAATATTTGAAACTATCAAGTTCATAATGGTTCACAAGGCAAAAAAGTAGTTTATGGGAACACGTCACATCACCATATCTTGCCTATTTCTATAAAAAATACATAAAATCGGCAGAATAAGCTATAATATATTTCGCCGAAACGATTCTTTTTTGTATCTTTGCGGCAACTTTAAACAAAAGATATAGTATGATTGTAGGAAGAAAAGAAGAAATCGCAGAGCTTGAAAAGTTGTACCATAGCGACCGTCCCGAGTTCGTTGCCATATATGGACGCCGACGTGTTGGCAAGACTTTTCTTATCAAACAAGCACTGAAAGGACGCATTACCTTTCAGCATACAGGTGTGTCGCCTGTTGACCAAGACAATGAAAAAAGTCGCATGAAGACTCAATTGGAAAGCTTCTATTACGCCTTGCTCAACCAAGGTTTAGAAGGATACAAAGCACCCAAAACATGGATGGAGGCATTTTTCCTACTCGAACAACTCTTGCAGAATCTTGACAATGGTGAGCGGCAAGTTGTATTCATAGACGAGTTACCTTGGATGGATACCCCACGCTCTGGTTTTCTTCCAGCCTTTGAGAACTTTTGGAATGGCTGGTGTAGTGGCAGGGACAATATTATGTTAATCGTTTGCGGTAGCGCAACCTCTTGGATTCTAAGCAATCTCTCTAAAAACAAGGGTGGGCTATATGGACGCTTAACTGCAGAAATCAAACTGTCCCCTTTCACATTGAAAGAATGTGCCATGTACTTTGAACATGCCAATATACAGATGAGTCAGTATGACATATTGCAAAGTTACATGGTTTTCGGTGGAATACCTTATTATCTTAGCTACTTCCAAAAAGGATTGAGTTTTGAACAGAATACCGACAAGATTCTCTTTGGTAACAAACCGAGACTAAAGGATGAGTTCAACCGATTATTTGCAGCTATCTTCAATAATCCAGAAGATAGCAAAAAGGTTGTACGCTTACTGGCAACTCGGCACAGTGGGTTTACCCGAGAAGAAATCAGCAAAGCTACAGGATTGCCTTTGGGTGGTGGTTTGAGCAAGACTTTAGCAGCTTTGGTTGAAAGCGATTTCATTACATGTTATTCCCCATATGGTATGCCGAAAAGTACAATCTGTTACAAACTGATAGACAACTTCTGTCTATTCTGGCTAAAATATGTAGACGAAAACAGCAAGGATGCAGGATTCATCAGCGATAATATGACTTCCGACATCTTGAAGGCATGGCATGGTGTTGCTTTCGAGGAAGTTTGCTGGCAACACATCCAGCAAATCAAACGAGCCTTGGAAATCGGTGGGGTAAAATCATCACTCTCAGCTTGGAATGTAAGAGGAGATGAAAATCAAGATGGCACTCAAATAGACCTCTTGATTATCAGAAACGACAATGTGGTGAACTTATGTGAAATGAAATTTGCCAGTTCCCCTTACACCATCAGCAAGGAAGAGGAAATACGCTTGCGCCATCGCATAGAAGCACTCAAAGCCACTCTTTCTCCCAAGCAAACCATTCACCTAACAATGATTACCACCTATGGTATTGCTTATGGCAAGCATAGTGGCATTGTACAAAAAGAGGTTACTATGGATAGTCTATTTGAATAAAGTCGAAACGAAATTGTCTTTGCATCCATACGAAAGTTATGTTCAAAAGTATTTGAGCATATGCTCTGAACAATTGAACATAACTTTCATCTATATGCAAGAACTTCTTTTTATAGGGATGCAGAAAGAGGTAAATGTCATTTACTGAACTTATCTTTCATACCATAAGCGCAAATTATTCGCACACAATGAAATTGTTTCCGCATCCTTATCATTTTTCCATTCAAAGTCGTTGAATCGACATTCAAAGTCGTTGAACCGCCGTTCAAAGGCGTTGGGCGGACATTCAAAGGCCTTGAACGAAGATTACATAAGGATATACTAACACTTTCATAAGGATGTGTTAACTCTCTTGTAAGGATGCAGAAACCCTTCCATACAGTTTCTTCCCCTTTTGATTGCAGTTTTTCAACTGCATAAAGCAGTATTATAACACAAAAAATAAGGAAAACACACAAATGAACCAAAGTGAACTTGCATAATTCCAAGATTCTTTCTACCTTTGCAGAAGTTAAAGCGGCACTCGGCAATCAGAAAGCAAGCTTTTATTGCGCTCGTTTGCAATTGCACACTAACTGCATAAGCATAATACACATAACTATAAATCATAAAAGTAAATGGTAAACTTCAAATACATATCTCTATGCATTTGCACCCTACTTACAATAGCAGCATGCTCTACCGATGGCGGAAACGGGACTGACCCTGTACAGCCTTCTCCTACAACTAAGGAGAAACTGCCCATCAGTATCAATACGTCTGTTGCGACTCGCGCAACGGACGAAGCTTTTGAGATTG
>OIXQ01000617.1_pt1 | contig 15514 bp, 14 predicted proteins | sample 1587791 | NCBI WGS metagenome assembly OIXQ01 (sample SAMN03283273) | human gut metagenome | biome: human-associated habitat; material: feces | host: Homo sapiens | place: Peru | collected 2012
GCCCTTCAGGCAATTAAAATCTTTTTTAAAGATTTTAATTGGAGTTCAGTATGACAAAACCGCCCTCCGGAAACCCGGAGGGCGGTTTTGCAAAGCAGAATGGGGGCTTCGGCAATTGCCGAAGCCCCCATTCTTCGTTGGCTTATTTCATCCGCAGGATTCTGACGGAGTTCAGCAGGCACAGCATGGAAACGCCGGTATCGGCGAACACCGCGACCCACATATTGGCATAGCCGCACAGACCCATAATCATGACAATCAGCTTGACGGCCAGGGCAAAGTACACATTCTGCCAGGAGATTCGCCGGGTGGCCTTGGCAATTCGCAGAGCCTCGGGAATGGCGGACATTTCGGAGGTCATGAACACCACGTCGGCAGCCTCGATGGCCGCGTCCGCACCGCTGCCCATAGCCGCGCCCACATCCGCACCGGCCAGCACCGGGGCGTCGTTGATGCCGTCGCCGACAAACATCACGCTGCCGTGGGCTTCCCGGATGGCGTGGAGGGTTTCCAGCTTATTTTCCGGCAGGAGCTTGGCGTGGACTTCGTCAATGCCCGTCTCCTTGGCAACAAATTCCGCGCTGTCCTGGGCATCGCCGGTGAGCATGGCGGTGACAATGCCCTGCTTCCGGATTTTCCCGATGGCATCTACCGCATCCTCTTTCAGGGTGTCGGAAATGACGATGTTGCCGACGAATTTGCCGTTTCGGGCAATCAGCACTTGCGTGCCGAAGCTGGCCTCCTGCCACTGGGACAGGTCAACCCCATGGGCTTCCAGCAGCTTCCGGTTGCCGCAGAGGAGCTTGCCCAGGGAGGTGTCCGCCGCAATTCCCTGACCGGCAATTTCCTGAAGATTGGCGGGCTTTTCGATGGGAATGCCCTTTTCCTGGGCGGCGGTGACGATACTCACGGCGATGGGGTGGGTGGAGAACAGCTCACAGCTGGCGGCCATGGCCAGAAGCTCGGCCTCGCTGACGCCTTCCCCGGCGGGAAGCGCGGACTGAACCACGAAGTTGCCCTTGGTGATGGTGCCGGTTTTGTCCATGACCACGGCCTTGACGCCGCTCAGCGCCTCAATGGCATTGCCGCCCTTGAAGAGAATGTTCTTCTTGGAGGCGGCGCCGATGCCGGAGAAGAAGGCCAGGGGCACGCTGAGAACCAACGCGCAGGGACAGGAGATGACCAGGAAGGTCAGAGCGGTGAAGACGGAGGCGGTGCCGGTGGCACTGCGCAGGACGGTTTCCGCACCGGTATAGGCGGGGTCAACGAAGAAGTGCCAGCCGGGAATCAGGAAGGGCAGCACCAGCGCCACCACCAGAGCACTGATAACCACGGCGGGGGTGTACACCCGGGCAAACCGGGTGATGAATTTGTCGATATTGGGTTTATTGGCGGCGGCGTTTTCCACGGAATCCAGAATCCGGGTGACCATGGATTCTTCCAGCAGCTTTTCTGCCCGGATTTTCAGAGTGCCGGAGGTGTTGACGCAGCCGGAGATCACGCTGTCGCCGACGGCGGCCTTCACGGGCACCGGCTCGCCGGTGACGGGCGAGGTGTCGATCCGGCTTTCTCCCTCGATGATCACGCCGTCCAGGGGAATCCGGTCGCCGGGGCGCACCAGCAGAATGTCGCCTACGTTGGCTTCCTCCGCGTCAATGACCCGGATGTCCTCGCCAACCACCAGATTGACTACCTCAGGCCGCAGATCCACCGCATCCATGATCTGCTTGCGGCTCTGGCTGACGGCACGATCCTCAAAATACTCGCCGATGCGATAGAAGAGCATAACGCCCACGGCCTCGGGAAAATCCCCGATGGCGAAAGCACCCAATGTGGCAATGGACATCAGGAAATTTTCGTCAAAGATCTGACCCTTTTTGATGTTCCGGAAGGAGGCCACCAGAACCTCGCCGCCCAGAATCAGGTAGGCCAGGGTCAGCACACCCAGAAGCACTGGGATGGGAGCGCCCAGATGCTCCAGAATTTCACCGGCCACGAACAAAACAGCGCCGACAATCAGGCTCCGAAGCTCCTTCTTTTCCTCGGTCTCGTCGTCCTTGGGAGCCGGGGCGGGAGTGGATTCCTTGGGCACTACGGTGACGCCGTCCTCCATGGCGTTGATGGTCTGCTGAATCTGGGGAATCAGAGCATCCGGATCCTTGGCGGACAGGCGCATCTGTTTCGTGGCGAAGGTGATGGTCACCTCGTCCACCCCGGGCAGGGTCTGAAGCTTCTTCTCGATTTTCGCGGCGCAGTTGGCGCAGTCCAGTCCCTCCAGAATGTAGACCCTGGTGGGAGCCATGCCGGAGACCCGACGCTTTCTGGGCACCAGGGTCACGCCGTCCTCAATGGAATCCACCACCGCCTGCATTTTGGGCAGCAGCGCATCCTGATTGTCGGCGGCGACCCGGAGCTGCTTGGTGGCGAAGGACACGGTAGCGAAGGCCACCTCGGGCATGGAACGGATTTTGGCCTCAATTTTGGCGGCGCAGTTGGCGCAGTCAATGCCTTCCAGAATGTAGACCCGCTTTTCCAAGTCCTCGTCGGGCATTTTGCAGGTGCACTTGGCAAGGCTTTCGCCGCAGATGTCGCAGTACTCCGCATGATGGCAGCACAGGGGGCACTGGCAGTCGGCGGGGTGTCCCGGGGTCTGGACGTGCTCTACCACAAAGTGGGTGTGGGAGCGGGTGGGCACATCCTCCTGGACGGCTTCCTCGTGGTCATGGTCGTGGCCGCAGCAGCATCCGTCATGGTGATGGTGCTCGTGCTCGTGATGATGACCGCAGCAGCAATCGTCATCGTGGTGATGGTGGTGTTCCTGTTCCTGGTCGTGGCCGCAGCAGCAATCGTCATCGTGGTGATGATGGTGTTCCTGTTCCTGGTCATGGCCGCAGCAGCAATCATCGTCATCGTGGTGATGGTGGTGCTCCTGTTCATGGTCGTGACCGCAGCAGCAATCATCGTCATCGTGGTGATGATGGTGCTCCTGTTCCTGGTCGTGGCCACAGCGGCAGTCTTCCTCCCGGTGATGGAGATGTTCATGCTCACACATAATCTGACACTCCTTTGCTTCCGCATTTTTTTCGTGCATTCCGAAAAAACTACGATTAAGTAATTGCTTAATTGTTATAAAGATAGTATAATGGGGAAACGGAAAAAAGTCAATGGAGGAAGAAAACTCCCTTCCAAACAGGCGAAAAGAATTTCCAAATCAGCGAAAAGGAGTCTTTGATATGAATCAGTCTATTCTTCCCCACGCCCACGATATCCCCAGTCACATGGACAACATCGGCGCGGCCCTGACCCACACCGAGCGATTTGAAATTGCGGCGGATATTTTCAAGCAGCTCAGCGACACCACCCGGCTTCGGATTTTCTGGATGCTCTGCCATACGGAGCAGTGCGTCACGAACATTTCCGCCCTGATGGACATGTCCAGTCCGGCGGTTTCCCACCATCTGCGGGTGCTGCGAAGCTGCGGCCTGATCGTCAGCCGCCGGGAGGGCAAGGAGGTCTACTACCGGGCATCGGAGGAGGATGTGGCCCAGCTGCTCCACAAGACCATTGAGCAGGTGATGGATATCGCCTGCCCGGATTAAGGGGGCGTTACCGTGAAGCGAACCGACACCGTCCTCTATCCAGGCATTACCCTGTCCTGGCTTCAGGCTCAGGCTGAGGAAGCGCCGAATCTTGACCAGCCTGGGGAGGGAATCGTCCTGCATTACTGCCAATCCGGCCGGATTGGCTGGAAGCTGCCCGCTTCCGTCTATCTTGGCCCCGGAGAATTTCTTCTGACCGATTCCCAGTTCCTGGGGGAAGCGGCAATATCCCTTCCCAACGGAGATTACGGAGGTTGGATGCTCCGGCTGAATGGGGAAGCGCTGGCGCGGAATCCCCCGGAGCCTTTGGCGGGCGGCGGGATTACGGAAGAAAAGTTGCTGGAAAACTACAGCCCCGGCGGAAGAACTGTCCCCTTTACCGCCGAGCCGGCCCTGCGGCAGGTGTTCGAGAGCTTCTCGGCCGGTTCGGAGGCTTACCGGCTGATTTTTTGGAGAATCAAGGTGCTGGAGCTGCTGGTGATTCTGGCAGCCGGAGAGGGTTGCCGGGAAAAGCGGCTGACCGAGTACCCGGCAGAGCAGGTGGAAATCATCCGGCAGATTCACGACCGGCTCATCAGCAATCTTTCAGAGCGGTGCTCCATCGAGGAGCTGTCCCGGCAGTACCTGATGAACCCCACCACCTTAAAGCAGATGTTCAAAACCGTCTACGGCACCTCCATCGCCGCCCACATCCGGGAGCACCGGATGGAGGCCGCCGCCCGGCTGCTGGCTCAGACGGACATGTCCATTGCGGACGTTGCCCGGCAGGTGGGCTACGACAGCCAGAGCCGGTTTTCCGCCGCCTTTAAGGCGTATTACCGGATGCTTCCCAAGGAATACCGGCGCAAATGCGCCAGCCAGGAAATCTTCCCGGATGCCAGTACCCTGGATACATGAGGACGCCGCGGCGCAATTTTTGAGGGGCGGCTTCGCATCTAGCAGAGAATGTCCTTCCCTGTAAGAAAATCGCCGGATTTTGTATCCCCCTGGGGGGCTTCCGAACCTGCTGTTTCTCTGATAGAATCAGGGGTAGATTCTCGCGGGCATTTTCCGCAAAGAAAGCAGAAGGAAAGGAAACCAAAAAAATGAAGAAAATCGTTACGATGCTGCTGGCGCTGTCTATGCTGCTGGCTATGACCGCCTGCGCAGGCAAACCGGAAGCGGCAGCACCCGCCCCGGCGAAGGAAACCACCACCGTCCAGGCTGCCTCCGAAGAAACCACGCCGGATACCCGAATGATTACGGACGGCATGGATCGGAATGTGGAAATCCCCTACTGCGTGGAGCGTATTGTATGTGTTGGCGTTGGCGCGCTGCGCTATACCTGCTATGTAGGCGGTGCCAGCCGGGTCGTCGGGGTGGAGGATTACGAAAAAGAGCCCGGCATGAGCCGACTGTACAACTATGTGAATTACGATTTGTTCAAGGATTTGCCGGCGATCGGAACCAACGGGGAGCCCTTTGCGGAGGAAATCATAAATGTGGATCCCCAGGTGATTGTCATGAGCAGCTACGCCAGCCAGGATCCCGACGAGCTGAGCCAGAAAACGGGAATCCCCGTTGTGGTGGTTCCCGGAAGCGATACCACCCTGGATGAGAAAGCCTACGTCACCATCCGCATTCTGGGCGAGCTCTACCAGCTGGAAAGCCGGGCAGAGGAGCTGACCGCCTATCTGAAGGCCATCCAGAAGGATCTGGACGAGCGGACTTCCGCCATTGCCGAGGAGGCAAAGCCGTCCTGCTATGTGGGCGGCGTGGCCTTCAAAGGACAGCACGGATTTGAGGGAACGGAGGCCTATTATGGCCCCTTTGAGCTGATTCACGCCAAGAACCTTGCCAATACCACCGAGCAGACCGGTGCCTTCAACATCGACGTGGAGCAGGTTCTTTCCTGGGATCCGGATCTGATCTTCCTGGATTTTAACGGAATGAGCCTGATTAGCGAGGACTATGGGGCGCACCCGGATTTTTATAATGCGCTGACCGCCGTCAAGGAGGGAAAGGTTTATTCTCAGATTTCCTTCCGCTCCTATGCTTCCAACCTGGAAACCGCGCTGGCGGACGCTTACTATGCCGCCTGCGTCATGTACCCTGAGCAGTTCCGGGATATTGACCCTGTCGAAAAGGCCGGGGAGATCTTCACCGAGCTGCTGGGCAGCAATCCCTATTCTGATCTGGAGGAAGCCGGCTATGCGTTCTGCCAGATTACCCTCGGAACCTGAACACCAGCTGACGGACTACCGAAAAAACCAGATTCGCAGCACCCTGTTCCTGGTGCTTCTGGCGCTGCTGCTTCTGGTGTCCGTCCTGCTTTCCCTCCGTGCCGGGTCCTATAGCACACCGGTAACGGAGCTGATCAAGGGAATTTTCGGGAGATCCGCGGATAAAAAGATCAATCTGGTCATTCGGAACAACCGGATGCCGCGGATCTGCACCGCCATTGTGGCAGGCGCGGGGCTTGGGCTGTCAGGGTGTATTTTGCAGGCCATTCTTCACAATCCCCTGGCCTCCGCTTCCACCCTGGGTGTCTCCCAGGGGGCCACCTTCGGGGCGGCCTTTGCGATTATCACCCTGAATCTGACCGGCGGTGTGGGAATTTCCCTGTGGTCCTTCCTCGGCTCCATTGCCGTGGCGGCGGTGATTCTGGGATTGTCCCGGCTGAAGCAGGTTTCGGCAGAGGGAATTGTGCTGGCGGGTGTGGCAATCAGCTCCATGCTGGGCGGCGCAACTACCCTGATTCAGTACTTTGCCAACGAAATCCAGCTGGCAAATCTGGTATTCTGGACCTTCGGAGATCTGGGAAGCACCGATTGGGGCGAGCTGCGGGCGATGACCATCATGGTTCTGATTCTGATTCTGTACTGCGTCAGCCATCGCTGGGACTATAACGCGCTGCTCAGCGGGGAGGAAACCGCCATAAGCCTGGGCATTCATGTACAGAGGCTCACCCTGACGAATATGATTCTGTGCTGCCTGACCTGCTCTGTCATTGTATCCCGGGTGGGACTGATCAATTTCATCGGTCTGGTGGCGCCGCACATTGTGCGCATGGTGGTAGGCAATAACCATGTGTACCTGATTCCCGGCTCCGTCCTTGCCGGCGCGACGCTGCTCCTGCTGGGAGATCTGCTGGCCCGGGTGGCGATTATGCCCATTATCCTGCCCATCGGCGCCATTACCGCGTTCCTGGGCGGGCCGCTGTTCCTGTATCTCCTGTTCAAGGGAGGAAAGGGAAAATGATGGAAGTGAAAAACATCTCCTACCACTACCACGGTGGCGGAGAGGTTCTGAAGGACGTAAATTTTACTCTGGAACAGGGTCAGTTCCTGGCAATTCTGGGCAACAACGGCGTGGGGAAAAGCACGCTGCTGAAGTGTCTGAACAAAATTCTGAAGGCGGACTCCGGGGAGCTGCTTCTGGAGGGGGAGAGCATTCTGCAAATGAGCAACCACCAGGTTTCCCGGCGCATTGCCTTTGTCTCCCAGACGGTTCCCAATACCCAGATGACGGTTCACGATGTGGTCATGCTGGGAAGAAGGCCTTATATGAAGTGGGGATTTACGGAGAAGGATCATCAGATCGTCCACAGCGCCATGGAGCGGCTGAACCTGGAATCCCTGCGGGGACGGTTTCTGAATCAGCTCTCCGGCGGTGAGCGGCAGAAGGTTATGCTGGCAAGAGCGCTGGCTCAGCAGCCGAAGCTGCTGCTTCTGGACGAGCCTACCAGCAGCCTGGACATTCACAACCAGTATCAGGTGCTGGAAATTGTGCGGGAGCTTTGCCATCACGACGGCCTGACTGCCGTTGTCGTGATTCATGACCTGAATCTGGCGCTCCGGTTCTGCGACCGGTTCCTGCTGCTCCGCCAGGGTCAGGTGTACGCCAACGGTGACTACAGGATTCTGACCCCGGAGGCGCTGAAGGCTGTGTATCAGATTGACGGCCGGGTGGTAGAGGTAGAAAATCAAAGAATGGTTCTGGTGGAAGCGTGAGCCACCCGGAAGAGAAAGGACGGATTATCATGGACGAGAACAAAGCGTTGTGGAAAAAATGTGTGGAGTTTCACGGGCACGAATGCGGCGGCCTGACCATTGGCTACAAGGCCTCGCTGTATGCCATCGAGCTTCTGAAGCTGGGGCTGGGCGGCGGCGGAAACGCGGGATGTCTGTCGGCGGATGAAGAAATTGTATGTATCAGCGAAAACGATGCCTGCGGCGTAGATGCCATCCAGGTGATTCTGGGGTGCAGCATCGGCAAAGGCAATCTGCTGTTCCATATGCGTGGCAAGCAGGCGTTTACCTTCTTCGACCGGAAAAACGGAAAATCTCTTCGGCTGGTTCTGAAACCGAAGCCGGAGGGCATGACCCGACAGGAATCCTTTGCCTATTACCAGAGCTGCGCCCCGGAAGATATGTTCCGGGTAATGGAGGCGAAGCTGCATCTGCCGGAGGCGGCGCGGATTTTTGATTCCTATCCCTGCGATTGCTGCGGCGAAAGCACCGGAGCCAATTGGATCCGGCTTGCGGGGGAAAAGAAGCTTTGCCTGGATTGTTACGAAGCCTACAACCGATTTGATGTTTAATAGAAAGCAGGAGCATCCGGCAACCGCCGAATGCCCCTGCTTTTCCCTTTTCGGGCGGACACCATCCTTTCCGGCGACTGGTGGGACAGCGGAATTTTACAACAAATTTGCAAGGCTTCGGCTGTGCATTTTACACAGTGCCTTTATGCTTTAGCGTGTATCCATGTCGATATTTCCAGGCCTGGATGGGCTGTGCGGCAGAAAGGAAAATGCCTATGAATGCGCAAGAGGATAAGGACTACCGGAAGGACTCCGATGGGACAAAGGATCCCAACAGGACAAACGACATATCCCTGTGGCTGGCCATCGGCCTGAGCCTGGGGGTGCTTTTCGGAATTGCCACGGACAATATTGGTTTGGGTATGATGATCGGTGTTGCCATAGGCCTATGGGGCGATTCGGTGGCGGAAATGCTGACAGGCAAGAAAAAGGATGAAGAGCATCATGAGAAGAAGACGTGACAGCCTCAGAAAATATGGGTCATCCATTGCGCTGCTGCTTCTGTTTGAGGCAGTGGCGGTTGTTCTGTGGCTTGCTAAGGGAGACCGGTTCTACCTGCTGAATTTCAGCTATATTGGCGTTTGCCTTGGACTGGGAACGGCGCTGTTTGCCGCGGGGAAGGGCTATGCCCGGCATTTTGTGCAGCTGGCGGTAGGGTGCTATATGCTGCTGTACCTGGGTGTCCTTTCCCGGGAGAACATGCAGATTGAGGGCTTCTGGTACTATCTGTTCCGCGGTACGTTTGAGGCGGCGACCATCCACTATGCGGTGGCGAAGATATTTGGTCCGCTGCTCTTCGGACGAGGCTGGTGCGGCTATGCCTGCTGGACGGCGATGGTACTGGACTTTCTGCCTTATAAGCAGCCCCAAAAGCCCCGAAAGGAAAAGCTTGGGTTTCTGCGCTATGTGATGTTCGCGCTATCCTTGGCTTTGGTGTCCGGGCTGTTTCTGATGAAGGCCGCTCATTTGGAGCAAATTATGTTCTGGCTGTTTCTCGCCGGGAATGCCCTCTATTACATCTCTGGCGTTGCTCTGGCATTTGTCTTCCGGGATAACCGGGCGTTCTGCAAATATCTTTGCCCCATTACGGTATTTCTCAAGCCCATGAGCTATTTTTCCCTGCTGCGTGTCCACTGTGACGAAAGCAAATGCGTCCACTGCGGTAAGTGCCTGCGGGTCTGTCCCATGAATGTGGAGGTCAACCAAGAATCCCGGAACCGGAAAAACGGAACGGAGTGCATCCTTTGCTATGCCTGCGCGAAGGTTTGCCCCACGAAGGCGCTGCGTTGAGAAAGAACAAATGCCGGAAACCTTGCGAAGCTCCGAACCAGCCCTCGGCGGCCGGTTCGGAGCTTCCTTACGGAAGGGGAAAACCGCCGGGGGACTTTTCAACGATTTTACCTGGTCTTGATGGCGCATTTTACAGGAATTCTTTATAACAGTCACTGTACTCAAGAGAGTTCTACAGCAAAAAACAAATCAAGATTGTTCAAGCAAACGGGAGGTAATCTATGAAAATGAAGAAAATGATCTGCGGAATGCTGGGGGCGGCGCTGCTGCTGTCTACCACCGCCTGCGCCAGCACGTCTGCCGAGACCACGGCTGCCACGAGCGCCAAGACAGAACCGGTGAGCGTGGCCGCGCAGACAGAGGCGAAGGAAGCGGCATCCCCCAAATATGTGTTCCTGTTCATCGGCGACGGCATGAGCTATCCTCAGTTCCAGGCGGCCTCCGATTACCTGGGAGCCATGGCAGACGGAGACTACGCGAAGGCACTGCCCAGCAACAGCTACGATGAGCGGGGCGGCGCGGTGCTGGACGGCCCGGAGACCCTGAACTTTATGAACTTTGATGTGGCAGGCTCCGCCGTCACCTATGACGCGTGCAGCTTCGCCCCCGACTCCGCCTCCACGGCCACCTCCATCGCCACCGGATACAAGACCTATTCCGGTATGATCAATGTGGACACCACCGGCTCCGTCTCCTATGAGACCATTGCCGAGAAGCTTCACACCCAGAAGGACTGGAAGGTGGGCATCATCAGCTCCGTGAATCTGAACCATGCCACCCCGGCTGCCTTCTATGCCCATCAGGCCAGCCGGAACAGCTACTACGAGATCGGCCAGGAACTGGTAAACTCCGGCTTTGAGTATTTCGCGGGCGGCGGTCTGAAGAAGGTCACTGGCCCCGATAAGGACAAGACCAGCCTCTACGACCTTGCGGAGCAGGCAGGCTATAAGGTCACCTATACCCAGGCCGATGCCCAGGCCGTTACCGCGGCCGACAAAAAGGTCATCCTCATTGACGAGCACCTGGCAGACTCCGACGCCATGGACTACGATATGGATCGGCAGAGCGGCGAGTGGGCGCTGGCCGACTACGTCAAAAAGGGTATTGAGGTGCTGAACAACGATACGGGCTTCTTCATGATGTGCGAAGGCGGCAAGATCGACTGGGCTTGCCATGCCAACGACGCGGGCGCTACCGTTACGGACACGCTGGCACTGGCCGATGCCGTGCAGGTTGCGGTGGACTTTGCCAAGGAGCATCCGGAAGAGACGCTGATTCTGGTGACCGGCGACCACGAGACCGGCGGTCTGACCATCGGCTTTGCCGGCACGGATTACGACACCTACCTGGATACCCTTTCCAATCAGACCATCTCCTACGCACAGTTCGATGAGCAGTATGTAGCCGCCTACAAGGAAAACGGCACAAGCTTCGAGGACGCCATGAAGGATGTGGAAAAGCTCTTCGGCCTGAAGCTCTCCGGTGCTGAGGACGACCGGCTGGTGCTGACCGACTACGAGACCCAGCGCCTGCGCACCGCCTATGAGCTGGCAATGTCCGACACCTCTTCCGACGACTACACCCAGGAGCAGTATGTGCTCTACGGCACCTACAACCCCTTCTCCGTCACCGTCACCCACATTCTGAACAACAAGTCCGGTGTGGACTTCACCAGCTACTCCCACACTGGCCTGCCGGTTGCGGTCTTTGCCGATGGCACAGGCGCCGATGCCTTCACCGGATACTATGACAACACCGAAATCTATCAGAAGATGGCTTCCCTGCTGGAAGTGAAATAAGGAAATCGGCAGAAGTGGGCAGGAGGCTCTGTGCCTCCTGCCCATTGCCGTTTGGGAAAAAACATGAAATACGTCAAAAGAATGATGAAATCGGATACCTTCTGGCCGGTGGTCGCTTCGTTGGTGCTGATGGTGGTGCTGCTTTTCCTGCCCACGGGCTACGAGGGCGCGCTGTCCTATCAGAATGCGGATCGGGTTCCCGCCCGGGTGCTGTCCACCGATGAAAGCGACATTTACGATACCGGCTTAATCCGCACCGGCGATCAGCGCTGCCGTGTGCGGATTCTGGGCGGACAGTTCAGCGGAAGGGAAGCCGACGCAGTCAACCGCCTCAATGGCTCCATGGCTCAGGACAAGCTGTTTTCCCCGGGGGACAAGGCCTTCGTCGTGGTGAGCCACAGCGGCGGCGAAATTACCACGGTTTACATGACGGATCATTTCCGCCTGGGCAAGGAGGCGGTGCTGGCGGGACTTTTCCTGCTGCTGCTTCTGACCTTTGCCAGAGGAACGGGACTGCGGGCCATTTTGTCCTTTGTGGACACCATCCTGCTTATGTGGAAGGTTCTGGTGCCGAGCCTTCTGAACGGATATAATCCCATCTGGGTTTCCCTGGGGCTGGTGATGGTGCTGACGGCGATGATTCTGATGCTGATTTACGGCTGGGATCGACGGTTCCTCGCGGCGGTATCCGGCGCGGCTTTGGGTATTCTGGTGACGGCGGTGTTGGGCGCCCTGTTTACGGATCTGTTCCGAATTCACGGCGCAGTTATGGAATCCAGCGAGAGCCTGCTCTATGCCGGCTATCAGCACCTGAATCTGACAAAGATCTTCGTAGCGTCCATCTTCCTGGGCTCTTCCGGCGCGGTGATGGATTTGTCTGTGGATATCTGCTCGGCAGTTTACGAGGTGGTGCAGAAGAAGCCGGATATCCGCGCCCGTGAGGCCATTGCCTCCGGCTTCGCCGTAGGGCGAGCCGCCTGCGGCTCCACCACCACCACGCTGCTGCTGGCATACTCCGGAAGCTACATTGCCCTGCTGATGGTTTTCATGGCCCAGGGCACACCGGTGGAGCTGATGCTGAACTACAAGTATGTGGCGGCGGAAATCGTGCATACCATTGTGGGCTCCTTCGGCCTTGTCACCGTCGCCCCCTTGACGGCGATCACCAGCGGACTGCTGCTGACGGGGATGCGCCCCAAAGCCGGCGATATCCAAACAGGCGGCTCGCTGCCCGATGACAGCCGGGAGCCGGGAAGCAGATAAACCGCCGGCTTTTCCATAAAAATACCCCCGAAAGCAGCGCTTGGAAGGTTCCCAGGGCTGCTTTCGGGGGATTGCCGTATCGATAGCCGCTTACAGAACGTGGACGTTTTCCGGGTCAAAGGTCAGGCAGCAGCTTTCGCCCACCTGATAGATCCGCTTGTTCTTGGGGTTGGGGTCGGTGAGCTTGACCAGGGTATCGCCTACCTGCACATGGTAGTTCTGATAGGAGCCCATGAAGCAGGACAGCACCACCTTGCAGGGCAGGCCGCCGGTTTCCTCCAGCGCCGCCGCTTCCGGCCGCAGGACGATGGTGTAGTCCTTGCCCACCTCCATGCCGGGCACGGCAGCGGCGTGGCAGATGTCCCCGGAGATGTTCAGCCGGGCACGGCCGTTTTCCAGGGCTTCCAGCTTGCCCTTCAGGAAATTGGCCTCGCCGATGAAGTCGGCCACGAACTCATTGACGGGATGGTAGTAGATTTCCTGGGGGGAGCCGATCTGCTCCACCACACCGGAGCGCATGATGATAATCCGGTCGGACAGAGCCATGGCCTCGCTCTGGTCGTGGGTGACGTAAATGGCGGTGATGCCCACTTCCTGCTGAATCCGGCGGATTTCCGTCCGCATGGTCACACGCAGCTTGGCGTCCAGGTTGGAAAGAGGCTCGTCGAAAAGCAGCACGCTGGGCTCGATGACCAGGGCTCTTGCCAGTGCCACCCGCTGCTGCTGGCCGCCGGACAGCTGGTTGGTCATCCGGCCTTCCATGCCGGACAGCTCCACCAGGTCAAGAATCTTCATGACCCGCTCCTTGATTTCCGCCTGGGGCACCTTTCGGAGCTTCAGGCCGTAGGCCACGTTGTCGAAAACATTGTAGTGGGGAAGCAGCGCGTAGCTCTGGAACACCATGGCAGTGTCCCGCTTGTTGGGGGTCAGAGCGTTGATAGGCTCGTCTCCCAGATAAATTTCGCCCTCGTCCGGGCTTTCAAAGCCGGCGATCATCCGAAGAGTGGTGGTTTTGCCGCAGCCAGAGGGGCCCAGCAGCGTCACAAACTCGCCGGGAGCGATGGTCAGGGAGTTATCCTTGACGGCGTAAAAGTCCTTGCCGGTTTTGGGATCCTGGTAAATTTTGGAAATGTGCTCCAGGCGCACACCTTTTTTTACTTTCTCCATGGTTTACTTGCCCTCCTTGATCTTTCTGCTGGTGCCGAAGTGTTTAGTGACCAGGTTCATGAGCAGCACGCTGCCGTAGGTAATGCCAATCAGGATGGTTGCGAAGGCGCAGGCCAGGCTGAAGGAGCCTTTCTCGGCAAACTCGTTGATCTGCACGGTGATGAGCAGGAACTGGGGCGTCACCAGCAGAATAATGGCGGAAATTGCGGTGATGCTTCGCACGAAGGCGGTGACGAGGCCGCTGAGGAAGGAATCCTTAATCAGCGGCAGGGTCACGGTCATGAACACCCGGAAGCTGTCCGCGCCCATGTCATAGGCGGATTCCTCGATGGACTTGTCGATCTGCCGCAGGGCGGAAATGCCGCTGCGGGTGCCGGTGGGCAGGGAGCGAACCACGAAGACAATGATGAGGATGGCGCCGGTGCCGTAGAGCCCTTGCAGCAGGCCCGTGTGGAACAGACCGCCGGAGAAGCCCCGGATGTAGCCCACGCCCAGTACCGTGCCGGGTACGGCCATGGCCAGCATGGATACCGCCTCGATAAAGCCCTTGGCCTTGAAGTTCCGCTTGACTACCAAGTAGGAGATGATCATGCTCAGAAGTGCCGTAATGGGGGCGGAAATCAGGCTCAGCACGAAGGAATCCCGGAAGGCCTGGAAGCCGTGATACCGGGAGAACACCAGCTTGAACCACTTGCCGGTGAGGGGGAAGAACTTGTAGCCCCAGGTGGGGAAGCAGGCGCCGATGGGCACGCAGATGTACATCAGAATGACGAAGAGGGCAACCAGGGTGCACAGCACGGTGAGCGGAATCTTCACGCTTCTATCCGTAATGAGCATCCGACCCCGGGAGGCCTTGCCCGTCAGGGTGGCGGCGGTCTTGCGCTCTAAGTAATACTTCTGCACCGCGAACATGCCCAGGGTGATGCACAGCAGCACCACGGCCATGGCGGCGGCACCGGCCTTGTCGTAGGCACCGGTGATCTGTAAGTAGATGGTGGTGGCCAGGGTGTCATAGGAGCCGCCGATGATCATGGGGTTGGCAAAGTCGGCGATGGACTCAATGAAGGTCACGAGGAAGGCGTTGCCCAGACCCGGCAGCATCAAAGGCAAAGTCACGCTGGTGAAGACCTTCCAACGGGAAGCACCCATGTCCCGGGCGGCTTCCTCCAGGGAGGGGTCGATGTTCTTGAGCAGACCTTTTAGCATCATGTAGCAAACCGGGAAGAAGGTGAGGGTCTGGACGATGGCGATGCCCCAGAAGCCGTAGACGCTGTTGTCGTAAATGCCCAGCAGGAACCGGGTGATGATGCCCGCCTTGCCGAAGAGCATAATCATGGAAAGGCTCAGCACGAAGGGTGGGGACACCACAGGCAGCATGGAAACCACCTTGAATAGACCGCCAACGAACTTGTCCATGCGGACGTAGACTTCTACATAGGCAAAGAGCAGGCCTACCAGGGTGGACAGAATGCCCACCAGGAAGCCAACCTTCAACGTGTTGGTGATGGCCCGGGTGAAGGTGGGCATGTCAAAGATCCGCCGGAACACATCCAGGCTGAAGCCTCCGTCTCCCACAAAGCTGTCCACCAGGAGGATTGCCAGGGGGTAGAGAATAAAAAGCGTGAGGAACGTAATCAGCACGACAATGGTGGTCACCAGAATGGGGTCACCCATCAGTTTTTTTCGGTCCAGAGCCGCGCTTTGGGTAGTAGCCATAGGCCTTCTCCCTCCTTATTGAAATGGATTTCGGAAGCACGGATAATACTGAACTCCAATTAAAATCTTTAAAAAAGATTTTAATTGCCTGAAGGGCA
>OIXQ01000627.1_pt1 | contig 15378 bp, 13 predicted proteins | sample 1587791 | NCBI WGS metagenome assembly OIXQ01 (sample SAMN03283273) | human gut metagenome | biome: human-associated habitat; material: feces | host: Homo sapiens | place: Peru | collected 2012
TGAAGAGCACCCCAGATAACGAACATCCAGGAAGAGCCATGCCATAAGCCTGCCACCAGCATGGTAAAGAAGTTGTTGAAATACATGCGCACCTTTCCCTTCCGGTTTCCACCCAGCGGAATATACACATAATCGCGGAACCAGAAGGAAAGCGAGATGTGCCAGCGACGCCAGAACTCGGTAACCGAGAGTGAACGGTAAGGGAAATAGAAGTTGTCGGGCAGATAGAAACCCAGGATGGCTGCCACACCGATACTCATATCGCTGTATCCCGAGAAATCGAGGAAGATCTGGACAGGATAGCCGATGAGCGCTGCCAAATTCTCGAAACCCGAGAAGGTTTGCGGCGCATCAAACACCCAGTTGTTGAACTGTGCGATATAATCGCTCAGCATATTCTTCTTGACCAGTCCCAGCATGATGAGAAAGAGTCCCGTCCAAAGCATTCTGCTGGAAGCCTGTTCGTTTCGTTTCAGTCTGGGTATCAGATTGGCGGCACGGGTGATAGGCCCCGCCATCAGCAGCGGAAAGAAGGTGAGATAGAAGCAATACTCCAGGAGCGTTACCTCCATGTCAAACTTACGCTTATAGGTATCTACCGCATAGCTGATAGCCTGGAAGGTATAGAACGAGATACCTACAGGCAGAGCGATAGACTGCAGGGAGAAGTTGGTGCTGAACATCTCGTTGACTACATCGCCAATGATGAAATTGGTATATTTGAAATAGCACAGCAGAGCCAGGTCTACAAGCACTACGAAGGTGAGCAGCGCCTTGCGTGCCTTTCCCTCATGCAGTCTCATTTCCTGGGTTACGGCATAATTGATGCAAGCCGTAAGCGGCAGCATCCACATCACCATTCCGTTCACCTTATAGGCAAAGAAAAGGCTGAAGCAGATGACATACATCATCATGGCTGTGCGCGAATAGCTCTTGAGCAGGGTATAAATGGCAAGGAAGAAGATGAAGAGCAGCGCAAACGGAATGCTGCCCATCATCAGCGGAGAATCTGCCTGATAAACAAACAGCCGCTCTATCCAATGCCACAAGGCACTTATTTCGAATGTTGAATAATTCATTTGTCTGTTCTGATGATATTATTTATTGAACTCTTTCTTATACGGAGTCTTTATGGTTTACATGTTTTACCGCTGGAACCGTCTTGTCAGCAGCCGGAGACGTTTTTCCTGCAGTTGCAGGTTCCTTGGTTGCAGCAGGACTTTCTGTGGTTTCAGGCACAGTTCCCTCAACAGGCATAGAAAGAGAATCCTTCTTCACAGCCGTGTTGTCTGCCCTATGTTTGGTTCCAGGAGGCAAGATGGTAATCTGTCTGTATCTGCGGTCTCGCTTATCCGGCATTTCCAATCGGAACGGATGCACACAATGTCCGCTATTCATCCATTCAACAATCTTATCCATCCACATGGCAGATGAAGCCATAGTCGGATGCCGGCCGTCTTTCTGGCGTTCGAAGGTAAGTTTGTAACTAGGATAATAGCCTCGTGGTCCCATCACCTCACGGAGGAGTTTGTTATATCCATTATCCTCACACCAGTTTGGCGGACCGATCCATATCGTCGGAATATTACCAATCTTGCTTAGGATGGCACGGATGCGTTTTTCACATCCCTTCATATCAGCCGTATACAGTTCGTTGCTACCCAGACATACAAAGACATGGGTAGGTTTAATACGTTGGATATAATGCTGCAGGGTATCGGTAGCAGCCCAGTTTCTGGTACCCGAACTCACCCAGGTAATACAGGTGAGCTTATGACCATTCTTGTTGGCATAATCAGCCAGTCGCAGACCGAGATATTCCGACATCGAGTCGCCGAAGATCAGCACTCGCTGCGCCGCCGTATCCACGGGTTCCTTTATCATGCTGTCAGCCTTTTCCTCTTCAGCAAGTTCTGCCTCGCTTTTACCGGTGAGCGCATCCATTCCTATCTGTTTCAGCGGAATGTTTTCAGCCACTTGCTCTGGAATAAAGGCATAAGCCAGCAATCCTCCGATGGCTATCGCCAGCAGGGCTATCATTTTCCAGGTTTCTTTCATTTTATATCAATAATGAGTTTTGGTTATTCTTTTTCTTATACATTCGCCCGACATTACAGCTGAAAGGGAGTGAGCACATTGAGCAACTTTCCGAAATCGGTCTTCGAGATGCGCCTTCCTCTCAAACTGCGCACCTGCGGATAGTCTTCGAAATAGTTCTCCATCGTAGTATACCACTGATGGGAAACCACTTCCCTGACCGTCTTCAGTTGATTTTCGATGCGACGGGCAAAACTCGGATTCACTCTCGAGAGATAATGTCTTCCATCATTCATTTCGATGGCAAGCATCAGATAAATTTGCGGTCCCTTCTTCTCTTTCCTGCTTTTTACGGTTTCGCTTACCTTCCAACCCTTGGTGGATGTCGATACTCTGATATCCCAGCCATACTGGCTGTTGAGCTTATCCATCAGTCCCTTGAACACAACCCCGTGAGCCGAGGTATCTTTCAGTCCCGTATAACCGATGATGTAATGTATCATCTCGTGGAGCAAGACACTCTTTGCCTGCTTGTCGGTCATATCGTAATAAGTAGACATGGAGAGTTTGAAATCGTAGAGTTTGGTGCGTCCCCATCTGGAGGCCCGCTTATAGGCAAGTTGCCCCAAGCGAGTCTTGGCATGAGTAAGTCCGAGTTCAGGAACAGGCAGCTTTCCCCCGAAATATTCCTGGTCGAAACGCCTGAACCACTCCTCCATCCATTCTATTGTAACAATCATGTATGTATATTTATTCAATAATTATTCAGTTCTGTATATCAGATACTACAAAACGTTTGCAAAGATACAACTTTTTCTTTGTTTCTTTCAATATTTATCGAAAAATGCGTAACTTTGCACGCAAATTTACAACAAAAATGAACAAGACAGCACAGCATATCATAGATATTAAGAATGTGTCGAAAAGATTTGGCGAGAAAACAGCCCTCAACAACATCAATCTCTATGTGAGAAAGGGCGAATTTATGACCATTCTGGGTCCTTCGGGATGCGGAAAAACGACATTATTGAGACTTTTGGCAGGGTTTGAAACCGCCAGCGAAGGCATCATTACCATCGCCGGCAACGATATTACTAACCTTCCTCCTTACAAGCGAAATGTGAACACGGTATTCCAGAAATACGCTCTGTTCCCTCATCTCAACGTTTACGACAATATCGCCTTCGGTCTGAAACTCAAGAGCACACCGAAGGAAGAGATTTTGCCGAAGGTAAAACGTGCCCTGAAGATGGTGAACATGAGTGATTATGAATATCGTGATGTCAACTCGCTTTCGGGCGGTCAGCAGCAGCGTATCGCCATCGCCCGTGCCATTGTCAACGAACCGGAAGTTCTTCTCCTGGACGAACCGCTTGCAGCACTCGACCTCAAGATGCGTAAAGACATGCAGCTGGAGCTGAAGCAGATGCACGAACGCCTGGGTATTACCTTCGTATACGTTACCCACGACCAGGAAGAGGCCCTCACCCTGAGCAATACCATCGTGGTGATGAGCGAGGGAGAGATACAGCAGATAGGTACACCTACCGATATCTACAACGAACCAGCCAATGCTTTTGTTGCTGACTTTATCGGCGAGAGCAATATTCTCTGCGGAACGATGGTCCACGACTGTCTGGTGAATGTGGCAGATACCGAACTGCCTTGTGTAGACAAGGGCTTCGGCTGCAACCAGGAAGTGGATGTCGTGATACGTCCTGAGGATATAGAAGTTTCCACCGATACCGCCCACGCCCAGTTTGTGGGCAAGATAACATCTTCTATTTTCAAGGGAGTACACTACGAGATGCTGGCAGAAACCGAGAAGGGCAATGAATTCCTCATCCAGAACTACAAGCATTTCGAAGTAGGTCAGACGATAGGAATGAGCGTGATACCCGACAATATTCACATCATGAAGAAGGAGCGCATCACCAACACCTTCGATGCAAAGGTAAACGGCGACGGAACAATAGAATTCCTGGGCTGCGAATACCAGATGGAGATTCCGGAAGAAATGAAGGACAAGATTCAGACCGATGAAAACGGAAACGAAACCATCCGGGTGAACGTGCCTTTCAACAAGATAGAACTCTTCGACAACGAGAGCGAAGGAACCTTTACAGGCGACATCAGTTTCATTCTCTACAAGGGCGACCACTATCATCTCACCATCGATACCGACTGGGGCGAGAAGCTCTATGTAGATACACAGGATGTATGGGATTTAGGCGATCATGTGGCTATCACCATTCCTCAGGAGAATATTTCGTTTGAATAAAAATTATTAATTTCTAATTATCAATTATAAATTGAACATTATCAAGTTTATCTCTTCGCGACAAAGCTGGTCGATACCTTACGCCATCTTTGCAGCGATATTTGTGGTACTGCCATTGCTTCTCATCGTAGTGTTCGCATTTACCGATGAGAACGGAGCCCTGACGCTCTACAACTTCCAGAAGTTCCTGGCACACCCCGAAGCCATCAACACCTTTGTGTATTCGATAGGCATCGCCTTTCTCAACACCCTGCTCTGCATTCTGTTGGGTTATCCGGCTGCCTATATCCTGACCCAGACCAAGATGAAATACGCCAACACCATCGTGATGCTCTTCATCCTACCGATGTGGGTGAACATCCTGGTACGTACCCTTGCCACCGTGGCACTTTTCGACTTTGCCGACCTGCCATTAGGTGAAGGTGCACTGCTATTCGGTATGGTGTATAACTTCATCCCATTTATGATTTATCCGATTTACAACACCCTGCAGAAAATGGACCGCAGTTATATAGAGGCTGCCGAAGACTTGGGGGCATCGCCATGGCAGCAGTTCTTCAAAGTGATCCTACCCCTCTCCATGCCAGGAGTGGCAAGTGGCATTCTGATGGTATTCATGCCTACCATCTCCACCTTTGCCATCTCAGAACTGCTGACGATGAACAACATCAAGCTCTTCGGAACCACCATTCAGGAGAACATCAACAACTCAATGTGGAACTATGGTGCAGCCCTTTCGCTCATCATGCTCTTCCTGATAGGAGCCTCAACACTCATAGCCGGTGACAGCGGAAAACAGGAAGGAGGTATCAGATGATAAAGACCTTATTCTCCAAGAACATGATGAAGAACATCTTCTGTCAGGGTTATCTGTGGCTGCTCCTGCTGCTCCTCTATTCCCCTATCTTCATCATCGTCATCTTCTCCTTTACCGAGGCAAAGGTGATGGGCAACTGGACAGGCTTTTCTCTGCAACTCTACAAGAATCTCTTCGTAGAGGGAACCCACCATTCGCTGACGGCAGCACTGATCAATACGGTGACCATCGCACTGATAACCGCCACCGTCTCTACCCTCTTCGGTACGCTGACCGCCATCGGCATTCACAACCTGCGCAACAGGAAAGCATGGTTGGCGATCACATTCGTCAACAATATCCCGATACTCAACGGCGACATCATCATCGGTATCTCGCTCTTCCTGCTCTTCATCACGTTGGGCATTCCGCAGGGTTATACCACGGTGGTACTCTCGCATATCACCTTCTGTCTGCCTTACGTCATCCTGAGCGTCATGCCCCGTCTGAAGCAGATGAATCCCAACCTCTATGAGGCTGCACTCGACTTAGGCGCTTCGCCGATGCAGGCGCTCCGCAAGGTCATCATTCCAGAGATACTGCCCGGTATGATTTCCGGTTTTATGCTCGCCATCACGATGAGTATCGACGACTTCGCCGTTACCATTTTCACCATCGGAAACGAGGGATTGGAGACACTTTCCACCTTTATCTATGCCGATGCGCGCAAGGGTGGACTTACGCCGGAACTCCGTCCGCTATCCACCATCATCTTCGTGCTGGTGCTGGTTATGCTCGTTATCATCAACCGTCGTTCTGACAAAAATAAGAAGAAATAAGAATGAAGAACAAGATATTATTTTTCCTAACCCTGCTGATGATTCTGCCGCTCTCTTCCTGCTACAACAAGGAGAACCGAGAGGAGATACTGAAGGTTTACAACTGGGCTGACTACATCGACGAAGATGTATTAGCCAACTTCCCTGCCTGGTATAAGCAGCAGACCGGCAAGAATATCCGCATCATCTACCAGACTTTCGACATCAATGAGGTGATGCTGACCAAGATAGAACGTGGACATGAAGACTATGATGTGGTCTGTCCGTCGGAATACATCATCGAGCGTATGCTCCGCAAGGATCTGCTCCTGCCTATCGACACCTGTTTTGGCAAGACACCCAACTATCTGAAAAACGTTTCTCCATACATCGTAAAACAGATAGATGCTACGAGCAACAGTCAGCGCATCGCCCACCACTATGCTGTGCCTTATATGTGGGGAACCTGTGGTATATTATATAATAAGGTACACGTACCTCTGGAAGATGCACAGACATGGGGCACACTATGGAACCGAAAATACCGTGGGAAGCTGTTGATGAAAGACTCCTATCGCGACTCATACGGTACGGCACTCATCTGGGCACACCGCAAGGATTTGGAAGCCGGGAAAGTTACGGTTCCAGAATTGATGAATGACTATTCACCCAACGCCGTGGCTACGGTAGAGAAAAATCTCAAAGCGCTCAAGCCGAACATCGAAGGATGGGAAGCAGACTTCGGAAAGGAGACCATGACCAAGGGAAAGGCTTACCTCAACATGACCTGGAGCGGTGATGCTGTCTGGGCCATTGAGGAGGCAAAGAATGTAGGCGTGGAATTAGGTTATGAAGTACCAAAGGAAGGAAGCAACGTATGGTTTGACGGTTGGGTAATACCTAAATACGCTAAAAATCCAAAGGCAGCCGCCTACTTCATCAACTATCTCTGTCAGCAGGACGTGGCACTTGCCAACATGGAGACCACGGGTTATGTGAGCAGCGTGGCTGGCAAGAAGATACTGGATGCCATGAGTGATCAGGAGACCTATCCGGAGCAGGTGAACTTAGCTTACTTCTTCGGGGAGGATGGCAGAAAAGCCCATCTCAACCCTATCATGTATCCAGACAGTAGTGTAGTGGCAAGATGCGCCATGATTCATGATGCAGGCGACCATACTCCAGAAGTGCTTGATATGTGGTCGAAGGTAAAGGGCGATAACCTCGGTGGCGGAATCGTCATCTTCTTACTGGCTATCGTGGCTGCCATCACCATCTTTGTGGCAATCAAGAAAATAGAGCATTATAAACATCGAAGACTGTCGAGAAAGCATCACAGGAAACACGTGATAAAAATGAGAAAGTTTTAGAAATGAGAAATGACAAATGAGAAATGGGAAATTACAAATGAGAAATGAGAAATGAAAGGAAAAAGGAGGATTTTATAGGGAAAAATGAAGTTTTTTGAAGAAAAAGAGAAAAAAGTTGCAGAAAAATTTGGTGGAATGAAATAAAAACACTACCTTTGCACTCGCTTTTGAAAACATAGAGCAAGGGTGGTTACCAGAGTGGCCAAATGGGGCAGACTGTAAATCTGCTGGCTATGCCTTCGGTGGTTCGAATCCATCACCACCCACTTTTCCCAAAACAACTCAAAAAATATTGAATCCGATTCCTAATATTAGGTTTCGGATTCTTTGTTTTTATATACCTCTCTGACCCCACTTTTATTTTTGGCTGGGCAAGGAAAAATTTCTCCCTGCCCAAGCAAAAATTATTTCCTGCAGAAGCAACTCATTATGCCTGCGTCTGTGTTTTGGGCCAATTCACTAAAAAAAGTTTACTTTTGGCACGGGTAAAGGCGGTATAAAGCCAATGGATATAATCGGGCGTCAACATATCATCCGTCATATATCCCTGATCTACATAGACATGTTCCCACTGTCCACCCTGTGCCTTGTGGCAGGTGATGGCATAGGCATACTTCACCTGCACGGCATTGAAGTACTGATCTTCCCGGATGGCCTTCATGCGGTCTGCCTTCAGCGGAATGTCCTGATAGTCTTCCTCTACCCCACGGAAAAGTTGTTCCTGCTGCTCACGGGTAAGGGCTGAAGCCTCACTCTGCAAGGTATCCAACAATGCCGTTACGCTGATTTCATAATTATCATAGTCAGGAAACTGGAGCAGGAGTGTGGCAAAATGAAAACCATAAAGATCCAGGTGGCGGCGCACCCGCAACACTTTTGCCCGGTCGCCATTCGCTAAGAAAGAAGGAATCGACTGCAGTTCCTTCCTCACTTCAGGCGTATCGCCCGCAGCCTTCAACTGCTTCCGCTCATTCTCCGTCCAATAATAATTGTTCTTCACAATCATGAGCATATCACCGCTGGAGAGTTCTTCCTCCCGGTCGAGCACCATATTGCGGATACCATTATTATAAATATTCGCCCTCTTGTTGCTGCGCGTAATCACCATCGTCTCGTCCTGACCTACCTGATAATAACTGTTGGCAAGACTCTCCACGAGTTCATTGCCCGGCATCATCACAATATCGGCAAAACCCTGGAAACGGATGAGAGGCAACTGGGTGATATCATCATGGGTTATCATCTGGCGGATGACCGTAGCGTTATACAAGATACCGGACTCCTGACTCTGACGGAGCACCTCATTGAGATCGCACTCATACACTTTCAGTCCATAGCCCTCCAGCATCATCGCCTGAAGAGCAGGAGATTCCTCCTCCCCCACCGGCGGCAACTGAGCCTTGTCGCCAATGACCATCAGACGGTCGTTGCGCCCCTGATAAACAAAATGCACCAGGTCGTCCAGCAAAAAGCCACTTCCGAAATTCCCGTCGCCCAAACCGAGATTAGAAACCATGGAAGCCTCATCCACCATAAACAAGGTGTCTGTATAGAGATTATCATTCAGATTGAATTTTCCATCCACACCGGCAAAAGATTTCTCACGGTAGATACGGCGATGGATGGTATAGGCAGGACAACCGCTGTTGAGCGAGAACACCTTTGCCGCCCTACCCGTAGGAGCTAAAAGCATAACCTTCTGACGGATAGCCTGCAAGGTACGTACGATGGCACCCGAGAGGGAAGTCTTACCCGTACCCGCAGAACCTCGCAGAATCATCGCACAATGAGGGGTCGTATCCGTGAGGAATTGAGCAAAAACCTCCAGGGCATGCGCCTGTTCAGAAGTAGGCTGAAACCCAAATTGTTGTAATATCTGATATTTTAACTCTTCTTTGACCATATTTCAAAAACATTTTGTATCTTTGCACTTGCAAAAGTAACAATACTTTTTGAAATGAAACGAAAAATAAACATAAATTATATATTAGGGGCATGCGTCATCGTGCTTTTAGTACTCTGCACGCTGAGTATCTCTCAGCCGCTCCGTTTCCAGTCTGCCAAGCAAGAACGGGAAAAGGCGGTGAAGGAAACACTCATGAAAATACGTACGGAAGAAGAAAGATACAAGGCACGGCACGGAGGCTATTCGGGGGATTTCCAGACGCTCATCAAGGGAAAATATCTTCAGGAATCCCTACAGTATATCCCATACTCTGACGGCAAGAAGTTTACGCTCTCCGCCACAACCATCGTCAGCAAAAGCGGCAAGCAGATTCCGCTGATGGAATGCGGAGCCGCTTATGAAGACTTCCTCAACGGACTGGATGAGAACGCCATACAGGAACTCATAGACAAAGCAATGATTTCAGGAGCATATCCTGGACTCAAGATAGGTGACATTACAACAGACAACAACAATGCAGGTAACTGGTAACAACAAGAATTGGCAACAAGCCCGACTCACTATCCGCGTGAGCAACAATACACTCAGCTTTTCCGTCGTGGACAGAGAAGCCGAGCATCAAGTGATATACGAACCTTACACGGTGAAAAGTGGAGTCTCCATGGCGGCAAACCTGCGCCAGGCTTTCAAGGAAAGCGACTTGCTGCAACGAGGATACTCGAAGGTAAGAGTGTATATAGATACCCCTGTACTCATCGTACCGGTAGAAGATTTTAAGGAGGAAGACCTCACCACCCTCTACCAGCATGCTTTCACGAAGCACGACAGTGATGCCCTTCACTACCGGGTGCAACCATCACTGAATGTTGTGGCTATCTTCCCTATCAACAAGGACTTGAAATTGGTGGTAGAAGACAATTTCAGCAACGTGCGCTTCACCCCTATCCTGCAACCCGTATGGAACTATCTTCACCAGCGCAGTTTCGCAGGAATCAGACGCAAGTTGTTTGCCTATTTCCATGACAAGAAGGTAGATATCTTCAGTTTTGAAAAGAACCGTTTCAAATTCTTCAATTCATTCGAAGCACCCCACCCAAAGGATGCCATCTACTTCATGATGTATATATGGAAGCAGTTGGGAATGGACCAGCAGCAGGACGAACTGCATCTCGTAGGTGATATTCCAGACAAAGAATGGCTTCTCTACAACACCAAACTCTATATCAGGAAAGTGAATGTACTGAATCCTTGTGCAGAGTTCAACCGTGCCCCTATCACAGAGATAAAAGGCATGCCATTCGACCTGTTGACTCTATACTTGAGCAAATAAAGAAAAATCAGAAATATCCGATTTTCAATCAAAAAAAAATCAGGATTTAAATCAGAAAGAATCAGGATTTATAAACAACAATCAGATTGATAAACAGAAAGAATTATGAGAATTATTACAGGACAATATAAGGGACGCCATTTTGACATTCCCCGTACATTCAAGGCGCGCCCTACTACAGACTTCGCCAAGGAGAACATCTTCAATGTACTCCAGGGTTACATTGACTTTGAAGATGCCACTGCCCTCGACCTTTTCGCAGGAACAGGAAGCATCTCCTTGGAACTTGTATCGCGCGGTTGTAAGCAAGTGGTAAGCGTAGAAGCCGACCGTGATCATGCCAATTTCATCCGCCAATGTTTCAAGAAACTCAATGAAGACAGAGACATTCTGGTACGTGGCGATGTATTCCGCTTCCTGAAATCCTGCCACCAGAAGTTCGACTTCATCTTTGCCGATCCTCCTTATGCTTTGGAAGACCTGGCAAAGATTCCAGACTTAGTATTAAACGGTGAGCTGCTCAACGAGGACGGCATCTTCGTTTTCGAGCATGGCAAGAACCATGACTTCTCCGACCATCCGAGATTCTTGGAGCACAGAAGTTACGGCAGCGTCAACTTCTCCCTTTTCAGATAGCCAACCCTTTCCGATAATTAACTCTTTTCAGATATTAACTCTTTTCAGATATTAACTCTTTTCAGATATTAACTCTTTGTCTGATAACTACACTGATGGTTATCAGACAAAGAACATGATGAGAATCTGAGCAATAATCACTCTGACAAACATGCCCAGGGGATAAACCGTAGCGTAAGTGATACTTGGTGTATCCCCTTCCAAGGTATCATTGGCATAATTCAGCGCCATCGGATTGGCCATACTTCCACAGAGGATGCCACAGATGCTTCCGAAATCATACTTCTTGGTTTTCAGAATGATGAAACCCACGATGACAACAGGAACCAGTGTGATGAGGAAGCCGATGCCTACCCACATCAGACCTTCGGGACGGACAACTGTCTCGAAGAACTGACCGCCCGCCTCCAGACCCAAGCACGCCAGATACAAGGCAAGACCCAACTCGCGCAACATCAAACCTGCACTGCGGGTCATATAGGAAATGAAATGCACACGAGGACCCAAGGCACCTATCAGAATACCCATCACGATAGGTCCACCGGCAATACCGAGACGTACCGGAGCCGACATGCCAGGGATGTTAAGCGGAATCGTGCCAACGGCAAGACCTAAGATGATTCCGAGGAAGATAGCACCCAAGTTAGGTTCGTTGAGTGTTTTGACTGCATTACCCAAGAACTGTTCCACATGATCGATACTGGTAGGATCGCCCACTACGGTAAGGCGGTCGCCATACTGAAGTCGCAGGTCATCGGTAGCCAACAGTCGGATATCACCACGGAGCACACGGCTCACATTCACGCCATAACTGTTGCGCATCTGAAGATGTCCGAGTCGCTTACCATTGAGTCCCGGACGAGTAACCACGATGATGCGGCTTTCCACCTTGGCATCAATGGCATTCCAGTCCACCTTATCATTATTCCACTCCTTATCCACTTTCTTACCGAAGAGAATCTGCATGGCAGACACCTCGTCCTTATTCGTCACCACCAGCACATTATCGCCTGTATGAAGCACGGTATCTGCTTGTGGCACAATCACCTGTTCACCACGCCAGACACGAGAGATGATAAACTTACGGTGAGTAAGCATGGAGATTTCAGCAATCGTATTACCATTGAGTGCCGGATTCACAATCAGATACTGTCCGATGGCAGTATGGTCGTCATCATCATTGTTTCTGATTTGCAGATCCTCAGGTTTCACAAAGAGTTTGCGCAGCAGCATCATCGCCAAGATGACACCCACAACACCCAAGGGATAAGTGACCGCACAGCCCAAGGCAGCACCACCACTCGGCATGCCCAACTGTTGCAAAGCCTGTTGGGCAGCACCGAGTGCAGGTGTATTGGTAGTAGCACCACAGAGAATGCCCACCATATCCGGCAAACTCACAGGAAGCACCCAGCACAGGAGCAGTGAGAAGAGCGTGCCCACCAAGATGACCGCCATACTCCAGAGGTTGAGCGAAATACCCTCATGGCGCATGGAACCAAAGAAGTTAGGACCCACGTAGAGTCCGAGCACATAGACAAACATGGTGAGACCGAAGCTTTCAGCAAACTCCAGCATATTGTGATCGACAGTCAGACCGAGATGTCCAGCTACGATTCCCACGAAAAAGACGAAAGCGATTCCCAATGATATACCTTTGATATGGAGCTTACCAAGCGCAAGACCCAAAGTACAAATCAAGGAAAGAATGACGATGCCTTGCACCGCCGAATGTACGTTGATTAATCCATCAAACCACATGATCTAAATCTATCAATAGTTGTTTTTATTGAGTTTTTATTCAATTTCGAGTGCAAAGGTAATCAGAATCAGGGACAAAACAAAATAAAATCGATTTTATTTCTCAGAAACAGAAAGAAAACTTTTTCTTTTTCCCGGTTTTTTAGTAACTTTGCAACCGTTTTGCAAAAAGAACAAAGAAGTGAGCCTCCTGTGAAGGCTCAGCTCATCAGAAATAAAAACGATTATAATGAAAGATATCTGTTGTATCGGTCACATCACAAAAGACAAGATTGTGACTCCAAACCGTACCGTCTATATGGCTGGCGGCACCTCATTCTATTTCTCGTATGCCATCAACCAGCTTCCCAAGGATGTAACTTTTTCATTGGTTACAGCCATGGATCCTACAGAAAAGGAACCAGTAGAGAAGATGCTCAAGGCTGGCATCGACGTATCGATGAATGCCTCCCGCAACACAGTGTTCTTCGAGAATATCTATGGAGAAAACCAGAATGAGCGCAAACAGCGCGTATTGGCAAAGGCCGATCCGTTTACCATCCAGCAGTTGGAGCATGTAGATGCCAAGGTTTTCCATTTAGGTAGTCTGTTGGCTGATGATTTTCCAACGGAGGTGGTGGAATATCTATCTCACAAGGGAAGGGTTTCCATCGACGTTCAGGGTTATCTGCGCGAGGTAAGAGACGAGAAGGTGTATCCTATCGACTGGAAAGAGAAGTTGAAGGTACTGAAGCATACCTACTATCTAAAGGTGAACGAGACTGAAATGGAAACCATCACGGGTCTGAAAGAAGCCCATGAGGCAGCCAAACTGATTCATGCCTGGGGCGTCACAGAAGTGATCATCACCCTTGGCAGCGAAGGTTCCCTCGTCTATGTAGATGATAAGTTCTATGAGATTCCAGCCTATCCTCCTCACGAAGTGGTAGATGCCACAGGATGCGGAGATACTTATTCGGCTGGTTATCTGTATAAGAGACTGCAGGGAGCAACTCCTACGGAAGCTGGTAAATTTGCAGCTGCCATGTGCACCATCAAACTGGAGCACAATGGTCCGTTCAACCGGTCTATCGAAGATGTGGAAAGAATCATAAAGAAATAAGAAAAGAGGGTGTGTCATCTGTCTATGACACACCCTCTTTTCTTATTCTTTTTTGAATCCCTCTATGGCTCCCTGCACCTTTTTCTTGGTACGCTTGAAAACCTTAGAGACTTTTTCGCCTATCGTATTGGCCACATCAGTAACCTGATCAGTAGTCTTGTCAGTGAAGTTGCGCACCTGCAGTTTCTGGTAAGCCACTTTGGCTTTGCTCACGCGGCGCACATCCTCATCGCTGATAGAATCTTTCACAATGCTATACTCATCCAGATATACATGATAAGTAGAGTCTAACTTTTCTTTCTGGGCATCAGACAATTCCCTGTTGGCAGAAGCACTCTTGACAAAAGTTTCAAACCTCTTGGCGAAAGTGCCGGCATGAGACAATGCAACCTGCTGCTCTTTCTCTACAGCCTTCATTGCATTCTCCATCTTGTTCTGCTCCACTCCATTCTTAGGCTTCTTCTGTCCTGTTTCATTCTGGGCAAAAGCCGAAAGAGAAACGGCGAGCAAAAATCCTAAACTTAAAATTGTTTTTTTCATCTTTTTACATCTCCTCTAATTTTGGTTATGTTATCTTGCCACCCTTTCAGGCGACAAATAAATACGTCACTCACTTCGGTTGCAAATATAGCATTAAATTATCAAACTCGCAAATAAAGTAACAATTATTCATACTTTTCAACGAAAACATCAAACTATAAGGTGGAAAAGTCGCCAACCTTACAATTTACAAGCAACAAATACCTAATATATATGATTTTATTACTTTTTGTCTATTCAGATAGTTAAAAATCTGTTATTTTGTTCATTATCTCAAAGAAAAGCTATAATTTTGCAACCGAAATAGAAATAAAGCCAAAACCATATTGCAATGTCATGCTAAAAACAATTGCAAAGGAATAGATTCGAAAGAGAATTCGGAGAAATCTGAAAGTGATTCAGAAAAGGATTCGGATAGATTCAGATGAGAATTGAGAATATAATAATAACAATAAACAACAATAAAAGAAATGAAAAAAATCAGAGCAGCCGTTGTAGGATACGGCAACATTGGTAAATTTTCTGTAGAGGCTCTTGAGGCAGCTCCAGACTTCGAGATTGCAGGTGTAGTACGTCGTCAAGGCGACAAGGACAAACCTGCTGAATTGGCTCAGTATGAAGTAGTAGATGACATCACAAAGTTGAAAGATGTAGATGTTGCCATCTTAGCTGCTCCTACCCGTTCATGCCCAGAGTATGCTGAGAAGATTGTGGCTCTTGGCATCAACACCGTAGATAGCTTCGACATCCACACCAGCATCCTCGACTACCGTACCAAGCAGATGGAGAACTGCAAGAAGG
>OIXQ01000628.1_pt1 | contig 15374 bp, 18 predicted proteins | sample 1587791 | NCBI WGS metagenome assembly OIXQ01 (sample SAMN03283273) | human gut metagenome | biome: human-associated habitat; material: feces | host: Homo sapiens | place: Peru | collected 2012
GCGAGCCACGATCACGGACACGTCCCACGGAAGGAGGCAGCACATGGCCAAGGAAAACCAATACCGCCAGCAGCTGGAGTCCCTGGGCATCTACGACCCGGCTTTTGACGGCGCAATCCACACCCTGTGCATCCAGGAGCGGGAACTTTCCCGGGCCATGAAGGCCTGGAAAGCAACGGCGGACCCCAGCGCCGCCCCCTCCATCACCGACCCGCTCTACGCGGAAATTTCCAGGCTCCGCCGTGACATCCTGGCCCGCCAGGACGCCCTGGGCCTGACGCCCAAGGGCCTGCAGCGCCTGCGCCGCCAACAGCCCCAGGTTTCGGAGGCTTCCCCGCCCCCGGCCTCCGGCAATCCGGTGCTGACCCAGCTGCTGAACAGCATCCGAGGCAAATACAATGGCAGCACCCCATGAGCAGACCGTCCTGGACTACGCCAACCGGACGGCCGAGTCCCCCACCGCCTGCCTGGACGTCCAGGCAGCCTGCCGCCGGTATCTCAACGACCGCGTGTGCCCAAATTGGACACATCGCATCGATATGGCGGAGGGTATCATCGAGATCATGGAGACGCTTTTCTGTCACCAGCAGGGCGAGGACCTCCGGGGCCGCCCAATTCGCGGCCGCCCCCTGATTCTGGAGCCCTTCCAGCAGTTTGTGGTCTATAACCTCTGCGGCTTTTTCCTTCCGGGTACGGATATACGCCGCTACCAGGAGGCGCTGCTGATGCTGGCCCGGAAAAACGGCAAGACGCCCTTCGCCACGGCCCTGATCTGGGCCCTGGGCCTGTGGTACTCCAGCTCCTACAGCAAAATCAAAACCGTGGCCGGGTCACTGAAACAAAACATGGAGGGCTTTGGCTTTTTGAGCTACAACCTGCACCGTCTGGGCTTGACCGTTAACGAGGACCCCATCCACGGGCTCCGGGTTTTGGACAGCTCTCTGGGCCACAGCTTTTCTGGGGCGGTCTGGGACGGACAAATCAGCTTCGAAGCGTTGGCTTACAAGCCGGACATCTTTGATGCGTTTAACGCCAACATCGTCCATCTGGATGAGCTGGAGCTGTACCGCAACGCCATCCCCTACGGCCGGTTGAAGGATGCCACCAAGGCCTACTCCAACAAGCTGATTCTGGCCACCACCACCGCAGGCGACGACGGCACCGGATTCTGCGCCCAACGCGTGTCCTACTGCTCCAAGATCGTCCGGGGCGAGCTGACCGGCGCGGACGCCGACCGGGTGTTTGCCTTTATCGCCCGGGCCGACCCGGACCCGGAAACCACGGAAGTGGACTACCTGGACCCGCTGAACTGGCAAAAGGCCAACCCCAACTGGGGCGTGACCATCCGGCCCAGCGATATGGAGGCCTCCGCCCTCCAATCCCAAAATGACCCCCAGATGCGCAAGGAGTTTATGACCCGGAGCCTCAACGTCTTCGTGGCCTCCTTCCGGGCCTGGTTTGACCTGGACGAATTCGCCCGCAGCGATAACCAGTATCATTTCTCCCAGCCCCAGCTTTCCAAGCTGGTAAAGGCCTGGTACGGCGGTGCGGACCTGAGCAAGCTCCACGACCTGACCGCCGCCTGTCTGGTGGGCGAGATCCCCGCGGCCGCCGCCCTGGTGAACGGGCAGAAACCTGCCGAGGACGTGCTTGTGATTATCCCGCACTGCTGGTTCCCGGTAACGGCTGCCGCCGAAAAAGCGGATAAGGACCAGATACCCCTGTTTGGCTGGCAGGACGATGGATGGCTGGATATGCCCAACGAGCCGTCCATGGACCCCACCGAACCGGTGAAGCAGTTTGTTAAATGGCGCAGCTCCGGCTTTACCATTAAGAAGATCGGCCACGACCGCAAGTTTGCCCGGCCCTATTACACGGCCATGAAAAAGGCAAAGTTTAGCGTGGTGGACCAGCCCCAGCTGGCGGTCATCAAATCCGAGGGCCTGCGCTACATCGAGCACAAGGCAAAGATCGGATGCCTGTACTACTGCCACGCGGAGCCATTTGCCTACTGCGTGCAAAATGTCCGGGGCCAGGAGAAAACAGACGATGTAGTCGTCTACGACAAAATCAACCCCCAAAGCCGCATCGATGTGTTCGATGCCGCCGTCTTTGCCACCATCCGCATGCTGATTGATACCGAAAAGGTCTCCGCGGCGGCCAAGTGGTTTGACAGCCTGCAGACAGGCGGGGATTAATTTAGCGAAGGAGGCCAGCCCGGCATGAACAATCAACAGCTTTGCATGTTTGACGACGATGCGGAGTATCAGGATTTCGTGGACAAATTCAAGCCCAAGAAAACGACAGATGACTGCTTTACTCCCCCTCTGATCTATGCGGCGATCAAAGACTGGGCCTGCCGAAAATATGACATCGACCCGGCTACAATCGTCCGCCCCTTCTTCCCGGATGGAGACTATAAGCGCTTCGATTATCCGGACGGCTGCACTGTCCTGGATAATCCGCCGTTTTCGATTCTTGCGCAGATTTGCGAGTTTTACATCAGTCGAGGGATCAAATTCTTCCTCTTTGCCCCCTCGCTGACCTGTTTTTCTCAGCGCAACGTCGTCATGCGGATGAATCACATCGTGTGCGACGCGAACATTGTCTACGAGAATGGTGCGGTGGTCCGGACGGCATTTGTGACAACCTACGGCGGCGACGTTATCGCCCAGTCCTCTCCGGATCTGACCCGTGTCATAGACGCAGCCGTCGAGCGGATGAAAGCCGAGACGGCGAAGCCGCTGCCCAAGTACCAATACCCGGATCACATTTTGACGGCTGCCATGCTCCAGCGGTACAGCAAGTACGGTGTCGACTACGTCGTAAGGCGCAGCGATTGCCAGTTTGTTCCGCGGCTGGACTCCCAGCGCGAGCACGGAAAAAGCATTTTCGGCGGCGGCCTGCTGCTGTCCGATAAGGCTGCGGCCGAGAGGGCTGCGGCCGAGAGGGCTGCGGCCGAGAGGGCTGCGGCCGAGAGGGCTGCGGCAAAAATCTGGACACTGTCAGACCGGGAGCGTCAAATTGTTGCCACCCTAGGCAAGAGTTAAGCCAGTGAGAGGAGACCATCAACATGGCATTTTTTAAGCGGCGGGACAAGCCCGCCGGCCAGCAATCCCTGCTGGGCCTGTATCTGTCCGGGAGCGGAGAGCTGCCCGTCGGCTACTCCCGGCTGATCGATGCGCCGGAGGTCAGCGACTGCATTAACCGCATCGCCGCCATTTTAAGCTCGGCCACCATTTACCTCCGCCGGAACACGGACCGGGGCGACGTCCGGATTACCGACAGCCTATCCCGCATGGTGGATATTAACCCCATGCCCGGCGTGGGCACCCGGGCGCTGCTGATCGACTGGATCGTCTCCACCATGCTGGGGGACGGAGACGGAAACGCCTTTGTCTGTCCCCGGGTAGAGGGCGGCGAAGTCGTCGCCCTGGATCCCATGCCCGGCGCGGCTGCCGTCCCCATGGGTAGATCCTATGTGGTCAACTGGGATGGCAACCCCTACGATCCCACCGAGGTCCTCCATTTCCGGCTCCACTCCGACCCCCTGACCCCCTGGAAGGGCCGGGGCATCCGCGTCTCTGCGGACCGGCTGGCCCAGTCCATCGCCAATACCAACGCCTTAAAAACCAACCTGTCCAAGCCGGACTATAGGCCACCTATGGCCATCATCGTCAACGCGGACGCGGACCTGTCGGACCCCGAGGCCCGGGAGAAATTCCGGGAGCAGTATTTGTCCGATGATCCCGGCAAGCCCTGGATCTTGCCCGAGGGCCTGACCGATGTGAAAACCTGGTCCCCCATGTCCCTGGTGGATATGGCCGTGAAGGATACCGTGGAGCTGGATAAAAAATCCGTCTGCTCCCTGCTGGGCTGCCCGCCCTATATGCTGGGGCTGGAGCCCTACAGCCAGAGCGCCCATAACAATTTTGTCCGGACGACCATCAACCACATTGCAACGGTCATCGAGCAGACCCTGACTCTTGGCCTGCTCCCGGACCGGCCCCAGGATTATTTCCAGTTTAACCGTCGCCGCCTGTACGACTACGATCTAAAGACCCTGATTGACATCGACAACTCCATGGCCGACCGGGGCTACCTGAACGGCGACGAAGTCCGGGAGGACGCTTTCCGGGATCCTGCCGGACTGACGGAATACAAGGTGCTGGAAAACTATATCCCCTATGATATGTCCGGCCTGCAGAACAAACTGAAAGGAGGCGGAGACAACGCCTAAACAGTATAGATCCCAGCGGTCCGCATTTACGGACCCCACTGCCGAGGGCGGAAAGCCCCACATCTCCGGCTATTTTGTGGTCTTTGGCCAGCCCTACTACGTCTACGACGGCATGGAGGAGGTCGTCGACCCCCACGCCTTTGACGGCTGCGACATGTCGGACGTCCGTGCCCTGTACAATCACGACGAGCGTCTGGTCCTGGGCCGCGCCAGCCAGACTGCCAACACCCTGACCTTTTCCGTGGACGCAACCGGCCTGTACGGTGACATCCTGGTAAACCCCGATGACCCCGAAGCCATGGCCGCCCGTGCCCGCATCCTGCGGGGCGACGTAGACCAGGCATCCTTTGGCTTTGAGGAGAGCGATGTGGAGTACGTGGACCTGCCCGATGGCCGCGTCCGCCGCATTATCCGCGGCATTGCCAAGCTGTACGAGATCAGCGTTTGCACCTTCCCTGCTTACGAGCAGACCAGCGTGGCCGCCCGATCCGGCGACCCCGCCGCCCTGCGCCGGGAAATCGTTAATCACAAAAAATCCAAACTGAGGAGGAAATTAAAACATCATGGCCAAACCTAACACCAATGTCCTTGTCCTGCGCAAAAAACGCTCCCTCGCCGCCAAAAAGCTGACCGAGGCCCGGGCCAAAGCCAAGAAGCTCCGGGCCGATGAAGAGGCCCTTGCCCAGGAGCTGGAGGCGGTCCAGGATGAGATCCCCGACGATCTGGAGCAGAAAATCCAGGAAGTCACCGACGCCCAGACCGAGGTAAACGATCAGATCGGCGAGCTGGTGGACGAGCTGTCCAACCTGGATGAGCAGCTGGCCGCCGTGGAGGAGACCTTGGACGACCCCGCCCCCGCCGATGACCCCGCCGACGAGGAGGACCCCGCCCGCTCTGCCCGCAATCCCCGCCGCCGGGCCGCCGCAGCCGTCACCGGAGCAGGCTTTAACTGCCGCAGCCGCTGCTTTGTCAGCCGCAGCCAGCGGGATGCCTTTTATGCCAACCCCGCCGTTCACGGCTTCCTGGATCGCATCCGTTCCATCGGCACTCTGGTCGTGTCTTCCCGCCGGTCCGTTACCGGCGCAGAATTGACCATCCCCGAGCAGATCCTGGACATCCTCCGGGATAACCTGAACCAGTACTCCAAGCTGATCACCAAGGTCCGCATGCGTAATGTCAAAGGCCACGCCCGCCAGCATATCATCGGCAAAGTGCCTGAAGGCGTGTGGATGGAGATGGCCGGGGCCCTGAACGACCTGGAATTCCGCATCACGGACATCGAGGCCGACGGCTACAAGGTTGGCGGCTACATCCCCATTGACAATTACATGCTCAAGGACTCCGACATCGCCCTGGGCGAGGAGATCCTTTACGCCCTGGGCCAGGCCATCGGCTACGCCCTGGATAAGGCCATCGTTTACGGCCTTGGCCCCAACAGCAAAATGCCCGTGGGCATCGTCACCCGTCTGGCCCAGACCGACAAGCCCGGCTACTGGTCCGACAATATGGGCGACTGGACCGACCTGCACAGCTCCAACATTCTGACCCTGGACCTGGCCAGCAAAACCGGCACGGACTTTTTTGTCCCGTTTTTGCAGGCGGCTGCCAAGGCCAAGCCCACCTACACCACGGACGGCAAGCTTTGGCTGTGTAATGATGCCACGCGCCAGGATCTGCTGATCCGCTCCCTGGCCTACAACTCCGCCGCCGCCCTGATGGCCGGCCTGGATAACTCCATGCCCATCATTGACGGCGAGATCATCACCCTGGAGTTTATCCCTGATCACCAGGTCATCGGCGGCTATGGCGGCGAGTATCTGCTGGTGGAGCGGGAGGGCGGCACCTTTGCTTCCTCCGATATCCCCCTGTTTTTGCAGGACAAGACCGTCTTTAAGGGCACGGCCCGTTATGACGGCCAGCCCATTTCCGGCGAGGGCTTTGTGGCCATCGGCTACGCCAACGTAGCCCCCACCACCAAGATGGACTTTGCCCCCGATTATGCCAACAGCGCCCTGAACGCCCTGATTGTTACCTCCGCCAAGGGGGCTAGCGGCAAGACGGTGCTGACCGTTGCCGGTGCCAAGTCCACCGGCAATCCCCTGTACGCCATCATCGGCGCGCCGGTGTCCATTGTCTCCGGCGGAAGCGTGGACAAAAACGCCGTAAAGTTTGCCTCCGGCGGCTCCATCGACGCAGCCAACGGCGTGGGCGTCACCGTTGTGGAGACGGACACGGACGGTAAGATCATCTCCGCCGGTTACATCGCCGCCGTTGCTTCCGGCACCTGATTCACTTAGCCCCCGGCATACCCGGGGGCATTTTTGAAAGGAGAACCCCATGACCAGCAAAAAGTACAAGATGCCCCTGGGCATGCGCAAAAGCTACTTTTATCCCATCAAGACCACGCCGGACGACGCCCACCCCACCTACGATCCCCCCATAGATATGGGCAGCGCCGTGAAGGGCTACCTGTCTATCACCACGGCCACAGCTGAGATCGTTGGCGACGATCAGCTGCTGCACAGCTCCGAGCTGTTTGTCTCCGCCCAGCTGGACGCCGAAACGAATCTGAGCGACCTGGAGGTCAATGCTAAAATCTTTGGTCACAAGTATTCCGCCTCCGGCGGGGAGGACTCCGGCAAGGATGATGTGCCCGCCTCCGGCGGCTACGGCTTTATCGAGCCCATCCTTAAGGACGATAAAGCCACCGTCTACCGTGCCACCGCCCTGTATCACTGCACGGCCCTGCCCAGCAGCGAAAAGCAGGAGGCCGATACCCGCAAGCCCAGCGAGTTTAGCCCCAAGACCAACGCCGTATCCTACAAGGTCGTCCCCGACAACACCGGCGAGTGGCGCAACCGCCAGGACTTTGATACCATGGCCGCCGCCGAGGCCAACCTAAAAAAGATCTTTGGGGTGGCCGGCTGATGGCATCGGCAATGGATACCCTTCGGGCGGACCTGGGCATGATCGGGGATGTCCCCGATGAAATGCTGGACTTTTTGCAGACCCAACTGGACCAGGCGGTCAGTGATCTATCCGATGGCGGCCTGCTTTTGACCCCTGGCGTGGCCAAGGATGATTTTTTGATTGCCGCCTATGCCGCCTGGCTCTATCGCTCCCGGGTCACGGGGGCAGGAAAGCCCCCGCGGCTGACCAGGATGATCAATTCCCGGGGCGTTAACCAGATTACGGGGGGCAGCTGATGATTTACGATACCGCAATCCAGATCCTATACCTGCCCCGGGAACTGTCCGTTCCCGGGCCGGGCACCCTGGTCCGCAAAATCTCGGCCATGTGCGCCCGGAAGACCGTCTACGCTCGCCGGTACTGGGACGCCGTGGCCAATGATCGCCGGATCGACGAATTTGTGGAGCTGCCCATGCTGCGCAACGTCACCGGCGGCGAGTATGCCCGGCTCCTGGGCCACACCTACCGGGTGGAGCAAGCCCAGTTTGGCCAGGATGAGGACGGCCTGCCCGTCACCTGGCTGAGCCTGATGCGCATGGAGGACCGCTATGACACTTTCTGACTTCACGGCGGCCCTCGCTGCCGCCAACATCCAGGCACACACGCCGCTCATTCCCCCGGGGGCAGTGAATTGCATCGGCTGGCACACCTACGGGGCGATTCCCACCGTCGGCGACAACGGAAACGTTGTCAACGCCCCCCAGGTGCAGATCGACATCCTGACGGACGATGCCCACGACCTGCTGATTGATGGCATCACCTCCGTCCTCTGGTCCCTGGATCTGCCCTACTCCATCCAATCCGACGGCTACGACCCGGATTATGGCTGCCGCCGGACGATCCTGCAGCTGGTGGTGATCTGATGGCAAAGTTTGTAAGCTACGCTATGGATGATCTGCGGATCCCCTTTGAAAAAATGGCCCGGCTGACCCCCGCCGACCTGCTGGACATCCTCCGCCCCGGCGCGGAGCTGATGCGTCAGGCCATTGTAGACGCCATCAAGGCCACCTTCACCCAGCGCTCCGGCGACCTCGCCGGAAGCTGGGTGCTGACCGAGTCCAGCGCCGAGGGCAACGCAGAGATTGCCATTGAGCCCCTGGGCGTCCACTCCAAAAACGGCCGGGGCATCCGGAAGAAAAAACGCAAGAAGTCCGGCGGCGACGCCAACGCCGTTGTGGCCTATGCCCTGGAGTACGGCACCCCCCGCATCGCCGCCCGGCACTACATCCAAAAGACCACGGAGGACAAGGGCGAGGAGGCCACCGCCGCCATGCAGGAGGCTATGAACCAAAAATTTGAACAACTGGGGTTGTAAAAATGAAACGAATCGAATTTGAATTTAACGGCCGCTATTACTTTTTGGCCATGACCGCCGAGGCCCTTTTTACGGTGTACGACCAGTTTGGCTATACTACCGACATCCTGGCAACCACCGGCTGCCTGGAGCCCACCGTGGAAGGCTATAAGAACTTATGCTGGATGGCGGCCCTGCTGGCATCCCAGGGCGAGCTCCAGCGCCGCCGCATGGGCTACTCCGCCCAGGAAATGCTGTCCGCCGATGACCTGCGCACCAACCTGCCCCCCACCAAGGTGGCCGAGCTGCAGGATGCAGTCGTGGAGGCCATGCAGGAGGGTTTCCGAAGGGAGACGGAGCCGGAGGAAGAACAGGAAATCAACCTGGTCCTCCGGGAGCGGGACGAAGCCGAAAAAAAAAAGCAGGATATACGGGACGCAGTGGATACCTTGCTGCAGCAGCTTATCTCTGCCATTACGCACCCTGCGACGCCCTCCTCCTCACCCCCGGCCAATGGGCCGACATCCGGCAACTCCTGACCCCCGCGAAGGAGGTAGCAGACGATGGCCGTCCGTGAGATAGGCGCAAAACTGGTCCTGGGCGGTGAGGCGGAATTTAACGCCGCCATGAAGGGGGTCAACTCCAATCTTAAGACCCTGCAAAGCGACATGAACGCATGTACTGTGGCCTTTGACAGCAACGCAGAATCCTCCGAAGCCCTGACCGCCAAGCAGCGGATTTTGGATGATGTGGCGTCCCAGCACGCTGCCAAGGTGGATGCCCTCCGTGCCCGCTATGATCACCTGGTCCAAACGCAGGGCCAGGAATCCGCGGCCGCCGACAAAGCCAAGCAGACCCTGAACGCCGCCCAGGTTGCGCAGTTGAAAGCCGCCAAGGCCGCCGACAAAAACCGGGAGGCCCTGGAGGCAGCCCAAAAGTCAGAGGGCGTCTTTTCCCGCGCCGTCTCCGGCGTCAAAAACGCCCTGGAAAACGCCAACACCAAACTGGAGAACCACGAGAAAAAGGTACAAAATGCCAAGGACGCCTGGGAACGTTTTACAAAGCCTGTCGCCAAAGTAAACAGTTTCCTGGGCACGCTGGCCAAAGGCTCCGCCATTGCCACCGCCGCCGTGGGTGCTGCCGGTGTCGCCGCCCTGGGGCTGATGACCTCCTACGCCAAGGAGGCCGCCGAGGCTGCCAAGGCCGCGAAGGAGGCGGGGGACACACTGACCCCCACCCAAGAGACCTGGCTGGGCTTTGCCGACAAGTTGGACACCCTGGATAAATCCGCCGCGTCTGCCAAGGCCGCCCTGGGGTCGGTGCTGCTGCCGGTCCTGTCGGACCTGTCCACCGTGGGCGCGGAGTATCTGCAAAACTTTGCCGCGGACATGGATGCCGCCGCCGGCGACACCAAAAAACAGGGCCAGATCATGGCCGACTACGTCGCCAAGGGTGCCAACCTGATCAAGCAAAAGCTGCCGGAGTACGTGGCCACAGGCAAGGCCCTGCTGCAGGGCCTTGGCGAGGGGCTGCAGGAAAACGGTCCGGAGATCCTGGACATCGGCATTGATTTGGTCATGGACCTGCTGGACGGTCTGATTTCCGCAGCCCCCCAGGTGGGGGACGCGGCCGTAGAAATCGTGGGTGCGCTGCTGGAGACTCTGGCCGAGCGCGGCCCGGATATGCTGGCCGGCGGCATGGATATGGTGGTCCAGCTGGTATCCGGTCTGGCCCAGGCTGCCCCGAACATTGTGCCCATGGCCATCAATTTGGTAACGACCCTGCTGACCACGCTGCTGGAGCATGCGCCGGACCTGCTGATGGCCGGCCTGCAGCTGATCCTGGGCATCATCTCCGGCATTGCCGAGGGCCTGGGCAACATTGCCGCCGCTGCGGGCGACGTGATCGAGACCGTCAAATCGGCAATCAATGACAAAATCACCGACATCATGGACGCCGGCCGCCGAATCGTGGAAGGTATCTGGCAGGGCATCTCTGCCGGCACGGAATGGATCTATGATAAAATCTCCGGCTGGGTCGGCGACGTCGTGCAATTTATCAAAAACAAGCTGGGCATTGCCTCGCCGTCCAAGGTCATGGCCGCCCAGGTCGGTGTCTGGCTGCCCCGCGGCATCTGGGCCGGCTGGGCACAGGAGATGCCCAGGGTCAACAGCCTGATCGCAAACAGCATCAACACCACCTTTGACCTGCCTGGCGTCCGCGTCAACGGCCACGCCTCCGGTCCCGGCGGCTATAGCGCCGGCGGCCGCAGCGTCACCGTCAACATCTACGCCAAGCAGATCACCCAGACAGATATGGATATGATCGTAGACACCGTCAACCGGGAGCTGGGAGGTGCCATGCCTTGAGACGCTTTTTCTTTCAACATTCGGGGGGTGAGACGTACCCCCTGAATGGCGAACGCGGGGTCCTCTTTACGGATCCCCAGGGGCTGGGTGTTACCCTGTCCCCTGTCTTTGCGGATCTGCAGTACGGATTTTTCGAGCCCGTTGCCGATTCCGCGGAGCCACAGGGCGCCGTCACCGGCAACCTGGTCTTTGTGGGGCCCAACCCCTACCTGACCTACCGCCAGCTGATGCAGTGGCTGGGATCCGAGATTACGCTGGGCTACACGCCCAGCCCGGGCACGACCTACTACCGGGATCTGTCCGTCAACTACGTCCAAAAAGGCGAGCTGACCCAGGTCCGGTGGCTGGAGTGCCCCTGCAGCTTTTTTGTCACCGGCCCCTGGTACGTAGGCGACGTCAGCGCCCTGAAAATCGGCTCCGGCGAGACCCTGGGCACCCCGAAGCGCTACGACTACGTCTATGCGCCGGACCTGGGCTACGGATCAGATGCCATCTACTCCCTGTCCGGCATTATTTACAATCGCGGGCAGCTGCCCGGCGTTTTGGACCTGACCTACACCGGGGCCATCGTCAATCCCCGCATTCGCCTGGTCGGCACGGTGTCCGGCCGGGTGTATGGCATCTGCTCCGCGGAGGCGTCCCTGGTGGACACCGACACCCTGCACTACACCAACGACTTCCGTGCGGCGGCGCTCCTGCGCCAGACCGCATCCGGGGACGTGGAGGACCTGCTGGATGCGCTGGACCTGTCTACAGATCCATTTGCCCGCCTGCCAACCTCGGAGCCGGTGCAGCTGGAGCTGCTGTCCGACACCGCGCTGACCGGTCAGGCCAACATCCTGGTGTACAGCTATTGGAGAACCGTGTAATGGACGTATATGTCAAAAGTTTTGCCACCTTCCGGACGCTGGCGCGTTACACCGCCCTGAGCTGGGCACTGGTCACGGACGCCCTGGACTACGAGACCAGCACCGTGACGGTCTCCGGCACGGACCTTAGCGTAGACCATGCCGGCAATTGGGCCGTAGTAGACAGCCGCCTGTACGGCATTCTGACGGTCAAGCCCCAGACGGACCGCACCCTGGTCACGCTGGTGTCGCCACTGGACCTGCTTTCCCGGCGGCTGTACCTGCCTGAGACCGTCCCCACCGGCCAGACCGTGGGCGGCTTTTTGGCCGATGCCATCACATCCAATTACATCGCGGCCACGGATACAGTCTATGCTGTTCCCTATCTGGTTGTGTCCAGTTTGGACACAACCGTCTACGTCCCCCCGGAGGTGGACAACACCGGCTGCTATGCCCTGGCCGACTACGCGCGGCTGATGCGCAAGACCTACGGCGTCACCCCGCGCTGGACCTTTGACCGGGAGCACATCTACCTGGCCATGACCCTGCCCGCAAAACGTCAGCACAAAATCCTTTTTGACGGCGGCATCGCCCAGCTGATGCAGGCGAACTTTTCCAACAGCGGCACGGCCAAAATCACGGCCGTGCTGTACGAGGACACCGGGGAGGTGGACGAGGCCGGGGAAAAAATCCAGCGCCGGGTAGCCACGGACTGGTACCTGGGCGAGGACGGCCTGGTCTACGACCAACCCCCTGCCCGCCGGGCCTCCGGGGCCTGGAACGTCCTGTCCGTCAACACGCGGACACCGATTGCGGACCAGGTTGCCGCCGCCTTTGCGAAGAACAAATCCAATCACAAAATCGAGTTTTGGAGCGCCCGCACCTATGCCGTCGGCGATGATGCAACCTTTAGGGTCTACGGGCAACTGCTGCAATCGGCCATCTCCTACGCCCGGGTGACGTCGGAGGACAGCCGCACCTACTACAAATCCGGCGAGCTGGCAGTGACCGCCGCCGAAAAACTGAAAGCGAGGGGATAACAATGCCTGATTTTACCGGCGTTACTTTTGCAAATCAAACCGTCACCCCGGCCGATGACGCCCTTGTCCGCCGCGCCCTGCTGGGCGACGGCATCCTGACCGGCTGCGAGTTTAGCTACTCCGGCTATACCCTGACCATGCGCTCCGGCGCGCTGATCGTCTGCGGCCGTCAGATCCGGCACCCCAGCGCCCAGAACTGGGCGGTCGTCGGCGCAAAAACCGGCTATGCCCGGCTGGTGCTGGACATCGACCTGACCAAGTCCAGCACGGCCCAGCTGTTTGAACAGGTGACAACGTCCCTGGAGTACGCCAGCGCGGAGGACGGCTTTACAGCGCTGACCCAGGAAAACATCAACGTCTCCGGGTCACACTACCAGGCCGCGCTCTGCGTGGTCTCCCTGGGCGATGCCGGTATCACCGGCATCGTGGAGCAGATGGACGCAGCCGAGGGCGGCGGGGGAAATTTTAGTGTGGTTGGCGGCCTGACCCAGCCGACCAGCCCGAAAGAAAATATGATTTGGGTCAAAGCAGACATCAAAAAGTCACCAAAGTACGTCTTTGCGGAGGCTGCGCCGGAAGCGCCTGCCGAAGGGCTGATCTGGTTCAGTGCCACGGGGGACGGGATCATCACGCAGGCCAACGTCTATGCCGACGGGGCGTGGAACCGGGTGGATGCGTATATGTATCTTTCCGGAGCCTGGGTGCACATTACAAGTACGATCGTGTACCTGTACAACAAGGGTGACACCTGCAATGCTGTGTCCGGCGGCTGGGAAGCAGTGCGATGGAACATAAACAGTGGGGCTCAAGGATCGGTCCCTAAGCTTACATATGGCGAAAGCAGCCTTACGGTTAGCTATACCGGGCAAGAAGGCCTGTTGGAAACCCGTGCCTCGGTAAACCTGGATAAGATTCGCAAGATATGCGCTGTGATCAGCGGAAACGCCAACACCAACAGCTACCTCGCTGTGTCCACGGGTTCCGGCGAAAGAGGATTCCCACAAAATCAGAAGGCGTCCAAAGCCCTTTTTAACGGCACGGTGGAGCTTGATGTGAGCGCCTTGAGCGGAAACTATTTTGTGGGCTTCCGGGTGCGCGGGAACTTTACCGTTGAGGCCGTTTGGCTGAGTTACTGATGCCAGGAGGAGACACTATGAAAATTTATATCGATGATGAATTCAAGTGCCATACTCAGGCAGCAGACGGTCTTACGGCTGTTGAAACCGATTTTTTTGATGGCATGTGCGCCGCCTATATCGAGGGCTACCGCTTTGTCCCGGACGGGGAGATCTGGACGGCAGCGGACGGGACGGCGTTCCGGGGCGAGATGATCGCCCCCTGGAAGCCCTGGGCGGAGCTGGACGCCGCCCAACGTGCCTATGAGCGGGAGCGCGCCGCCGCGCTGGAAACCCAGAATACCGAGCTGGTGGAGGCCATGGCGGCCATGGTGGAGGATGTTTACAATTCCGATATGGCCGCAATTGAGGAGGGATAATCGCTATGATTAGCGCATCCATAAATTTTTACTTTTGGAGGAAGAAAAATATGTACAAGAGCATGAAAACCCTGATTACCCGGAAGTTTTACAAGTCCGCGGAGCTGGCCCAGAAGAAGCTGGATGTGTTTTTCGCTGTGAACAGGCTGTCGGACGAGGAATACCAGGAGCTGACGGCCCTGGTGGTGGAGGTTTACGGGGTGAACGAGGCCGATGCGCCCACTGAAAACGTGACCAAGTAACAAGAAAGGAGGCCCAGCAGCATGGCATATCGTGTTGTCCCTGACCGGCAGGGCGTGATCAACATCGGAAAAATCAAAGAAAACCTGGTGACCGAGGTGGAGCTTCCCGCGCCGGGATTCGGGGGCGGCAGCTATGCCGTGCTGCTGCTGCGGCCCAGGGAAAAACAGCCCTACCCTGTGACGGCCCGGACTGAGGGCAATGCCTTGATCTGGACGGTGCAGACCGCAGACACGGCGATACCCGGAACGGGCAAGCTGGAATGCCGGTGGTACGGCGACAACGGCGAGGTGGCCAAGAGCCAGACCTACATGGTGCGCATTACCGACGGGCTTCCCGACCCAACGGAGGCCCCGGAAGCCTGGGAAGGATACATTGGGCAGGTGGCCCAGAACGCCCAGGCGGCCCAGGCCGCAGCGGGAGAGGCCAAGGCCAACGCAGACGGCGCGGCGGCTTCGGCGGGTATCGCCCAGGATGCAGCCGCAGAGGCCGGAAAACAGGCCGGGGCCGCCGGAGACGCGGCCAACGCTGCGGCGAGTGCTGCATCCGCTGCATCCAGCGCCCATGCCGGGGCAGAGACCGCCGGACAGAACGCCCGGGCGGCTGCGGAAGCCTCCGAGACGGCCAGGAGCGGCGCAGAAGCGGCAAAACTGGCCGCTGCGGAATCGGCCACGGGTGCGGCAGGAAGCGCGGAAGCAGCCGCACAGGCTGCCCAGAAGGGCGAAAACCTGTACAATCAAATCAAGGATGATCTGGCCGCCGGAAAGCTGAAAGGCGACAAGGGCGAGAAAGGCGACCCCGGCGAGAAGGGCGAAAAGGGAGACAAGGGCGATCCCGGAGAAAACGGCAAGGACGGCAGGGGAATCGCCAGCACCGAG
>OIXQ01000629.1_pt1 | contig 15368 bp, 11 predicted proteins | sample 1587791 | NCBI WGS metagenome assembly OIXQ01 (sample SAMN03283273) | human gut metagenome | biome: human-associated habitat; material: feces | host: Homo sapiens | place: Peru | collected 2012
AGTGGTTTTTCAGATATTCCACCGTAGCAGCCTTGCTCGTTGGATATGCCAAACGGGCTTTCACTAGCTTGCGGAACACTTCATCGTCAATACGATTGAAACCAATCCTATCAAAAGTGCGGTCCAATATCAAGTCGCAACCGTTGAGAAGGATATTGCTGACATTGGACAGAACACGACGTACTTCTTCTCGCTCACGGTCACAAGCCTCACGTTCTTCACCATACAAATCGAGTTTAGGATGACGGCGGGATTCTTCTTTTGAAATCCATTCACGTCCATCATTTACTAGACTATCAATATCGTTAGCATCTTTGGCAATACCTATGGTAACCAACTCTTTATAACTGCCTTTTGTCTTTTCCGCAACTACAATACTTGTTGTTCCGGAGCGATTCTTCTTTTTTTTGATAAACATAGTTAAAAAACCTTTTGCGTACCCCAAAATAAGGGTACGCAAAGATACAAAATATTGTTTATCAATCAGTTATAAAATACGTATTTTTTGAGTGACGAAGTCAGGAAAAAGAGTGGCAAGATGAACGAAAGACCGCTATAAAGAAAATCCTAACAGATATGCAGACAAAACTTCTTAATGCACAGGCAGAGCAGAAACAAGAAATCCTCAAATTGGGGAAATCGCTCTACCAAAAGGCAATGAAGGAGGTCAATGCTATTGTTAAGGAGAATCAGCGACTGCTGAAACAGAATGAGCGCCTTACCCAAGAGAATCAATCCTTGAAGACGAAGATTAGTGCTATTGACGGAAACGTAATTGAAAAACTTCGCAAGGAAAAGGACAAGGAAATCAATAAGCTTCAGACTGAATGCGACAAGGCTAACAGTCGTGCGATACAGGCTGACAATATAGCGTCAAAGGAACGTAGTCGTGCAGATAATGCAGAGGGTCTGCTCAGTGAGATTCTATCCGTTCCTGAAATAAGGGAGTTGTGGAACTGCATACAGCAGAACAAGAAAGAGTTCACAAAACAGATGAGTCAGTTCGTTGATAGTGCAAAGATAGCCATCAATGCCTTTGCCAAGGATTATGAGCATTCTGACTTTCTACCTGAGCAGAGAGAAACCATCAGTTGGGCAATACTTGCTGAAGCCATCTGGAATGGACTGGATGCGACTGATGAGAAGCAGCGTTTGAAGGCAGCAAATATCCTGTTGGAGCAAGTCTCGTGGAAAGGCACCACTGATTATATGAGCGATTTGTCAGCAACTCGAACAAAGCAACTATGCCAAGAGATGATAGTTCCCCAGAAACTCATGGACTCCTTGTTACTTGCTTCGGGAGGATACGGTCCCATCGGTCTTGGTGGAGGTGGCTCAAACAACGAACTCACCAACTGGGATGGAACGAAGAAGAAAAATGGTTGGGGAGTAGGTTGATTTGATTTCCTACCCCCCCAGGCTTATGAATCATGATTATCCAACAAGCCTTTTATCTCTTGGTCAAAATCTGAGTTGATACGCTGGGTAGGATTGAACAACCTGTATTCTTCCTCTGCCTTGCGGTCAGCCTCTTCACGGCTGACCTTTCCTTTGTCTGGCAACAGGGCATATCGGCGGAAAGTTAGAAACTCATTGACCGATGCTGCGAACTGCTCCATGTTGAAAGCATTCTCACGCTCTATGAGATCTTCGATATAGTCAAAATAGCCAGTAACGGCACGCTCCAGTTGACGAATCTCCTTTTCAGGCAGATAGTTCTTCGCCACCTTGGTGTCGCTCAACAGCACACGTCCGTCAGGTGCATTCTTCCATGTCTGCAAGCCCATGTGGTCTTTGGTGTGATTGGCTCGTGAGTAGATGATTTCTGGTGCTGTCTGTCCTGTAATGGCATAGTGGAATCGGTTCTGCACCATCTTGTAAAACTCTCGTGTGGTAGGAGAATTGCGATCGTAGTCGAACGAGCACTCCGCATAGATGTCAGTAATCTGTTGCCAGATGCGCCGTTCACTGGCACGGATGCTACGCACCCTCTCCAACAACTCACGGAAGTAGTCCTTACCAAACACTGCATTTCCTTGCTTCAACCGCTCATCGTCCAGCACAAAACCCTTGCGGATATACTCGTTCAGTATCTTTGTTGCCCATATACGGAACTTCGTGGCTCGTGCCGATGATACACGATAGCCTACGGCAATGATGGCGTCAAGAGAATAAAACGAAGTCTCATGCTTTTGTGTCTTCCCCTCAATAGCACCATGTTCCGTGGTTGTTTCCTTTTTGGAAATAACCACTTGCTCATTCAGTTCACCTTCCTCGAAGATATTCTTCAGATGCTTGCTGATAGCTGGTACACCCACGCCAAAGAGCTGCGCCATTGCCTTCTGCGTGGCCCATATCGTTTCATCCTTGATAACCACCTGCACCCGCCCTTCCTCATCAGGAAGTTGGTATAATATAAATTGTATCTCGTTGCTCATAGTTAAAGTTCTAAAATATAATAATGTGTAATTATCGTATATTATTATATGTACAACCCAATCCTTCGGGCATATCTCCCACTCCTATCATTGGATCTGTCCTTGGTGATTCCGTATTGATGACATATGCTTATTGGGGTAAGACGAACCCTTTTTTAAGCAATAATTTGAGATTTTGTTTCATGCCCCATTTCAGTTTTTCTGTTAATGGCTTTAATCCTATCGATATGTCATACATTACTTTGTATTTCCAATCTTCCAAAATACGTTGCTTTTTATCAAACAACACCATTTCTTTTATCAAATCAATATCTATGGTAACATCATCAACATTGACAGACTTGATGGTAGATAGTTCTTTCTTCCTTGCCTCTTTTTGAACATTTTCTTCTTCAAGCAACTTGTCCGCATCTTGTAATAGTTCATAATTCTTCTCACACACTATATTGAAGATTGTTATGCCACGCGCAACATCTACAGCCTTTAGTTCGTGATTATATTTAAGCAAGGAAGCTATCTCATGTGCCTTAGATTGAAGATTTATGTTCAACATGCCAGATTCTGCCCCCCAATCTGCTATATTCTTCCAAATAACAGAAGGTATGGATTTTATTATATCCACATTATGTTCGAACAGTTTGTTATTTTCCTCTGAGATTTTTCTACGCATTGGAGGCTTTTTAGGATCTATAAGGTCGTCAACAATTTCTTCTATATTGTATGCCCATTTGTTCGCCTTAACCATTTCCCAGCATTCCAGTTTTTTTACCCACTCAGTATAGTTGCTTACTGGACACACTTCTATAATGTAATCATTGACTTGCTTCATCAAATCATATACAAAATCAGAAAGAGCATCAGATAATGATTGATTTTTCCAAATCCTATATAGATTCAAGTGTCCTTCCGTGATTATATTTAACAAACAAATTGTATATGGTACAACTGCTGATCTCAAATCACCCAAACAGAAGCTCTGTCCCTTCACCCCATATCTACGTGAAGCCGTTTGAAATATAATCGCTTTGGCTACAGTATCTTCAAAAAACACATTATCAATTTTATTAGGATTGCTAGGGAGATTATAGTTCATGAACTGAGCATAATTCTTTTCAGCCCCTTTTACGACAATATGAGGGCCAATAGCCAATCGTTTTCCATCATATACCTCTTCATAAGCATTAATAAACTTACCCAAGTCCGATTTGGTAATCACCTGATTTAATGGATATCTCAATTCAAATGCCTTTTTTCGTGCCTTCGTAAAGCCTTCTCGTTGTTTCAAAGTGGCATATTGCTTTTTAGTACGCTCAAAGAACCAATATGTAGGAAGCGACTTGTTGGGAGATACTGGAGAAAGTGTGTATCTTGAAACTTTCTCTATTGCCACCAAAGTTGGATTGTTGGCAGTTAAGTCAACATTACTTACCTTGTTTTGAGTGTTAGCACATCTTGAAATATCACCAACTATTTTATCATAGTCATCTTTATTGTGAATTACAGAAATCTTGGCTTGTACTAAAACCTCAGACAAATCTGCCCCATCCTTTTTGTTTGTATAATAAAGAGATGCTGTAGTTTGACCACCGTTTACTATTTGTAAATTAGTTATCTTTTTTATTGAATGCCCATCATCATTCAACACAATAGAATCTGCAGTAACAGCTAGTCCATTGTTGTATGCCAAGAACCTACATGGCTCCTTTTTTATTGTTTCGCGAATGCCTTTATTTATTTTACCAGTAAACTGCAAAAAAGAACGAACATTCTGTTCTAATAGACGTGAGCCATAGCGCTCATATAGACTAGCCAAGCACTGTCCTGGTAAAATTGCGATATATGCCTGATATTCTTCGTTTACTGTATTGCTAGAGAGACAGGGTATATGGTAACCTTCCTCATCGAAATCTATTTCTATGGGTACTCTTGCCGCATCTGAAAGTTGATAAAGATAATTAACATCTACAACTCTGTTGAAAAACTTATAACCGCAAATATCTTTGTTTTCTGGAACATCACCTTTATATGATCCATTTGTTAAGACAAAGGCATTTACTCTTACAAGATTATTCCTAAGTTCATCATAATCTGCTAATGTATGAGCAAACTGGAATATTTCTGATGATTCCGCTATATCATTCACATAATCATTGTAAATGGCTTTCCTGAAGAAATTTGACAAGCGAGTAAAAGCTCTGTCTATTTCTGATTTAGGAATAGACGGAATGCTTTCATCATTTGTATATATAGAAATAAATAAATCAACTGTTTCGTAGTTATCGGCTATAGCATATCCATTTATCTTATGTTGCTTTTTCGTTCCGAGATCTCTTTCATCATAGGCGACATCTACATTTTCCGTGTCACCAGAATCAGCTAAGTATTCCAAAACTCGTCTAGTAAAGGCTTGCTCTTGTGTATCTCCGTCTTCGCTCGCCTGCTGACGTGCAGCGACCTCTAATAATAAGTTATTATAAAATTTGTATAGCTCTTTCATAACTTGAGATTATTGAAAAATTCACTTATAGTAACAATATAATCTTCACACATGACCAGTACTATGGAATATTTTACATCACAAACTCCTCCGCGCAACTCGTTTTCTCTAATTCTTGGGAATTCTTGATCAACTTTATAGACGGTTTCTGTGCGCATCTGGTATGTTCTGTCCTCATAGAGAGATTCTTGAGAGTCCAAATAACCGGCTTCAAATAATTTTGAATTGAACAAGGATAAGCATGGTAAATCATCACTTAGAAGGTCTCTAATATCATGAATTTTGTCTACAAGAGAAATGCCCATTCTGTTAGAAACCTCTACTGAAAGATGATACAAATACAGTTGTTCAACCCTAGTTTCATCTAATTGGCGTTCGCCATTGATTTTAACCTTTTGAGGATTATTTGTTGAGGTGGTTTTAACTTCCAAAGCCCAATTTATTCCTTGAAAATCTCTCAGAGCTTTATCAACACCTACCCAGGAATGTAATGCATCAATATTCCGAACACCATCTTTTTTGAATATTTTTTCTAAAAAACATAGCTCACCAAACAGTCCTTGCTGTTCCTCGATAGACAATCCTGTACTTCGAAAGACTCCAAACAACACCTTCCATCGCTCGAGCTGATTAACCACGGTAGTTATCATAGAACGTTCGGAATCGGAATCATTGACAGACATAATTAAACTTTCACATAAGTCAGCAAAGACTTTCTTGTTTTTACCATTCAGCAATTGTATCACCAATATGTTTGAATTTTCAAAACTTGGGTCATTGTACAAGAGGACTTTAAACTCGCTAAGATTCTTAAAAGTATTTATATTAATCTTTATCTCCTTTCTGAAGGAAAATGCAATTCCATAAAATCTTTCAGAATACAGATATGTACAATAGATCTTAAATGAACTGTCTGTTGAAAACAGACGTTTCAACAAACCGAGCGTTGCTCCCTTTTCCAACTGGTCCCAAACTTCTATTACGTGATTAATCATTTCCATACTCTATCATATTTTCATTGTCAAACGAATCCTCTATCTCCATAAAATCAGGCAACATATTTGCCTTATACCTGACATATTGGTGAGACGAACTATTGGGGAACGATATTAATACGCCAACGAACGGTTCGTCCGTTGCCTTGAATATTTCTTCAGTAATATTTCCGAGTTTATCGCGGGGATTTGCACAGGAAGGGTTGATTGGATATATTATCAGCAAAGGTGTAGTGGAAGGTCTAAATTCTTCTCGGACAACTGCTGGTGAAGGATATGAGAAACTCCATTCTTTCCCCTCTTTTGCTTTCTTAGCTTTAGTCCTGTCCAGTGCCTTATTGAGAGTCTCTTTGTCTAAATCTATAAATTCATCTTGACGGCTTCCAGAAATGTGGCTTTTCTTAAAATAATACGAATCATCATTACCCTCTTCTGAACGAGTTCGGTCATAACAACCTACTGTAATTCCGTATTTTTTAAAATGGGCATAAGAATGGGCATCTTTGGCTTTATTCATCAATACAACATTCCATGACGTGAGTTCTCCAAAAGAATTTAACTTGTGGATATATTCACAGATTAATGCCATATCAATAGTTTTCAAGCTTGGGGCTACATGAAATCTTGAGAGATAATCGCACACCGTATCTGGAGAAACATCTCTCCAAAGATAATTATCTTTATGCATAGAGATTGGGTCATGTTTGATTCCGATAGAATCCAAGAAGTCTTCTGTAGCTATGAAATTTTTATTTTTCTTCTTCTTATCCATGGGTAACTGGTATGTCTCAATAAGTCTACCTGCCCATGACAGTTCCAAATCAGTAGCATACCTCATCTTATTTACAGATGTAATCTGCAAATTACCAGGATGCGTCCTCACTCTTAATGCAAATTGGTCAGGGGTGCTGTGAGATTCTGCGAGATAACTAAATTCAGACCTCAGTTCTTCGCTGGCAACAGTAATATGTCTATACCAGTCATTCAATTCTGCACTTGTAAAGAGTCTACATAAGTCAACGTATCCGGGACGATAACCAAACCATCTACCCATTTGCATAAGGGTATCATACATTTTCGATGCTCTGAGGAAATAGCTAACAGAAAGACCTTCGAGAGTGAGACCTCGGGATAATTTATCTCCACCTATAGCTATGACGGATATGCCATTCTTTTCATTTTCATAATAATCCAAAATGTCACCGGAGGAGCCGTTGATAGCCTTAACTTCAATTTTTTGAACCGCCTTATATAAAAGAGGCTTTATTTCTTTCCAAGAATGAACTTTCATCTTTGCATCCACTTCACCCAAGTCAGAATTCATAATATGCTTTGTTATACTTGTATATGATAGGTAATCAGGTCGATCTTGTTCGAAATCTCTCTGAAAAACTCTCATGGTCAGAGGATCTTCAGACTCAATTTCATTTTTATAATAATTGAATTGGGTATTAACTATATCTTTTATTGCATTTTGCCAATCTTTGAATCTTGAAACATGAATTAGCATTGAGTTGTGCTTATTTCCTTGTCCTCTTGCAATTCTAATTGCACAAGTAAGGATAAAGCAACGTATCGCCAACTTCAACGATTCTGGCATTTGTCCATATACGGGCTTAGGGTCATCTTTCTTATGCTTGGTTGGTACAAATTCTGCATAATCATCTATTTTTGTGACAATTGGAAGTACATCGTCTTCTGATTCATTGGCATTTACTGACGTTCCGAACACCTTCTCTGGACCTATATAATTCTTAGGAGAAGGAAGGTTAATTATGAAATCTCTGGGGAACAAATCATCTGCATCTTTAGGAATAAAGATGTTCGCAAATGGAGTTGCTGTATAGCCTACATATCCTCTTCTACCAAAAAGACCTAATATCTTTCGAATATTTTTATTCGTTTGTGTAGGATCATTTTCCTTCTTATTGGTATTGATTGAGGCATTATCTGCCTCATCATCAATTAACAATAACGCCTTACTATTTATCTTGTCGCCAGTACAGTGAGCTTTCAGCCATGCATATAATCGTTTAAGAACTGAAACATTCTTCTTCACAACAATAAGGATAGGCTCGCAGGTGTTAAAATTAATTCCAAGCGTATCACCTGCTTTTTTGGTAAAATCACCATCTTCTCTACTTGTTGTTATAGAATGGGCTATAGCATGAACATAACCGGGGTAACAACCAACGCCAATCTTATTGCTTCGATTATTGGAAAACACCCTTTCTGTCTGAGTATCAAACCCCAAGAATCCCTCATCCAATCGTAGTTGGGTTTGACTGCGCAGGTTGTTGTGAATGCCTGCTAAAACAATTATCAGGTTAAAGCCTGCATCAGCTGCTTTACAAATGAGTCCCGTGTAGTTAGCCGTTTTCCCTGACTGAACTTGTCCAACTACCAAGCCTTCTTTGTCTATAACTATTTCATGCCGTTGTGGATTAAAAAGTTTGTCAAGAATCTTGTCAGTCAAATCATCTAACTGATAAATAACACCTTTAGAATAGTGCTTGTCTTTATCTAAGTAAATCTTATAGCGATTCCAAAATTCCCAGCTATATGGAGTTACTTCCGATTTGTATTCACGAAGCCATGGCTCACGTCTATCTCTTCCTTCCAGAATTTCATAGCAATCAATAGGCGTGTTATAACATGCCTGAAGCTCCAGTTTTATGCTATCAAAATCTACATCTTTGAAAATAAGTTTCGTATTGGAAATACTTTCGCTTATTTCCTGTTCTGTTGCAGTCTGCTTATTTCCAATAAGATCCTTACAGATATTTAATGCCTTGTCGAAATTATCACTTAACATAGCTCGTCAATTAAATCTTCATAATTATTAAAAGGTTCTACTGTTTTTAGATAAGACTTTGCTTGTTCTGATGTAGAACCTTGTTCCAACTGGTTCTTATAAATAGTGGTAAGCATCTCTTTTATCAAATTATCATCCATATCTGAGTATGGAGTCTTTTGAGCCTCTTCGCTTTTTGCTTCATTTATATATATAGTTTTTGTCGGTATTGCTTCCTCAATGAATCTTAATAGTGTGTCAATTGCATATGCTGGTTTTAATTTTGCCAGTTCTTTTAACTCTTTAACCATAGCATGATCACGATTTACTACGAAAGACCATTTACTGTCCTTCTTTTTTTCTAACCATAGTGGTTGAAACTCTTGAGCTGCTTTTTGTTTCAGAATACGGCCTCGATGGCGGTACACCTCAGTTGCAATAGTTCTTACCGATTTTGCATAAGATTCCATCTGGTCTTTACAAGAACTCGGAGGGGCAGCCTTCGATTTCATTATGTCAATTTGCCATAAGACATCCAATTTATTGGGTAAATCTACCTGTATTCTAGCTAATTTGTAATGCTCTTCTTTTCTAAAAAGCCCCAACCAGTCACCTGCAAGAAGCAAACGCTTTCCTCTATAGACATAAAATCCCTGCTGTGCAGCCCATCCATTTATTCCTTCGGCTTCCTTAAAAGCCCTTTCTGAAGAAAAGTTATTTTTATGAGGCAGTATATATCCTTTCATCGATGCGCCACCTGGTAGTTGATCTGTGGGCATAGACTGTATCTTCTGCTCTCCTAGGCAGAAAGGGTTCCATGGTTCAATTTTGTGATTGCTCCAATAGATGTTGATGATTTTCTCTTCGATAAACCGATGAAAGGTCATTGCTATATGTTTTTTTACTTTGTCTAACACAAATGAAAACTTTATCTTAGCATTTTCATCCGTTTCAGAAGTTTCTTGAGGTACAATCCTATCAAGATCTGTCCAAATGACTAATGTTCCAGACTGATAATCATTGAGCCTGTTAATAAAGCCTTCAGGTATCCATCTAATAAGCTCCCATTTTTTTGAAGAGGCGACATAGTCTAGATCCCATGACCAATATGATGAAACGTAGCCCTTTTTCTTACTCAACACAGATAATTTTCTGCATTGTGAGAAAGATGCTGTTTTTAAGCCCAAACCGAATCTGCCCAAGTCTGTTTCAGAGCGTTCTGTTAAAGGATTTTGAGCACCAGGGCGCAAGGCCTGAACAATTTCGTTGGAGTTCATCCCCCTTCCATCATCAAGTATTGTAATCAACGACTTTCCACCCTTCCAAATTCTATCTATGTATATATTGTGGGCATTTGCAGATATTGAATTGTCAACAATATCTGCAATTGCGGTTTCAAGTTTATAACCGATAGCCCTGAATGTTTCTATCATAGAAGAAGCTTCAGGTACAGCAGATGCTTTTTCCAAAAGGCTATAATCCATACTACAATTGTTTTTTTAATTCTATTGCGATTTTATATGCTAAAACTACGGGTACAGCATTACCTATTTGTCGGAATGCGGCTCCACGACTACCTTCAAAGAAATAATCGTCTGGAAAAGATTGTAGCCTAGCAGCTTCTCTAACCGTGATTGAACGCACATTGTCAATGGTAGGATTTAGAGTAGGATATATGTAATAGTGACCATCTTTTGACAAATGCGCCACAACAGTATGGCAACATCCGTCAGGATTAACAACTGAATATCTGTCAAGGAATGACTTTTTGTTCTTATGCGTTTGAAGGTGTTCTGGGATTTTCGAATAATCCAACTGTTTCTTCTTTTCTTGCCATTGCTTTATCGCTAGGCAGTAAATCTCCCTATCATTAAGATTTTGAGGTCTTGCTACGTGTTGAGTAGTAAAATCAAATGCCGAATTACGAATACCCGATTTCTTCAGATATTCCATATCCTTTAATGCTTTTGCATATTTAACTGCACCACATAGGTTTCCTTCTCCTGATTTTCTAATGGGAAGATCCGCAAATAAGTCCTTTAATACAGCGTAAGGGTTATCTTCGACCTGAAGTTCTGGATAACTGTATTTTTTACAGTTCTTTTTCCAACCAACAATAATCACTCTTTGGCGCTTCTGCAGAACTCCATGCTCTGAAGCCAGTTGGACTTTCAAGTCCATATCATACCCTGCATCATCAATAAGTTTTTTTAAGTTTTGAAGAGGTTCACCGTTTTTAGCGGTCATTATACCAAGTACATTCTCGAAGACGAACATTTTAGGACTGTACTTCTTCAAAAAACTAACATAATATTTGTACAGTTCATTTCTTGGATCTTTTTCAACATCTTTACCCATTCTGGAACGACCAACGACCGAATATGCTTGACAAGGGGGACCGCCGATAATAATATCTACATCTTTGTCGCCCTTTAAGGAATCAACTCTTGCAAATATATCATTAATTGTGTCTGCTCCTATTACCGCTTGCAAAACAGTATCTGTTACCGATTTGGGGACACTATTCCATAGTTTTTCGCCGCTTTCTTTCTCTTTTTTATTAAGTAAATAATCCTTGTATAAGTCTAACCTACCTGCATCCTTCAAATAATGATAAGCTGCACGTGTTCTGAGAGTATCACAAGCATATTTGTCCATTTCTATGTGGACAATTGGCGTATAGCCTGCACGTACGAATCCCTCGGAAAGACCTCCTGCGCCAGCAAATAAGTCTATGAAATTATATGATTTGCCCGTTGCCATATTATTCCACCTCCTTTTCTTGGAAACCCTTTTTATGCTTCACCCATTCATATGCCATCCTTAGCGCATGCTCCAATTGCTTGCGCGTACAATCAGCATCATGGACTCGGATTTCAAGTCTTGGATACTTCGTTCTGATTATAATCTTGTCGGCCTTTTCTATATAAACTGGCTCTTTGAGTTTGTCTTTGATCCTTTTAACTTCTTCCATACGTGGGTCTCAATAGAACCCCTATTCACCAAACGAATTCGTCTCTACAATGTTGCATTCCAGCTGCAAGGTCTGCATAGATGTTGGCGTAGCGTTCCTGCTCGCTTCCATCACAACAGGACATCCCTTCAAGGTAATACTCCATCATTTCTTTTCGTCGGCTTTCTGGGTAGCTCTCTGTCTTGCCGTAGCAAGTAATAGTGAATTGTTTCATTGTCTCATACAGTTTTACGTGTGGCTCACGGTCGCGCCATGCGACATTTGAAGTTAACTATTTTTGAATCTTAATAAATCATTTACATCAACTTCCAGAAGTTCTGCAATCTTCATAAGGTTGCCCAAATCTGGCTGTGAGGAATTGGTACACCATTTGGAAACAGTGGATGGGTTTACGCCCAATTGCTCCGACAGCCATTTGCTTGTACGCTTCTTCCCACAGAGAACGACTTTTAACCTGTTAATATCTTCCATATCTTAAAATTTGCACTGCAAAGATAATGAAAAGATTTCAATTTCTTTGTAAAAGTCTAAAGAAACGCGTGAAAGCAGGTTCTTTTTATGTTTTTTTGTGATTAATCATATTTGAGGGAGATGCAGCGGTGCCAAGACTGAATTACACCGCTGCAAATCCATAGACGGATGTCGATGGATTCGGGGTATTAAAGAGTTTTTTGCGGTGAGATGAGGATGGATTGATAAGACAAGAGCTTTTAGACTATAGTCGTGAGTATCTTAGCCGTTTTTCTTAGACTTAACGCTACTGCCCTTGGTAAGGGTCAACGTAGAGCGCTGAAGACTTCTGTTGGCATGATCGAAGACTACAGCCGGGTTCATGCGACGACCGCTAAAAGAGATCTCAAAATGAAGGTGCTCAGTCGTGGCTCTGCCTGTGCGCCCCGTAAGGCCGATGACCTGACCTGCCTTCACCTTTTCACCCTTCTTGACAAAGTTCTTGGACTGATGGCTATACAGTGTCTCAAAGCCATAGGCATGCTTGATGCGTATACAATTGCCATAACCATAGAAAGGACCTGATGCTATCACTACACCATCAAAGGCAGCCACAATCTTGTCGTTGGGACGTGTCTTGAGGTCGACACCAGAATGGCGACGCCTTCCACCATAGGGACTGATAACCTTACTGCCTGGCAGTGGATAAGCCCAATGGGATTCGGAAATCTTCTCTAAATCGAGTTTGAAGGTGTTGGACTTCTGAAATGGATCGTTCACTTCGTCAGGATCGAGGGTGAACTCCTCGTCTTTTTTTTCTGCAGAAGAAGATGCAGCCCTGCCACCTATTATCGACACACTGATGCGATTTCCACTCTTGCGAAACTGCATTGTCTGACGGCGCAACTTGTGACTTTTCAGTTCTATCAATGTCTCGGGATTGATGCGAGCACCATTGACCATGATGGAGACTTCACAAAATACATCTGTATTCTTGCCACCCACAATGGCTATCGTCTGACCTGCTTCTACACCCTGCCCCACTTTCACCAGATTCTCGGCATTGAAGGCATAGACGGTTTCGAGACCATTGTCGTGTCTGATAACGATGACATGACCATAACTCTCTGACTTACGCGACAGACGCACATAGCCATCAAACATCGCCTTGACGGCATCACCCTTCTTGGTTTCTATGCGTAACACTTGATTATTGACTAAGGATGCCTTGCCTACAGGAAGAGGAAAAGAATACTCCTTCTCTTTGAAATTTTCAAAGTCGACATTGAAAGCGTTGCTCTGTGCAAAAAGACCGGGTGTGGAAATGCTGATTTGCTGTTGCTCAGCTGCCGTAAACTGATTCTTGGCTGGAATGAATGACGTGACGAAGACAAAGCCGCAGCTCAACATAGCTACAACGAGGGTCGCCACATATAGGTGATTAAGTTTGATTTTTAGGTCTTGGTACATGAAAATATCTTCTTTTTTAAGCATTTGATTTCTTGAGGGGGAATCTTCTTAGCGAAGCATGATTCCTGTAAAGATTCTTCCCGACTGAATACCTAACTGGCGAGCGGAAAAGAATTGATCGCTGTGCTGATAAGTACAGATACCTGACGACTGGATGTGGTCGGCAGGTACTCCGCTCTGACACAGCAACAGAGCATTGCATTGTGGCAGGTCGATGTGCCACTTCAAAGGTTGGTCTACACTGCCCTCCTTCTTCATATTGGGACGCTGACAGGCTACAACAGCCATGTCGAAACCTTCTTGTAAAAACTCCTCGTACACCTCATCGCCCACCTCGAAGGAGTCTCGTGAGATGCCTGGACCAATGATGGCTCTCAGTTCAGAAGGTTGGGTGTGATAATAAAGGTGCATCATGTCGATGGTGGTCTGCACGATGCGCTGTACCGTGCCACGCCAACCGGCATGTATGGCAGCAACAGCATGGTGAGCCTCATCGTATAAGAGAACAGGGATGCAATCGGCAGTAGATACGCCTATGCAGATGCCACGCTGGTTGGTGACAAGAGCATCTACGCCTTCAACTATCATCCTGCGCTCGTTCTCGGGAAGCTGGAGAAAGTCGGCGTCTATCTGTCGCACCTCTGCCCCATGCACCTGATGGGGCAAGATGATATGGTCGGGCGCTATACCTAAGCGCTGCGCCAAGAGGCGACGATTTTCGGCTATATGCTCTGCCGTGTCGCCGCAATACTCATTGATATTGAATGAGCTGTAGGCACCTAAGCTCACTCCACCTTGTCGTGTGGTGGAGAAAGCTACGACAGAATCGGCTATGGTATACTCTTTTAGCATCGGAGGAATGATATTACTCGTACTCGAAATCGTCAAGGTCGTCGACGTCTTCGACGTCTTCGAGTTCTGACTCATCGATATACTCTACGAAGTCCTCACCCTCGTCGGCCAACTCCTGCTGGAATCGGCTCATGTCCTTGTCGCGATGCACCAAGGTGTCTTCTGAGGTGATTTCCTGCAACTTGTTGCTCTCTGAGTTGAGCTCGCGCCACAGCACATCTTTCAGTTCCTGTATGCCCAAGCCTGTTACAGAAGAAATGAAGACCACAGGCAGGTCGTTGGGCAATGTTTCCTTAAGCATTTCTATAAGTTCCTCGTCAAGCAAGTCGCACTTTGTGATAGCCAATACACGGTGTTTGCTCAGCATATCAGGATTGAATTGTTGTAGCTCGTTAAGCAGCAGTTCGTATTCACGCTTTATATCGTCGGTATCGCCAGGCACCATGAAGAGCAATAGCGAGTTGCGCTCGATGTGTCGTAAGAATCGCAGTCCGAGTCCCTTGCCTTCGCTTGCACCTTCAATAATACCTGGGATGTCGGCCATTACGAACGACTTGTGATCGCGGTAGTCTACAATGCCAAGTGATGGCTCGAGAGTGGTAAACGGATAATTAGCAATCTTTGGACGTGCGCTCGATACAGCGGAAAGCAATGTTGACTTGCCTGCATTAGGCAAACCAACAAGACCAACGTCGGCAAGAAGCTTAAGTTCGAGAATAATAGTCATTTCCTCCATTGGTTCGCCAGGTTGTGCATAGCGTGGAGTTTGGTTGGTAGCCGAACGGAACTGGAAGTTGCCGAGTCCGCCTCTGCCGCCCTTGAGCAGCAGCACCTCCTGTCCGTCGTGCATCACGTCGCACACGTACTTACCCGTCTCGGCGTTGTACACCACCGTACC
>OIXQ01000632.1_pt1 | contig 15321 bp, 11 predicted proteins | sample 1587791 | NCBI WGS metagenome assembly OIXQ01 (sample SAMN03283273) | human gut metagenome | biome: human-associated habitat; material: feces | host: Homo sapiens | place: Peru | collected 2012
CTGGACATTGAAGCCGCCGCCATCGGCATCGGGCATTGGGTACACACCGGCGATTTTATCCGCCTAAACCCGATGATCATTGAGGATGTGGCTCGCCAGATCACCAGTACACCATATACAGGAATCGGGCTGGCCACCATTGACCATGTAACCGTTCCGGCAGAATAGGAGGGATAAAGTTCCAGCTAAATGATAAGATGAATCTGTATGTAAATATAATAAGTACAGAACAGGAAATAAGGCCAAACAATCATATACATTCCAATCAGAAGAATACCTGTGGGCAAACACATTGCTGGTCAATAAAGCCACACTACTCAACAACAATGCTGTCATAGCAGCTCCAAATCCTGTAATTGCATAGAATTGCTGGATGAAACCGGCTACATATATAGCCAATCCTCCTGGTTGGAATAATTGCTCCTTGGCAAATGTTGATGTCCATAAAAAGAGTCCTAATTGCTCTTTAAAATAAAAGAAATAGGCAAAGTGTATTTGTAATACACACAAGATCGCACAAAACACAACACCGATACCGATCCATTTCGTTTTCATACAAGTAGAAACTGATATCAATTATATATAACAAGGGATGAAAAGAGCCGTTTACCATAAGTAAGCGTATCCATCTCCTAAATAATTCTTTATTTTTCGTAACGCAATTGTTATCTGATTTTCAACCGTTTTTTCCGCTATGCCCATTGCTTGGGCTATTTCACGATTCTTCTGCCCTAACTGGCGACTGCGTTCAAATATTTCATGACATTTTTCAGGCAACAATGAAACGGCCTCTTCTATAAGTTTAGACAATTCATCGACTTCAAGCATGGACGAAGTATCTGCTCCGCTCACGTCAAACACATGCTCTAAACCGACCCATTCTTTCTTATTTCGAACAAATGTAAGAGCATTATTCCGAATAGCATAAAAAAGATAAGCACGTACTGTCAGCTGAATTTTCCATTGCTCACGATTCTCCCAAATGGAGGAAAATAAATCCAAAACTAAATCTTCCGCATCGTCATAATTCCCCACAATAGTCTCCGCAAATTGTCGTAACGAAGTAGAATACTTATAAAATAGATGTTTGAAAGCTATTTCATCTCCTTCGTTAATCAATCGAGCCCATATCATGTCTTCTGTATTTGATTCCACGGATATATTTTTTACAAAGATAATAGTTTTTTCAATAATATGCTTGTTATGCTATTGAAAAAATGTACATCTCATTGCTAATCCCCCTAACAATAAAGGAAACACCTTGGGGCATTTGGGATATTTTGTCTGGTTCTTCGTTTTTTTGGTAACGATAATTTTGACTTTTCACTAATGTGAAAAGCATTTATCACCTAGGTGAAAAGCACTTTTCATTTAGGTGATAAACAAAAATAGCCAAAAACTTGAGGATTTTTTGGTGAGATAATGACCGAAACGGGAAAAATTATCAGGTTTTGTTTGCAATCAATGCCCATGAAATACCTAAATCTACCTTTTTCCTTAATTTATCGACCCATATTTAATCCAGCGGACGACAATAAACAAACTTTAACGCTGCGGTTGAATTATTTCATCCAAACCATCGTGTCGATTTATATTTTTACTTATATTTGCAGCAATATTTCGTTAGATATTAAAAACAGCGACTTAACAATGTTAATTTCCGAAGGGGAATTACTAACAATTAGAAACGGTTTAACAATTATTGCAGTTATGGTCAAAAGGTATTTGATGCTTATTTCTGCGCTCTGCCTATCGTTAGCGGGTGAAGCGCAGCAATCCTTCGACAGTCTTTTTGAAAAGAAAAGCCTGCGCATAGATTTTTCTTTATCCGGGAATGCACAATTCCAAGCAGCCGCTATTGAACAATTGCGGGAAGAACCTGTGTGGGGAGGACCATTGAACAACTTGATTGACCAATTCTATTACGGAGGCTATTATATTAATGTATATAGCAAGAAGGATAACCAACTGATTTACTCAAGAGGTTTCAATACCCTTTTTGAAGAATGGCGCACAACGGACCAAGCGCAAACAGAAACGCAAGCATGGACAAATAGTGTTTCTATTCCATTCCCTAAAGATACTATATATATTGAGTTAACAGCAAGAGACCGTAAAACGGGTAAATTCTCGCCTCTGTTGAAGCAAGAAGTAGCACCTAAAAGCATATTTATCGACCGTAGTCCGCTAACAAACAATCCTATCACTAAGATTTTGGACAACGGAGACTCCAATAAAAAAGTAGACTTGGTGTTTGTGGCTGAAGGATACACAGCACAAGAACAAGATAAATTCGTAGCGGATGCCCGTCGTTTCGCTGACGCCTTATTCAATACACCTCCATTCAACAACCATAAAGATGATTTCAATGTTTGGGCAGTGGGGACAATCTCGGGAGAATCGGGAACGGATGTTTCCGGAAAAGGGATTTACAAGAACACGGCATTAAACAGCGGCTACTACACTTTCGGAATCGACCGCTATTTGACTACCCAAGATATGAAATCCATCCGCAATGCGGTATGGAACGTTCCGACGGACGCCATCTTTATCTTAATCAATACAGATGCTTACGGAGGAGGCGGCATGTACAATTTCTATGCATGTGGAACAGCGGACAATCCAAGGACTCCGGTCGTTTTCACTCACGAGTTCGGGCATAGTTTTGCCGGATTGGCAGATGAATACTTCTCTTCAGAAGTGGCATACAACGACTTTTACAATTTGGAAATAGAACCATGGGAACCCAATATCACGACATTAGTTGATTTTGATTCCAAATGGAAAGATTTATTACCCAAAGGTACTCCGGTACCAACTCCATTGGACGACAGCCATAAAGACAAATGTGGCGTATTCGAAGGAGGCGGCTACTTAAGCAAAGGCATTTACAGGCCTATGGACCATTGTATGATGCGCGACTACGCACCATTCTGTCCAGCTTGCTCAAGAGCAATCGAGAAAATGATCAAATATTACTGTGACGAAAAATAAAACGATTTAACCTACTATCTACATTGTAACCTTATAATACCTAAAACACAATTCGCAGGGGCTCTCTTTTTTCATTCTAAAAGAGGAGCCCCTTTTCTTGTTTTATCAACGAATATTTATACCTTTGCATGATAAAAACTTTCATCCAGTAAATATTATAGAATAATATGGCAATTTACTTAAATGATGTATCAAGGACCTTTGGTGAATATCTACTCATACCAGGGTTGACGACAAAAGAATGTACTCCAGGCAATGTATCGTTGAAAACGCCTTTGGCAAAGTTCAAAGCCGGAGAAAAATCGCCTATTGAATTAAACATCCCGTTCGTTTCTGCAATCATGCAGTCTGTTTCAGGACCGGAACTCGCAATCGAATTAGCACGCAACGGTGGTTTATCTTTCATTTTCGGTTCACAGCCTATCGCAAGTCAGGCAGAAATGGTCCGGAAAGTAAAAAAGTTCAAAGCTGGATTTGTTATCAGTGACTCCAATCTGACTCCTGAAAATACATTGAAAGACGTAGTAGACTTGGTTAGACGCACAGGACATTCAACCATCGGTATTACTGAAGACGGAACACCTAACGGTAAACTTTTAGGCATGGTTACAAGCCGTGACTACCGCATAGAAAAAGACGATATAAATACACCCGTCAAAAACTTCATGACTCCGTTCTCCAAACTGATCGTAGGGAAAGCCGGCCTTACTTTGTCCGAAGCAAACCAAATCATTTGGGAGCACAAATTAAACACGTTGCCAATCATTGACCAACATCAGAATTTGCAATACTTCGTATTCCGCAAGGACTATGACAACCATCGCGAGAACCCGTATGAATTGTCAGGCAAAGATAAAACGTTATTAGTTGGTGCGGGTATTAACACTCGTGACTTCAAAGAACGTGTTCCTGCATTGGTTGAAGCGGGAGTTGACGTTGTCTGCATTGACTCTTCCGATGGATATTCTGAATGGCAAAAAGAGACTCTCCAATGGATCAAAGAAACATACGGAGACAAATTGTTGGTCGGTGCTGGAAATGTCGTAGACCAAGAAGGTTTCAACTATTTGGTTGAAGCAGGTGCGGATTTCATCAAAGTTGGTATCGGTGGCGGTTCTATCTGTATCACACGTGAACAAAAAGGAATCGGCCGCGGTCAAGCAACTGCATTGATTGACGTGGCAAGAGCTCGTGACGCTTACTTTGAAAAGACTGGTATTTATGTGCCTATCTGTAGCGATGGCGGTTTAGTTCACGACTACCACATGGTCTTGGCTTTAGCCATGGGAGCAGACTTCCTGATGATGGGACGCTACTTTGCCCGTTTCGATGAATCTCCTACCAAGAAGTTAAAGATTGGCAACAACTTCGTGAAAGAGTATTGGGGAGAAGGTTCCAACAGAGCGAAAAACTGGCAACGTTATGACATGGGCGGCAGTGAAGCCTTGAAGTTCGAAGAAGGAGTTGACAGTTATGTTCCCTATGCAGGAAAAATGAAAGACAATTTAGCTGTTACTTTGGGCAAGATCAAAGCGACAATGTGTAGCTGCGGTTCTATTACGATTGAGCAACTGCAAAAGAGCGCAAAAATCACATTGGTTTCATCTACTTCTATCGTTGAAGGAGGCGCGCACGATGTTATCTTGAAAGACCAGAATTAATAGTTAATTACTGACACACCTTATAAAGGGGCTGCGACAAAATTGTTGTTTTGATGCAGCCCCTTTAAAATGTCTCAGAATCCGCAAAATGCAAGACAACTTATATACATTTTACCAAGAAAGAATAGGCACACTCACAGATGAATTAACGGGACTGAAGAAACGTATCCATTTGATTGGTTCCTTACGTCTCGCCATCGTTGTAGCAGCCGGTTTTACTCTCTATTTTTCCTCAACGGACAGCAAAGGATTGGCTTTCATTTGCTTATTATTTGCTTTACCTTTCATCGGATTAATGATTTATCATAATAGACTATTCGAGAGAAGGCGTTCTGTTGAAATATTGATTGATTTGAACCAAAACGAATTAAAAGCTATTGATAATGATTACTCTGCTTTCGACGGGGCAGAAGAAGAAAAAGACCCGTCGCACCCTTTCTCTTTGGATTTAGACCTTTTCGGGGAACACTCTCTTTTCCAAGCTATAAATAGGACGGTAACGGATTTGGGGAGAGAGAGATTAATCGAATGGATGAAACAGCCGGCAAACAATAAAGAAAAGATTCTAAACCGCCAAGATATCATCCGAGAACTCTCTTCCAAACCGGAAATGTTTCAACATTTCTATATGATTGGCAAGCAAAACAAAGGGAAAAGAGCCGATAAAGCCATCTTGAACCAAATAAGTGAAAGCTTCGACATGTTCACATCTACGATTTGGAAAGTTTTCATTTGGCTGATTCCGGCAATTTGGGCCATATTGCTTGCTCTTGTACTCCTTCACGCACTTCCCGAAAGTTCGTTAGGCATCTATTTTGCTTTTTCTTTGGTAATCAGCTATTGGAAAAGTGGAAATATCCAAAAGATTCATCATCAGGTTGACCAATTAGAACATCTGTTTTCTTCTTATGCCGACCTAATCCATTATACAGAGAAAAGCAGTTTTAAATGTGCAGGCTTGCAACAGCTACAAAATGCTTTCTGCAACTCTTCATGCCCAGCCTCCAAAGCATTAAAGGAATTGTCAAGGCATATCGGGGCATTGAACCAACGGTTCAGTGCGATAGGAGTATTGATGAATATCCTGTTTATGAGAGACACCCGCCGTGCCATCGCATTAGAAGTTTGGAAACATGATTATGGCAAGGAGATGATTCAATGGTTGGATGCTTTAGCCGAATGGGATGCTTATTACTCTTTAGGGCAATTTGCCTTCAACCACCCGGATTATTCCTATCCGACCATTGCCGATTCTTATTTTAAAATGGAAGGAGAAGCATTGGGGCATCCGCTATTAAGCAGGGAGATTTGTGTCAAAAACGATATTAACATCCCACAAAGCCCATCGTTCTTAATTATTACGGGAGCGAACATGGCCGGCAAAAGCACTTACCTCCGGACAATTGGATGTAATTTCCTTTTGGCTTGCGTCGGATTACCGGCTTGTGCAAAACGGTTGACAATTTATCCCGCCCGTTTAGTTACCAGCCTGCGGACTTCTGACTCCTTGGCCAGTAACGAATCTTATTTCTTTGCCGAATTGAAACGGATAAAAATGATTATTGACCGGATTTCCAAAGGCGAAGAATTGTTCATTATATTGGATGAAATCTTAAAAGGAACCAACTCGATTGACAAACAGAAAGGTTCGATTGACTTGTTGAAGAGGTTTGTTGCAGAAGGGACTTGCGGAATCATTGCCACCCACGATTTGATTTTAGGTTCATTAGAGAATGAATTTCCGGATAAAGTCAAGAATTATTGTTTCGAAGCAGACATCGTAAACGACAAATTATCATTTACATACAAACTGCGGGAAGGCGTGGCAAAAAACATGAACGCCAGCTTCTTGATACATCAGTTACTAAACGGATAATCAAGCTTACACGTTTACGGAAACAATGCGACATCTTTCAGAAACATTGTTTCCAACGGAGCTGACCTGTCTGCCAAGGCGAAGGACAAACCTGTTTGGTCCAGCCTAATGGTTATTATTTTCATCCTTTGTCTTGCAGATATCAAGGATTTTCACGAATATTGCACTTAAATTGCGCATAAGTTGGTTCTATATTTACAGCCGCAGGGTCTCAAATATACTAAGACTCTGCACTATGTGTGATTTATCAGTATAAATAGTTTATCATTTTATATTTCGCAACGGGCACCGTTTTTCAAAAGTTATGAAGATAGGATTCGATAATGAGAAGTATCAGAGCATTCAATCTGAACATATCAAAGAAAGGATTTCGCAATTTGACGGGAAGCTTTACCTTGAACTGGGAGGTAAACTTTTTGATGACCATCACGCCAGCCGTGTTTTACCCGGTTTCCAACCCGACAGCAAGTTACGCATGTTCCAAAAAATCAGCGATAGCATCGAGATTGTTATTGTGATTAGTGCGACAGACATTGAGAAGAACAAGAAACGCGCCGACCTTGGCATCACTTATGACGAAGATGTGCTCAGGTTAAGGGGTGAATTTACAAACAGAGGCTTCAAAGTCGGGTCAGTCGTCATTACACATTATAATGGCCAACCTGCCGCCATCACCTTCAAACAACGATTGGAGCGCAACGGCATCAAGACTTATTGCCATTATCTCATCGAGGAATACCCGCATAATGTCAAGCTTATCGCATCTGACGAAGGTTTCGGGAAGAACGATTATGTAGAGACGGAACGTCCATTGGTCATTGTGACCGCACCGGGACCGGGAAGTGGCAAGATGGCTGTTTGCTTGAGCCAGCTTTATAATGAACACAAACGGGGAATCCGTGCCGGCTATGCCAAGTTTGAGACTTTCCCTGTTTGGAATCTCCCATTAAAGCATCCTGTCAATATCGCCTACGAAGCAGCAACGGCAGACCTCAACGATGTGAACATGATTGACCCTTTCCATCTCGAAGCGTATAACAAAATTGCCATCAATTATAATCGGGATGTCGAGATTTATCCCGTTCTCAACGCTCTGTTTGAAGGTATTTATGGTTCCAATCCATATAAATCCCCGACGGACATGGGAGTGAACATGGTAGGTTTTTGTATCTCTGACGATGCCGTATGTTGTGATGCGTCAAAGAATGAAATCATCCGCCGTTATTATGCTGCCACTAACAAGATGGCGATGGGGGCTTGCAATGAGGCAGAAATCAACAAAATCCAAATGTTGTTCAACCAAGCCAAAATTACAACAGACTACCGTAAAGTAACCATTGCAGCCAAGCAATACATGAAAGAGACGAATCATACCGCTTCGGCTATCGAGTTGGAAGACGGGACTATTATCTGTGCTCATTCCAGTGAATTATTAGGTTGCAGTGCTGCTTTGCTGCTCAATGTAACCAAACATTTGGCTGGCATCGACCACGAGCTGAAGTTGATTCCACAATCGATGATCGAACCAATCCAATACACTAAAATCAACTATCTCGGAGGACATAATCCCCGCCTGCATACAGACGAAGTGCTTGTCGCCCTGTCTGTCCTTTCCGAAAACGATGATAATTGCCGCAAAGCATTGGAGCAATTGCCTAAGTTACGTGGTTGCCAAGCCCACTGCACTGTAATGCTTAGCGATGTAGACCATAAAATATTCAAGAAATTAGGAATCAGCCTCACATGCGAACCTGTGATGAAGAAGCCGTAATCATACGGCAAGGCTAATAATCCACTGTTTAGCTGGCAATATAACGACAAACGACAAGGGGCTGTGTCAAACGAAAGTTTTGATGCAGCCCCTTTAAGGTGTGTCAGAATTAGCAAAATGCAAGGTACTGAGGAAGAGACATCATCCATTGTCCATCATGTATTCAAACGGTCAACGCTTTTAACTCCTTTTACGGAACTTATCTTCTTCGTCAGTTGGGTCAAAGCAGCCGTATCTTTTACCGATACGGTAAAGGTCCCTTGGAAAAGGCCATCCACTGAATTTATATTTAATGAACGAAGGGAAACGCCATTTTCTTTGCCAATGACAGAAGTAATATTGGTTACGATGGCAATGTCGTCCCTGCCGACTACACGTAACGTGACAACATAACCATTGTCTCCTTTCCCACTCCATTTCGCACGGATGATTCGATAACCAAACCGGCTGAACATTTCAGGAGCGTTCGGGCAATCCATGCGGTGAATCTTGATCCCTTGCGTAGAAACAAAGCCAAACACTTCATCTCCATAAATCGGATTGCAGCACTTCGCCAATTTATATTCGATGCCGGTAAGGTTCTTGTCAATTACCAATACATCCTTGCTCGTCGCTATCTCTTCAGCCGGAGTAGTGGTGACAAATTCTTCAGCACTTCTTGAAGCCAAGTGTTCCGGTTGTTCCGTTTCCTTCTTCAAGATTTCCAAATATTCATCAATCACGCTGTTGGCATCCAGCCTCTCTTCGCCCAGATCCAGATAAAAATCAGTGACAGTCTTGTATCCTTTTTTCTTGATGTAACGCATCAATGCAGGCTCATCCATTTCCACCTTCCTATTCTTGATACGCCTCATCAACATTTCACGGGCAAAATTAGCAGTCTTGGCCGCTTCTTCACGCAAAGCTTGTTTGATGCGGGACTTGGCTTTCGAAGTCACCACGATATTCAGCCAATCCCTCTTTGGATATTGCGAAGGAGCCGTGATGACAGAAACGGAATCGCCGTTGTTCAGTTCGTATTTTATCGGGACATTCTTTCCATTCACCTTTGCCGAAACGCACTTGCTTCCCAATTGAGTGTGAATTGCAAAAGCAAAATCCAAGACAGTCGCACCTTTTGGCAACTTAATCAATTCCCCGGTTGGGGTAAACACATAAATCTCATCCTTATACAAATCCATCCGGAAATTCTTCATCAAATCCATTGGATTCGTTTCCGGTGATTCCAAAGCAGCCCGGACAGAGTTCATAAATTCATCCAGCCCCTTTTCCGCCTTGATTCCTTTGTAACGCCAATGGGCAGCCAATCCCCGTTCGGCAATCTCATCCATTCTTTTCGTACGGATTTGCACTTCCACCCACTTGCTATCAGGTCCCATCACCGTAATATGCAAACTTTCGTAGCCGTTCGACTTAGGAATAGAAATCCAGTCCTTCAGACGCTTCGGGTTCGGTTGGTACATATCCGTCACGATTGAATAAACCTGCCAACATTCCGAACGCTCTTTCTCCAACGGCGTATCCAAAACGACACGGATAGCGAACAGGTCATAAATATTCTCAAAGTCAACCTGCTGTTTCTTCAATTTATTATTAATGGAATGGATGGACTTTGTACGCCCTTTGATTTCAAAATTTAATCCAGCCTTTTCCAACTTCTCTTTGATTGGCGCGATGAAGCGGGCAATATAAGCATCACGGGATCGTTTTGTTTCATTCAACTTTTGTTTGATGAAATCAAACTGCTTCCTGTCAAGATATTTCAAAGACAAATCCTCTAATTCGCTCTTGATTTTATACAAACCCAAACGATGCGCCAATGGAGCATACAAATATGCCGCCTCCGTAGCCAACCGGATCCGGTCATCTTCCGTCAGCTTCTTGCCCATACGCATCAAGCAAAGACGGTCCGCAATCATAATCAAAATAACGCGCACGTCCTCGGCAAACGAAAAGAGCAAATGGTGGAAGTTTTCAGAATTGACAGCTGTATTACGGGCATACAAATCAGAAGTCTTCAATAATCGTTGTATCATCAAGACCACATCATCTCCAAACAAACCCCGGACTTCTTCTTCCGAGATCAGTTTCTTGTAAACCGGGCGATAAAGCAACAGAGCAATAGCAGAAGTGCGTTTCAACCCGATTTCAATAGTAGCAATCAAAGCTGTGTCAATATTCCTCAGTAATCCATTGATTCCGTTCCTGTCTCTGCCATAACACTCCTTTGCAACGACCTGCTTCATCAATTGCTTGATTTTAGGCAAATCATCTTCCTCCAAACGGCCATACAGATGACGCAGCAGCACCCTGTATTTAGAAAAGAATTCTCTCTTTTCCTCCTCTGTAAAAAAAGGTTGTGTCTCCATAACTTTATTTATTTTGAGCCCCGCAATGCCGGACTTCATCATAATTCTATCGTAAAAGTATCTTTTTATTTTGAATTATAGCAACTTTATTGACAGTATTTTTATACATTTGCGTATTGCAAATAAATTAATCAAATAAAACGACATACTATGTTAAACGCAAAAGACTTGTCACAAATCGCAGAAAGAGGCATTTCTGAAGAGAAAATTAACGAGCAATTAGCTTGTTTTGAAAAGGGTTTTCCCTTTCTGGAAATAGAAGCTTCCGCTTCTGTTGAAAAAGGGATCATGGCTATTGCCCAAGAGAAACAGAAAAAGTATCTTTTGGACTGGGATGCTTATTTGACAAAAGACAAACGCATTTTGAAGTTTGTTCCTGCTTCCGGCGCAGCAAGCAGAATGTTCAAGAATCTATTCTCCTTCCTGTCTGCCGAGTATGATATACCCACTACAGATTTCGAGAAGAAGTTTTTTGCCGATATTCAGAAGTTCGCATTCTACTCTTCGTTGAATAAAAAATGCGAGCAGAATACGGGGAAAGACATTCCTGCACTGATGGCGTGCAAAGAATACAAACAAGTGGTTTCCAACCTGTTGGAAAAACATGGATTGAATTATGGAAGCCTTCCTAAAGGTTTGCTCCTTTTCCACACTTATCCGGACACATTCCGTACGGCAATGGAAGAGCATTTAGCAGAAGGTGCCATGTATGCCAAGAACAATTTCGGGAAAGTGAACATCCATTTTACAGTTTCTCCTGAACACAAAGCCCTGTTTGAAGAGTTGGTTAAAGAGAAAGTTAGTTGTTATGAAGATAAATTCTCAGTAACTTACGACATCTCTTTCTCTGTTCAAAAGCCGAGCACAGACACTATTGCGGTTAATTTGGACAATACACCGTTCCGTGACAAAGAAGGCAATCTGTTCTTCCGTCCGGGTGGACATGGGGCATTGATTGAGAATTTGAACGATATGGATGCGGATGTCGTTTTCATCAAAAACATCGACAATGTCGTTCCTGACAGCTTCAAGTCTGCCACTATCATTTACAAGAAGTTAATTGCCGGAGTATTGGTATCCTTACAAGAACGGATATTCAACTACTTGAATTTAATTGATACCGGGAAATATTCCCATGCCCAAATCGAGGAAATGATCCATTTCTTGCAAGACGAGTTATTCGTTCGCAAATCAGACATCAAATACATGGAAGATGCCGAATTGGTTCTTTACATAAAGAGCAAACTCAATCGGCCTTTGCGTGTATGCGGCATGGTCAAGAATGTTGGCGAACCGGGCGGCGGTCCGTTCCTTGCCGTAAACCAGGACGACTCAGTTTCTTTACAAATATTAGAAAGTTCGCAGATTGACATGAATGATCCTGCCAAGAAAGCCCTGTTTGACAAGGGAACACATTTCAATCCGGTTGATTTGGTTTGCGCCCTTAAAAACTACAAAGGCGAGAAATTCAACTTGCCGGATTATGTTGACAAAAACACTGGGTTCATCTCCTATAAGAGCAAGGATGGAAAAGAGTTAAAAGCTTTGGAATTACCAGGTTTGTGGAACGGTGCCATGAGCGACTGGAATACAGTGTTCGTGGAAGTTCCGATTGAAACATTCAATCCCGTAAAAACGGTAAACGACCTTCTTCGTAAAGAGCATCAACAATAACTTGCATTCATAATAATAAAAGGAAGTGTGCCATGATTACAAACGATTGCATTGGCTCAGGAATACGACCTCTGTCATTTGGTTTGTTGATTATGGCACATTTTTAACAACCGTTGCTTTGAAAAAACGGACGTTTCCAATAATTCCCCGGGCTTTTTCCCGGCATATTTTATCCTGTTTTTTTGAACATAATACCTGCCCGATCAAAGCGGAATGGATTTATCCAAAAACATCACTTCATCTTCTCTTTATCCAAAAGATAATTCGGCAAATAGAGCACCGGCTTCACCGTTATCCTTCCATTTACCTTCTTGCATATCAAGCACTCCTTCCTCAATTTACGCTGCTGGAAATTGAACACGTAATTCGGATTGAAATGCACGCCGTCAATTCTCACCTCAAAATGCAAATGAGCCGTTGTCGCCCGCCCTGTCCTTCCTGTTAATCCAATCGGTGTTCCGGCTTTAACCACATCTCCCGGTTTGACAAAATTCTTGGAATTATGGCTGTACACCGTTTCCAACCCATTATAATGACGAATGACGATTACATTTCCATAGGCAGCATAAGATTTGGCAAAACGGACGACTCCGTCAAAGGCTGCAAGTATCGTGTCGTTCGGGCAAGTCTTGATATCATATCCGGAGTGATGTTTCCTTCTTCCTCCATACGGGGAAATCACTTTGGCTCCTGGCAAAGGGAAAGCGTAATCATTTTCTTGAATCATGGACAAGTCGATGATTTCAGTTGAACTGTTCTTAAAACGCTCCGGATCTTTCACTCCCACATGATTGATGTCACGTGATGTAAAATGGGTTGTTATGGCTTTGCGGGGAGAAGCTAACGAATCCAATTCGGTGTCATAAGGGAATGTCGGGAAATCAACGATTGGTAAAGGAACATCATTGGAAGGGTAGCGGATATCGACCGCCAAAACAGGCGGAATCGTTTTTGACTTTTTAAGAGAAATGGCTTCTATGATGGTTACATTGACTGCAAATCCAAGAAGAAGTAAATAAATATTACGTTTTGTCCGAAAAAACATCTTAGCTATTATTTTTCCGGACAAAATTATAACAAAAAGAGCTTAATTCCTATGCAAAAAAACTTTATTCATCAGTTGACACCTTTAATGGACTGTTTAGCAAACGGTAAGTATAACACTCCATCATCATGATTAAAGGTATTGCCACGAAGTAACCGATTCCCAAAAGACAGAGTCCGATAATCGTAATCAAAATTTGAGTAAGCCCCAAAAGGAACAAGAAACCGAACCTGCCTTGCGTCAATCTCCAGCTCTTCCGCATTGCTTCGATAGCTCCTGCATTTTCATCCAAGATAAACATTAGAAAGAACTGCAATCGTATTGCTACATAAATGCCAGGAATAATCAACAGGACAGTTCCCAACAAAACGACTATTCCGTAAACTAAAGTGGCAACAATTACATTGACAATCTTTTGTGGGCTTTGCAAATATGCAGAGAACTGAGGCTCTTCCCCGTCCATCGTCTGGAACATATTTTGGAAATAGCCCAAATAGAACATTGCCGCCAACACCATACTAACCAATGCGCTTAACAAACTACCGCCAACTGAACTATTAGCTGCCGATACAAATATACCAAGTGTAAAGCTTATGATTATATATCCAATATACAATCCGGCTAAAATCCAAATTTGGGACTTCGTGTATTTCCAACTTGGTTGGAATACATCTGATACTCTAATAGAACTATTCATAATATATTAATGTTAAATTCGCTCAAAAATAGACGATTCAATTGAAAAAAACAAAGTATTTAATAATTTATTTACCCGTTAACGGAATAAAATTAACGCATATTCAATTCTGCCAATGGGTCTTTAAGTTTCACTTTATGAAACGTATGTTTCACAAAATACGCCTGACGTATGCCCACTTTTTTAGAAACTTTCGGCTACTTTTATCGCGAAATAAAACAAAAGCATGGAAGATTACCTCATAATTTCAAACACCACTTTTCTGTTGAGAGTGGCAGCCCAGCAAATAGCGTATATCTGCTCGTTTAGGTAGCCTCCCTCGTTGGTGTAGTTGTCGCCGCCCCAAAGCTTCAGTTGGTCGATGCCATTTCCCGTATGCTTGATGTTGTTAAGCAGTCCCTGTTTAGCCATCCACGAGACAGCATTGCAGATGCCTCCAACGATGATGCCTTTGCTCAAAGCCTGTTTCACGATGGGCACTACACCATCGGCTTCGGCCGTCATCCATCCATATCCACCTATCAGCACTAAGGCAGCATAATCCTCAGGCATCGACTCGAATGAATAATCGGGCAGTGTGCGCATTCCGCCGATGGATTTCACGGGTCCCAATGTTGGTGCCACAATCTTGTTCGCATACTTACGCTCTTTGCGAAAGCCTTGTTCGTCGGTGTTCACTGCTTCCGGCAAGAAGTCTATCTCGTGCTCGGCGTAGTTGTCGAGCAATACATACAATATTTCTTTTATTGTTGTCATTTTCTTATTGTTTTAACTTTTGTCTTGATGGCCGAAACTCGACTTATCGAGGCGTAAAGATAGAGAAAGAATGGGAGCCTGATTTTAATATAGCGGAATAAATCTGTAATTTCGATGCCATGCGGATGCAACGTTCGCTCAGGATGATACGTATATGAAAATAAAAAGGAAGGGCAGTTGGCTTTTTCGAGACGGTTGGATTACTATATAAAATAGGTGTAAGGCGATGGTGGAATGTCAAATCATACAGGATGGAAAGATCAGAGACCAAGTTATACAGAAGAATTGGTGGAACGAATCAACAAAGGGTAATACACTACTATACGTATAGCAGAACATTCTCGTTTGTGGATTGTTTTCGTACTTTTGAATAACATAGAAAAAGATAACTTAAAAAGATAAAATATGACCAACAAGATGTTTCTTTTAGGATTATTTCTGCTTTCAGTTGCTAACGTGAAAGCTCAAACTCAGACGC
>OIXQ01000636.1_pt1 | contig 15254 bp, 10 predicted proteins | sample 1587791 | NCBI WGS metagenome assembly OIXQ01 (sample SAMN03283273) | human gut metagenome | biome: human-associated habitat; material: feces | host: Homo sapiens | place: Peru | collected 2012
AAACGGCGACATCGTCGACATCCGCACGTCGAAAAACGCGCCCGGTCCGAGCCGCGACTGGCTCAATCTCGCCAAGAGCGGCGCCGCGCGCACAAAGATCAAGCAGTGGTTCAAAAAAGAGCGCCGCGAGGAAAACATCGTCCACGGCAAGGAGCAGTTTGAGCGCGAGCTGCGCGCCAACGGCATTGCCCCGGCCGACATCATGGGCGACGAGATCCTGCCGCTGATCCTCAAGCGGCTGGCCTTCACCTCGCTCGACGATCTGTACGCCGCCATCGGCTACGGCGGCGTGACCGCCACGCGCACCGTCAACCGCATCCGCGACGAGATCCTGCGCAGCCAGAAAGCCAACCAGAAAAACGCCATCGACCGCATCAACGAGGCGGCCGAGCGCCGCAGCAAGCGCCCGCGCCACGCCGTGCACGGCATCCTCGTCGAGGGGCTCGATAACTGCCTCATCAAATTCTCCCGCTGCTGCACGCCGGTGCCCGGCGACAGCATCATCGGCTTCATCACGCGCGGCGCGGGCGTGTCCATCCACCGCACGGACTGTGAAAACTACCTCGCCAGCCGCGACAATCCGGAGACCGCCGGCCGCTGGATCCGCGTGAGCTGGGCGGAGAACACCACCGATTCCTACGGCACGACGCTCACGCTGCTCAGCGCACAGCGCTCGGGTCTCGTGATGGACGTGGCCACCGCGCTCAACACGCTCAACGCCAAGGTGCGCACGCTCACCGCGCGCGACGTGGACAGCGGCCGCTCGACCATCACGATCACGGCCGAGGTGCACGATCTGGCCGAGCTGCGCACGATCATCAGCCGCCTGAGCGCCGTCCGCGGCGTCATCCGCATCTCGCGCAGCGGTGCGTCCGACATCGCGAAGGCCACCGCAAACACGGCGGAGCTGCAGGCCGAGCACGCCAAAAACGCAGGGAAAACCAAACAGGAGGGCAAAGCATGAGAGCTGTCATCACCCGTGTGAACGAAGCGTCCGTCACGATCGGCGGACAGGAGACCGCGCGCATCGGCAAGGGGTTTCTCGTCCTGCTGGGCGTGCACGTGTCCGACACCGAGGCCGAAGCCGACCGCATCGTCGACAAGATCTGCGGCCTGCGCGTATTTGAGGACGAAGCGGGCAAAATGAACGTCAATCCCACCGACGCGGGCGCCGAGCTGCTCATCGTGAGCCAGTTCACGCTCTTTGCCGACTGCCGCTCCCGCCGCCCCGGCTTCACGGCCGCCGCCCGGCCGGAGACCGCCGTGCCGCTCTATGAGCGCGTGATCGCCGGCTGTCGGGCCCGCGGCTTCACGGTGCGCACGGGCGAGTTCGGCGCGGACATGCAAGTCGCGTCCGTCAACGACGGCCCTGTTACCATCCTGCTCGATACCGATCAATTATAAAGGAGGCTACCCCATGCTCATCAAATGTCTGCCCGTCGGGCACCTCATGACCAACTGCTACATCGTCACCGACGAGACCACGCTCGAGTGCGCCGTCATCGACCCGGGCGACGAGTCCAACACCATCCTCTACTATCTGGAGGACAACCACCTCACCTGCCGCGCCATCCTGCTCACGCACGGCCACTACGACCACACCGGCGCCGTCTACGCCGTGCACGAGGAAACCGGCGCGCCCGTGTACATGAACGCGCTCGACGCGGGCACGGCCGTCGCGTTCGACAGCTACTCGTTCGTCCCGCCCGAGGGCACGATCTTTTATAAGGAGGGCGACGAGGTCAAGGTCGGCAATCTGACCTTCCGCGTCATGGAGACGCCCGGCCACACACCCGGCGGCGTGACGCTCATCTGCGGCGATGCGCTCTTCACCGGCGACACGCTCTTTGCCGGCTCCTGCGGCCGCACGGATTTCGAGGGCGGCAGCATGGAGGTCGAGCTGCAGTCGCTGGCGAAGATCGCGGCGCTGCCCGGCGATTATGAGGTCTACCCCGGCCACATGGACTGCTCCACGCTCGAGACCGAGCGCCGCTTCAACCCCTACCTGACCGCGCTGCAGCACCGCGGACAGTAAAACTGCACAAAGGCAACCGGCAGAAGTTCGCTTCTGCCGGTTTTTTGCCGTTTTCGGCGCAAAAATGCCATGCAGCCTTGCATTTCACAGACAGGCGTGGTATATTGTTCTCGCTCGAAAAACATATGTCCGCTTATCGTGGGCAATTTTCATCGGATCTAAAGTGAGGGAACATCATGAACATCGGACTTCTTGGTTTTGGCGTTGTCGGCAGGGGCGTTTACGATATGCTCGCCGACCGGGACGATATCCGCGCAGCGTGGGTGCTGTGCCGGCGCGATCTCGGCGAGCTGACCGCCAAGACCACGTATGATATCCAGGACATTCTCAGCGACCCCGCGGTGGACACCGTCGTGGAGGTCATGGGCGGTCTGCACCCGGCGTATGAATACGTGGCGGCTGCGCTGCGCGCCGGAAAAAACGTGGTGTCCTCGAACAAATACCTCATGTGCCGCTACTATGATGAGCTCAACGTGCTCGCCAAGGAGCACGGTGCGGCGCTGCGGTGCACGGCGGCGGTCGGCGGCGGCATCCCGTGGCTCACGAACCTTGAAAAGGCCGCGCGCGCCAACCACATCTCCCGCGTCTGGGGCATCCTCAACGGCACGACCAACTACATCATGGACGCGATGCACAGCAGCGACGTGGACTTTGCCGACGTGCTCGCGCAGGCGCAGGCGCTCGGCTATGCCGAGGCAGACCCCTCGGCCGACATCGACGGGCTGGACATCCAGCGTAAGCTGATCCTGTCCGCCAATGTGGCCTTCGGCGTGTCGCTGCGCGAGGCGGACGTGCCGGTGTTCGGCATCCGCAACGTGCGCAAGGCAGACATCGCGCGCTTTCAGGCGCACGACTGCACGTGCAAGCTGATCGCCACCGCCGAACAGCGCGGCGGCAGCATCCGCGCCTACGTCGAGCCGACGCTGCTCGGCAGCGATGCGCTCGAGGCCGCTGTGCCCGCGAACTTCAACCTCATCAGCATGGAGGGCGAGCGTATGGGCGTGCAGAGCTTCTTCGGTCAGGGCGCGGGGCGCTACCCGACGGCCTACAACGTTGTGCAGGATCTGGTGGACATCACGCGCGGCGTGCACGCCTTCTACACCGATTCCTTCGTCCCGGCCGTGCCGGACAATGCCGGCGTGCAGCACCGCTACTATGTGCGCACGCGCGCCGCGCTGCCGGAGCTGGCAGCCCTCGCCGAGGGCGACTGGGACGGTGCCGTCATCACGCAGCCCATCCCCGTGAGCCGGATGCACGCGCTCATGGCGCAGGCACTCGAGCAGGACGGCGAGAGCTTCTTTGCCGCGCTGCAATAAGGAGGACGCCATGCTCAAGGTTGCAAAATTCGGCGGCTCGTCGATGGCGGACGCCAAGCAGTTTGAAAAGGTGCGCGACATCGTGCGCGCCGATCCCGCGCGCAGGGTCATCGTCGTGTCCGCCGCCGGAAAGCGTGACGCGGACGACCACAAGCTCACAGACCTCCTCTACCTCTGCCACGCACATCTGCAGTACGGCGTGAGCTGCGAGAGCATCTTTCAGATGATCTGCGAGCGCTACATCGCCATCCGCGATGAATGCGGGCTGAGCGTCGACATCGAGGCCGAGCTCGACGTGCTGCGCCAGCAGCTGCGCAGCGGCATCTCGGAGGAGGAGCTCGTGTCGCGCGGCGAATATTTCTCCGCCCTGCTCATGGCGGACTACCTCGGCTACTCGTTTCTCGACGCGGAGCTGTGGCTGAAGTTTTCCTTTGACGGCAGCATCGACACCGAGCGCCTACGGGCAGAAATGCCTAATATCCACATCTCGTTCCAGCTCAATGCCACCACAGGCACTCCTGATACCTATCTCAATGGCGAACTTGTGGAAAAAGAAATCCGCTCGCTCCAAGTCAGCAACCATGTTAGCCCTATCGCAGCCCTACCATTCGTTCGCGAAGCTCTCGTAACCTTGCAGCGCCAGATGGGTGCAGCCAAAGGAGTTGTCATGGATGGTCGCGACATCGGCACAACGGTATTCCCTGATGCCGAACTCAAGGTTTTCGTCACCGCAAGTGCAGCTGTCCGTGCGCAGCGTCGCTACGATGAACTTCAAGCCAAGGGCATGCCTGCCAAGCTCGAAGATATACTAAAAAATGTAGAAGAGCGCGACTATATCGACACCCATCGTGAGGTTAGCCCTCTGCGCAAAGCCGACGATGCCGTAGAGCTCGACAATAGCCACATGACAATCCCTGAGCAAGACAAATGGCTCATGGATATCGTCACAGAAAGATGCTGCGGAGAATAAGTTTGTGTCACAATTTCTAAGCAAACCACAACAAAATCACATGCTATACATATAAAAAACGTGTTTTTTACCGATAAAATATAAGATTTTGCTGAAATAATTTCTTAAATTGTAAGATTTACAATATCTTTGTAGCAGAAAATAATTTAAACGCAAACAAAACACCATAAATGTATAATACGCATTTGCAAAAAAGGACACATAGATTATAAATTTTGAGTTAATTACTGTTTTTTAGCGAAAACGCCACGTCGTGAGACGTGGCGTTTTCATTTTGTCAAGCTTCTGTAGCAGATTTTCCTAATATTTAATACGAAGGGGAAATAGGAAACTCACGCCCCACCCTTCTTCAATATTTCGTCTCTACATTCTTCCATTAGCCATTTAGGAGTGCTGGTAGCACCACAGATGCCGATGGTTTTTACGCTCTGGAGCCACGCCATATCAATTTCGTTGGCACTCTCGATGAGGTGGCTGTTGGCATTGACTCGGCAGCACTCTTTGAAGAGGACTTTGCCGTTGCTGCTCTTATGTCCGCAGACAAAGAGGATGAGGTCGTGGCGAGAGGCAAAGGCTGCGATGTTTGGCATGCGGTTGGCAACCTGACGACAGATGGTGTCGAAGCTCTTGAAAGTGGCTGAAGGAGAAATGTGGGACTGGATATAGTCGATGATATGATGGAAATCGTCGAGTCCCTTGGTGGTCTGGGAATAGAGGTAGATGTCCTTGGTGAAGTCGAGCTTCTTGGCATCATCGATATTCTCGATTACTATAGCATGCTGGCGAGTTTGCCCCACCAAGCCAAGGACTTCGGCATGACCGTTTTTGCCAAATATCACTATTTGGGCATCGTGGGCAGCATCGTATTGTCGCCTGATGCGACGCTGCAAAGCCAGCACCACGGGGCAGGTAGCATCGATAATCTCGATATTGTTGCGCTTGGCAAGCTCGTAGGTCTCGGGCGGTTCGCCATGGGCTCTCAGCAGGACTTTTACATCGTGGAGCTCGGAGAGCTGCTGATGGTTGATGGTGACGAGCCCTTTGGCATGGAGGCGTTCTACTTCCATGCCGTTGTGTACGATATCGCCAAGGCAATATAGCGTTTTGCCCTTGGCAAGTTCTTCTTCGGCTTTGCTTATGGCGGTGGTAACACCGAAGCAAAAGCCACTACCATTATCTATTTCTATTTGGAACATTTGGGGAGGGTTATTTGCTTGTTTTTACTCTCACAACGAGCTTTGGATTGTCGGGGTCGTTGGTGATCATGAGGATTCGAGGCATACGCTTGGCGGTCTTAAGGTCGGAGGCTACGGCCGTGACACGAAGGCGAGCCGACTCGCCAGGCTGAATCTTGCTCTTGTTGAGCGAAACCTGCAAGCCCATGGTGAACATTTGCAGCGAACGGATGTTGAGGGTAGACTTGCCGGTATTGACGATGGTGATGTCGCCACGAAGCTTCTTCTTGCCTGCAAAAGAACCGAGGTCGAGGGTGTCGGTGGAGAGCTGGATATGTGGAGCTACAGCCAACTGGTCGTCGCTAAGTTTCTCGAAGTCGGGCAAGAGAACGGCTGAAACCTCGATGGCTTTGTCGGCAGAAACCTTGTCGCCCTGGGCAAAGCCAAGGTAGATGTTGGTTTGCGAGAGTCCGAAGTCGCGAAGCTTGTTGGAATTGAGCGTTACGGTAACCTTGCCCGAACGGCCAGGACGGATGGTGGTTGGCGACACTTCGGCAGAGAGATAAGGAGGCAGGTGCATGACCTGTGGCTGCGCAGGCTGGTCGCTGGTGTTGAGGATATGGATGGTCTGATAAGGACGAGAGCCACGATTTACGTCATCAAACTCTATATCGTTGTTGTCGACCATCAAAGCTCCAAGGGTGTAAGGATAGCCACCCACGAAGTCGGTGACCTCTTCGACAACGACACCACGAATGGTGAGGCGCAGAGGTTCGAGATTGTTGTTGAGGGTGAGGTAAGCACACTTGGTGAAATGCCCCATGGTGCGAGCATCGTAGGTTGCGGTGACGGTATAGGAGGCGTTGCGCTCAACTACGCCCTGAGGAGCACTAAGAGTGGTGCATCCGCAATCGGTATAGATGTCGTCGATATGAAACGATTTGCCTGTGGTGTTCTTCAGTTTGAAGGTTACGGTGACAGGCTTCTGGAATTCTATCTGTCCGAGGTCAACAAGTTCCTGAGTAGCCTCGATGGTTTGTGCCGAGGCTACGGCAGAAGCCGCCATGAGCAAGGCAGCAAGGATGGCATGTTTTTTTGTATTCATAGTCGTGAAGGGAATTAAAAAAAGAGTTGTTATTCATTGACAACGATCTGAACGGCTTCGGCTCTGCCCGAGAACTCAGGACTGTAGGCACACTCGGCGGTGCAAACACCCGAGAGGTAAGAGCCAGGACGATCAACGAAGTATTCTGTTTCTACAACGTGCTTTCCCTTAGAAAGACGGTCGAAGAAATAGTTTGTGCAGTTGTCTTGTGGAGCAAGATAGTAGCCATTGCGATAGCCGCTAAGCTGAGACACAGGCTCGAGACATGCAGCACGCTTATCGCAGAGCTGAACGAAGTCGTAGTCGCGGTCGGCAACGATGGTGATGGTGACTTTCACTTTGTCGCCCACCCTTAATGACTTGCCCGCAGTTTCGATAGTGCGCTCCACGCGAATGCCTGTATTAGCCGACTTAACGGCAGCGATAGGCTGCAAAGACTGACCATAGACGGCACCCCACGAAGCACCATCGGAGGTTTTGGCAAACGATATTTCGGAAGCCTTAGGATTGTCGATGGAGGTCTTGACATAGCCTACGGCTGCAGTAGCCTCAGGCAGAGGGAGAGTCTTGCCATCGAGGGCGATGGTGGTGAGAGAAGGCTGATTGAGCACTTCATCGTTATCCACCAAGAAGGCATGAATGGCATCTACGCTATTGAGCGGAGTGTCCCAACTCTGCGTGCGCTTCTGCTGCAAGAGCCATAGGCGCATATCATCGATGGTGGCACGGTCGGCAGGGGTGACGGCAGCGATAGCCTCGATGGCAGCGACCTGAGTAGGTATGCGATAGTTGCGCCAGCTATATAGCGCCATTGGAGTGTCGAAATATCTGCCCATGCCAGGCTTGCTGACGGTATACTGCTTGATGGACTCCACATATTCGCGAGCTGTGGCATTGTCTTTGCCAAGAGCAATGGCGGCAATAGCCTTGGTACGGATGTCGACCTTGCGATTAGCCTTGAGGAGCAACGACTTGAAGTATTTGATGGTTGGAGTTTCGCCAGCCTTGGTGAGAGCGCAGAGGTAGAGATAGTCGAGATCGACGGAAGAGAGAGATGGCTGTTTCTGCTTCTTCATCTCGTGCATGCGAGATGTGGCTGCAGCATCGAGATAAGCCATAGCCTTAGAGAGCATGGTCTCGACATCGGAATTGGAATAGCCATAGGCAGAAAGACGCGACAGGAGGGTAGCTACAGAGGTGGTGACATAGGTGCTGCTGCGCATGCCCTTCCACCAACTGAAAGAGCCGTCGGCATTCTGAGTCTCTGCCAAAAGTTTATTTATGGTAGAGAGCTTATAGCTGAGATTGTTCTTATTATAATATGTGGCGAGCAGAGCCTTCTGGCCGCTTTCGTCTTGAGCATCCAACATCCATGGCGACTCAGAGAGAACGATAGACTTCAGCTCGTCGTTGCGCTGAAGATTAGAGAACAGCGAGGTGTTGTCGGCAGTCCAACTGTCAATAGCCTTCTTAATCTCAGGATTATACTGAAGGATGTTTGCCGAGATGGTGGTGGCATAATAAGCTGAAGCAAGCGAGAGGGAACTCTGGTTGCAATATTCAGAAACTGTAGGCAGAGTCTGAATCATGAGCCACGAAGGGTTGTTGGTATATTCTACTGTGAGCTTGCGCTTATCGGCTTTGGCAGGCAACACACTATCGAGCGAGAGAGTGAGGGTGGCAGCAGAGGTCTGGGTGAAAGGAATGGTGGTGGTGACCATCTGCTTGTCGGACAATACAGGAAGATAATGTTGTTCGCCATCAGAGAATCCCTTGCCAGAAGCCAAGATGCGACAGATATAGAAGCCCTCGGTGGCAGAGAAATTGAAAGAGACAGTCTGAGTCTCCTCGCCCTGGAGCGAGAACGACTTCTGCTGAGTGAAGACAACCTTGCCGGATTCAGCCTCCAGGATTTCGATGCGAGCAGTACCCTTGAGAGCATCGGTAGTGGTGTTGCTGATGCGAGCTGCGATGACAGCCTTGTCGCCATGGCGCACGAAGCGAGGCATGTTAGGCTGCACCATCACCTTCTTGCTTGCTACAGCCTCAGCCTGGATAGTGGCAGAGTTCATCTGCTTGTCGTGAGCCAAACCAAGGAAGCGCCATGTGGTGGCACTCTCAGGAAGAGTGAACGAGATGGCAACTTCGCCCTGAGCATTGGTGGTGAGAGATGGCGCAAAGAATGCTGTCTCGCTGAAGTTTTCGCGAAGCTGAACGGAAGCATTGGCAGCAAGCTCAGCCTCGGAAGTTTGTTCCGACTCTTTTTGGCCAAGTCCTGCGATGCCACCCACAAGCACGCGGTTTTCAGAAGGAGCCATGGCAGCCATCTCGGTGGCGCAAGCCATAACCTTATCGCTCTTTGCCATGAGCCTGTTGTTGCCATAGCCTCTGACATAAACGAGTTTGCTAAATGCGATTCCCTTAAAACAATCGTAATAGAAATGGCTGAGCTGCATATACTTGTATGGCAGGTAATTGAAAGACTGGTAGCCATGCAAGCCTGTGGCTTGATTAGAACCTCCACGCCATGAGGCACTTGGGGTATAGAGATTGAAGAAGCTGCCATTGTTGATAACATCAAACGAATGGGCAGACAAAGCATCGAGCGACTTATCATAGAGCGTAGCCATGAGCTGAGCATCGGCAGGCTTAGAGTCAGGAGTTGTTATCTTCAACGTCCAACGCTCGTTTTGCCCTGGAGTGAGCTTATCGCGGAAGCTGGTCCACGACATATTGAGATGCTTATCTGGCTGTGGACGGGAAATCCAGGCAGTATGCGTGTACAAATGACCATGATGCACCCAAGCATAGGTGACGGTGATGCCATCGCCATATTCAGGCTTATAGTTGAAGGTGTGGTTATGGAGAGAGTTGTGACCCTCTAAGATGCCACTCTGCATAAACTCGCCATTCGAGAACACATTATAATATATGTGGTGCTCGTCGTCGGTATTGCCAATCTGGATAGTGGCAGGGAATGTGGTAGAGCTCTGATAATACCAGTCGTGGGTTTCGACAGGAGCCTTCTTGTCCTTAAGCGAGAAGACGACGAAAGAGCGCGCGATGGTGTCGGTGCCACAAATGGCTTTGAGCTGATGTAAGCCCGAATGAAGTTTCAGAGGCTTGAGGTCGATGGCGGTATTGGCTTGAGCCTGGTATGGTTTGCCATCGATGGTGTAAGCCACGTTGCCCGCAATCTTTTCGCCCGAGATATTCAGATAGTTGAAGGTGAGGGATGGAAGACTGTCAACGAGATTCTTCTCAGGCAAATTGCATGTGAATAATGTGCTGACATTGCTCAAAGGCAACGACAGGAAGCCTTGCTGAGTTTCGCCTGCAGCATCGGTAACCAAGGCTGTGGCCTCGATATTGAAATATAGGCGCGACTTAGACTTCTGCTCAGGCAACAGCATAGGCATGAGGAGAGTGAAACGACCATGATCGTCGGTGAAGACGGTATCGTTGAGGATAAGCTGCTGGTCGTTGCCATCAAACCACATTCTCCACCAAGAGCTGACGTTGCGCTTGATGGTATATTTAACCTTGGCATTCTGAATAGGCATGCCTGCATAAGAACGGGCAGTACCGGTGAGCTTTAGGGTGTCGCCAACGCTATATGCTGTAGTAACCTTATCAAGGTCGACAGTAAACGTTGGACGCTTGTATTTCTCAACTCTAAAGGTTGCGAAATTGCCTTTGGTATGGATGCGATAGTAACCAGTAAGACCGTTGGCAGGGAGGTCGAAGACTGCCGAGGCTTGACCATATTCGTCGGTAGTAACGACCTGAGAAGCGAGGTCTTGATAGTTGGCATCGCGAAGTATCAAGGTAACCTCCTTGCCTACCACAGGGGCTGCGGTAAGAGCCTTGCTATTTGGTTTCCAACAAACCACAGAGACGTTAACCTTCTGACCAGGGCGATATATAGAGCGGTCGGTATTGACAACGCTTCGCTCGCTATCACCGTAAGATTTGCCATGATAGAAGCCTGAAAGCCCAACCTTGGCGCAGGCATTATCGTCGGCAGTATAGGTGTAGGCAGTATAAGGATTTTGCTTAGGACATTGGTAAACCACCTCGCCATTAGCGCCTGTGGTGACGGTTATGTCGTCGATTTTCTGTTCCGTCCAACGCTCATTAAAGCACAATCTAACCTTGGCGCCTGATACAGGAGCGCCAGTTGTGGCATTGACAACGGCTATACGCAAAGCATTGTCAGGAAGCTTTTCTGACATGGTGTAGAGGTTGGTGACATGCAACAGGCAACGCTCAGGCTTGATGCTATTGTTGTCGGTAGTAACCTCAAGGAGATATACGCCTACAGGCAGCGGAGCTATGGACATAGAGTCGGCATACTCGTCGTAAGCAGCCTTGCCAACATAGCGTAGCTGGTCGGTATGCACCACGGTGCCTACGATATGCTTCTTTATCTTCTGATAGTCTTTATCGTTGTTAGGATCGAGCTCGGTATCGCCAGCAAGCGACAGGCGATAAACTGCCAAATCTAACTGCGAGATGTTACAAATGGAATTGACTCTGACCTTGCGAGCCATGTTAGGCAATAGCATCATGTCGCCAACGTTGATATCGAATCGTGGACGCTCCAGTTCCATCTTGGCATTGCGAAGATAGTTGAGCGGAGGCCATGTGCCCCATTTGCTAACGGCATAGTTGATATATTGCACCTTCTCGGCAGCTGTGGCATTCTCTATTTGCTCCAAGCATTTATAATGCTCTAAAGCCAGTTCGCCAGCCACCTTCAGGTCGCCATAGATATTTATCAACGAGTCTACACTCTGCAGATAACGCGACTTGCGGACTTCAGTTTCGTCAGTCTTTTCCTGACGGCGGATAATCTCGAGAGCTGTGATGCAGGCAGCATTGCGATTGCCCGAAGCTGCATAATAATCGTGCATAACCTTGAAAGCCTTAGCCTCGTAGCCAAGCACATGGAGCATATCATCGTTGAAAATCTTGCTATAATTGGCTTCAACCACAAAAGGCTCGTAGACAGAAGTCTTTACGGCTGCAAGCTTTGCCACATTCTGCAACGACTGGGCATAATAAACCTTGCTCTTTGAGGCAAACGCAGTCTTCTGCTTCGCATCTCTTGAACCATCGGCACGAAGATTATACAAATGGCCAAGGGCAGAACTAAACACCGCCTTAGCAACATCATCCTTGAGAGCAGCTTCGCGAGCCTCTAATCTTTCAACCTCTGGCTGCAAAGAGTCGGGAGAAAGACAAGCCTTGGCTGTGGTTTGCAAGAGCAACGCCTTAAACAAATGACCATATTCTTTTTCAGCCTCAGCCTTTTTGGCAATCTTGGTAAGAGCTTTTAGTTTGTCTTGCTGTAAGTCTTTAGTGTCGGCAACATCCACACTCTTCCAAAGCGAAGAATAGCTTTGGGCAAGCATTGTCATAGGCAACAGCATCGACAATAGTATAGTAAAAATGCCTTTTTTCATGCTTATTATTGGTTTAATGGTTATCTATATTGCAAAAGTAACATTTTTTTTTCATATCATCTACGATGATAGTTAAAAAAGCGCAACTTTTATTACGTTTCGACATATATTACGAAGAATTATAGTATCTTCGCAATAAATTATATGGTAATAAAGAAGTTAAAGGAGTAACACAATAAATGAGAAGTATATGGAACACAACACACAACACAACATTATCAGCGACAGCATGATTGATGCTGCCGAGAACATACGCAAGGTGGAGATTGCCGACGCTAAAGCCATAGTAGACATCTATAATTATTACGTCGAGAATACCGCAATTTCGTTTGAAACAGAAGCGCTAACGGTAAATGAAATGGCTGAGAGAATAAAGGATATTTCAAGTAAATTCCCTTATTTCGTGTATGAGAAAGATGGCAAAATATTGGGCTACTGCTATGCGCACCAATGGAAAGAGAGGGCAGCATATTCAAAGACGCTCGAAACAACTATCTATATCGATAAGGATGCCACACATCAAGGGCTCGGCAGAATAATGGTAAAACTATTGATAGACCTCTGCCGCAACGAGGGGTATCGTGCGCTAATAGCTTGTATCACACAAGGCAACGAGGCAAGCATAAAAATACACGAGAGCTTAGGCTTCAAGCAAGTTTCGGAGTTCAAGGAGGTTGGCTTCAAGTTTGATACTTGGCTCGATGTCGTTGACTTGGAGTTGCTGCTGTAGAATCATATAATGTATAAGTTGTATTTATTGTCTTTATACTTCATCACCACTATAAAATAAGACAACAAATACAACTTATACAACAAGAAACAACCTCAGTTTCTCTTCATAATTAAGAATATTCAATTATCACTTACTACCCTTTCTACGGTTACATTCTCTACATAGCATTTGGCAATTTTCAATAGTAGTTCTTCCGCCATCTTTCCATGGAGTTATATGATCACCCTCCATTAAAGCTATATCAAATTCATTTCCGCAAACGGCACATTTATGTTGTTGCATTTCCCATACAGCTAATTTTATCTTATCAGGAAATGCTCTAAGGTCAAGATAATGCTCATCACCTGTAAGTACATAAGGAATAATTCCTTGCTGTTTTTGGATTTCGTCATCACCTACAAGTTCAGATATCTTTTGTTCTATCCCCTTAACATCGAGGGTCTGTTCATGGAATATATCATAATATTTAGCCCAATCTAAACCTTTCATTATCTTACGAAACTTCTTCATATTGAAATTTGTAATGGCCCAATTTAACACATTCTGAAAATAAGACCACAGATTGTTAGCATTAGGGTCATGCTGATGTTCAGCCATATAGCCCACCAAGGTCTGAGTTTTTCCATTACGCGTTTCATGGTCAGCCATCCACTCTAATGCTTTCTTTAAGAAATCTTGACGTATAGTTGAACCATTAACCAAATCTTTTCCTAATCGATATGCTCCACAATTAGTTTTCGAGAAATGTCGCTTGGCATCGCTTACAAAAGGACCTGCATATATAGCATTATGTATTTCTTGATCATTCAAAGGTTTGCCCGCAATATTTATAGTCTTAAACCATTCCAATTTTTCAGAAGCTTCCCCCTCACAAACATATATTGTTAATGGGTAGTTGAGTATTCGTTTGCGTATATCTTCGGGCTGATTAAAGAAGTTCTTAAAATCGTATGCAAACTTACCTGCGACATACTCGCATAAAGAAAGTGTACGTTGCTGACCATCCATCACCTCGTATGGGCATTCCGCATCATTGCTTCTTTTTACCCAATACATCACATTGAGAGGATAACCATTCAAAACTGTAGCAATAACGGCTTGCTGCTCTTTTTCATTATAAATAAACTCACGCTGATATGGAGGACGAATATCTAAAAGTCCATCATATCCACGTACTCCCTGCTCATCGTTATTGATATAACCTTTGGTGATCTCACCTATGGTTACTTCTTTTTGCTCTATCTTTAGCATAATACTTGTGGATGTTTATTACGAATTAATACTCGTGCATAAGTAGATTTCAAGACTCCATTCACCATAATTGCACCTCGTCGATTCAAATCACCATACTTAGGCGAATCCATTGGAGTATATTCCTTTGTTTTTATTCCATATTCGTTTCCTCTATCTGTTATTCCCAATAGCTCAAACTGAGTTGGACAGTACTTATCCAAAAAAGTGATTGGCACACCCATAACTCCAGAATAATCAGAAGGAATATCAGCTGTCTTGCTGACTTCTATTGCATCATAATTGTCATAAGAAGGATATTCCTCCTCAGAATAACGACATATCAAATCCAATTCTTCGTTTCGCTTTGAAATCTCTAAATTAGTAAACCAATTTACTCCTGAAACTCGAATCATATGTTCCTTATGGTCTCCTGACGTTGCTACATCATCATAAGGAGAATAAAAATGCGTAGCTGCACCCTTAAAGCCATAACCTAGCCACACTTCATTCTTCATTAACAGAGGGAATACCTCTTTATAAGTAATGGCATTCTGATGTCCAACTATCACAAATTTCTTTTGAAACTCCATCAACTGCCCGATATATTCACGAAACAAAGAGAAAGGAGGATTTGTTACTACGATATCTGCTTCTTTCAATAACTCAATACACTCCTTAGAACGAAAGTCACCAGTTTTTAATGTTGACATAACGTTCTTATCATTTTGTAAGAGGTAGCGTACGTCCGACAAATCAACAGCGCCATCTCCATTCATATCTTTAACCTCAGTTATCTCTACCTTATAGGCAATCTTTGTTGGTTCATCATCAAAACCATCGAAATGTAGTAACAGTTCTTGTCCTTGAACAGGAGAACCATTATAACACGTACAAATGAGTTTCTTCAATCCTAACTGATTGAATCGAAGAGCGAAGTATTTAAAGAAGTTACTTTCGTATGGATCATCACAATTACAAAGCACAACTTTATCACGAAAATGTTGCCAATAGTGTTGCAATTCTCGCTCTATATCTGAAAGTTGTGTATAGAATTCATCCTTCTTTGCAACCTTAGCTGCATTGAGATTTTTGTTTGCCATAAATATGATTGATAGTTTTCTGATACAACATTTGCATACAACTATCAATCACGCCAAGACACAATAAGGGCGTGATGCTCTTATTGCGTTCAGCTATGAGGCAGCCTCGGAATGGAAAC
>OIXQ01000637.1_pt1 | contig 15234 bp, 14 predicted proteins | sample 1587791 | NCBI WGS metagenome assembly OIXQ01 (sample SAMN03283273) | human gut metagenome | biome: human-associated habitat; material: feces | host: Homo sapiens | place: Peru | collected 2012
CCCCGCCAGTGTTTGCCTGGAACCGTCCACCACGAACACGATGTCCGACATCTGCGCCAGGGTAGAGTCGCTCCGCTTGGTGAACGTGACGATCTTGTGGCCGTTCTGCCGGGCGTGACGCACGTCGTTCAGCACCGGCTCCGTCTCGCCGCTCTGGCTGACGGCGAACATCACCGGGGCGTCCTCCGGCCCGTTCAGCAGATGATGGGCGTCGCGGAAGAGCATATAGTCGTAGAAATGCACGTTGTTGAACACCATGAACCCGCAGATGGACAGACGCTGGGCGATATATGCCCCCACAATGTTGGAGAAGCCCTCTCCGGTGGTAAACAGCTTGGCCTGGCGGGAGCGGTCCAAAAGGCCGCAGAACCGGGAGATCAGCTCATCGGAGTAGTTGTCGATAAGGCTTTTGAGATTTTCCGCGCCGCGGCCCTCATCGTGAGAATCGAACTGCCGGCTGAGATAATAGTACAGCTCACTGTATCCGTCAAAGCCCAGTCGTTTGCACATTTTAACGATGGTCGTGGTGGAGAGAAAATTCTCGCTGGCGATCTGCTGGATGCCAACGCGCTTTTCGCCCCGCTCAATATGGGCGGTGATGCTGGTGATCACCTTTTTTTCATCCTCAGAAAGCAGATTTGTCAACAGAAAATAGCCGTCGCCCACAGCGCATCCCTCCTTATCGCGGTTTCTATCTGTTTTTCATATTATAACAAACCGCGGGACGTCTTGCAATACAGCGCAAGAGAAATCAGCAGCGCAGTAAAAGCGGAGGCGCATAACGCGTCTCCGCTTATGTTGAAGAATATCAAGTACACCGGTTGCATGGTGAATCACACTCGTGAGAGCATGGTAATCCGTGCGAAGTCCCAGCGCAGAGTTCCAAAGGAAGACTGGATTTATCACGAGAATGCCCACAAAGCCATTGTGACAACAGAGGAATTTGAAGTAGCACAGGCAGCTCTGCGTAAGGTAAAACCCCATATTAAGAAGAAAGCCGAGAACTTCTTTTCATTCTATTGCGCCCATTGCGGTCGTAAGCTCCAAAGAACCTTTGACACAGATGTTCACTTCTATTGTTGGCAAAGTTGAAGTCACCCAGCACACCATTGGTGTAGCCGCAGCGGGAGCAGGTGCGACTGGGTGTGGTCATAGGGAAATTCCTCCAGAATAAGAAGTAATGCCTCCGGGAATTACCCGGAGGCATTACTTGTTATAATATATACTTGGAGGGTGGGGGAGGATCGGAAACCTACCCATTCCCGCCCTTTTCCCTGCTGCCGTCTTGATAATGGCAAGCGGGATACACACCGGCTCGGCCAGCATCCCTACGATCACTTTGCGCATGAAGATGGTGGACAGATTGCCGTATGTGACATAATTGGTGTAGATGGTGCAGTTGACCGCCCAGTAACCTGCGAGACACAGAGTTATTGCCTTAATTCCGATGGTGCGGCCCTTTGTAAGGACAAGTTTTTCTTTGCTGAAGGATTTGCGATTCCAACTGAATTTTTAATTTGAAGCTACTGTAGACAATTATTTATCCTCACAGTACAAACTTTCGTATGGCATAAGCGACACCATCTTCATCACTGCTGCGGGTGACAAATGATGCCCGTTCCTTCAGAAGGGGGTAAGCGTTGCCCACCGCCACGTTGAAGGTGCCATCCAGAAACATGTCTGCATCGTTTTCACTGTCACCGAAAACCATGACCTGTTCTGGCAAAAGTTGGAGCTGCGCCAACAGAAAACGCAGTGCGATGCCCTTGTTGACGCCAGAGGGAAGAACATCCAATCCGTTGGGAACAGGGCTGACCAGTCGGATGGAAGCCTGTTGGGGGAGGCCATGGTAAATATCCAGGAAATGCGTGCGATGTTTCGTGTAAAAAAACAGCTTGTCAACAGGAGCGCCACTCTTGGCGAGATACCGGCTCACAGACTCCATTTCAATCATGGCTGGTGTCAAATCGTGGAGATAGCGCTCAAACGCACGGATGCGGTGTATATACGCAAGGCCTGCGCATGGAAGGAGAAAGCGCTCATCGCTGCACACCTCCAGATAGCAGTCCGGCTGGCTCTCTAAATAGGAAATCAGCTCCAGTGCGGCAGAACGCTCCATGCTGCGCTGGTAGATTCGGTGGCCAGTTTTCATGTCGGCAATGCGGCAGCCTGTCAGTAGGATCATGTAGCGAAGATCCCCAACCTTGTCCAGCAGCCCAGAGGCAATGGTAGGTGTACGGGAGGATGCCAAAACCGTAGGAACGCCTGCGGCAGCGGCTAATTCAAAAGCGGCAGTAGTCTCGGAGGATAACGTACCGTCCGTTCGCAGGATGGTATTGTCGATATCGCTGACGATAAGTTTGATGTCCATAAATTTTATTCTTACTTAAATTATTCGAAAAATTTGTCTGCTGCTGCGAAGAAAGTCTGCCCAAAACGCATTGCCAGCGCGATGACATTCGCCGGACGGCAGGCAAGCCTACCGCGGTGCATACAGCCCTTGCGGCTGACGGCAATAACGCTGTGGCTTACCAAGGTCGCTGCAACAGAAGACGCTCCCTGATGCAGAAAATAGCCCGGAGCACTGTCGGAAGACCGCTCTCAGGCAATCTGTTCCGGATCCTCTGTGGGTAGTTTTACAAGGTCTGCTCCCGGAGGGAGAGAGGTCGATACGTTGACGCGTCACGTGTTTGCGCTGGCGATGATAACTTCAACACCCTGCTGCTCGATGGCAACCACATCGTCTGCTGTTAGCCGATCATCTGTTACCAGAAAATCGATCCGGCTGATGGGACAGACACGACTGAGGGTAACACAGTTGTATTTGCTTGAATCAGCCAGCAAAAAGACCTGAACGGCATTTTCAATCATAGCACGTTTGACAAGGCTGGCATTTATGTTTGTAATGGTGATGCCCTCCGTGACATCAAAGCCGTTGGCACCGAAAAAGACCTTATCTACGTGGAATTCACGGATGAATGAGGTGGTATAGATACCGTCTACACAGCAAAGACTGCTGCGCACATTGCCCCCCAGCATAATAAGGGAGACGTGTTCGCAGGCGGAAAGGTCTGCCGCTGTCAGGATAGAAGAAGTGATGATCGTAAGCTTTTTTTCCGGATGCTTACAAATAAGTGGAATCAGACAGCGCGTAGTGGTAGAGGCATCCAGAAACAGCACATCCTGATCACTGATGTATTCAAACGCTTTGGCCGCAATAGCAAGCTTAAGATCAGTGTTGGTCTGCTCCAATTCCTTCAATGTTGGTTCAATGCCGGTGTTATAGATATTGATAGCGCCGCCGTGTACCCGCTTTGCCACGCCGCGCTGCTCCAATTCCTGCAGATCCTTGCGGATCGTAACCTCGGAAACTTGAAATTTTTCACTGAGTTCGGTGACGTAGACACGATTTCTGTCCCGAATCAGGGCTAAAATGTCATCTCGCCTGTCGGCCGCTCGTTTTGAAACAACCATTTACTTTCTCTCTTCCGTGTTTTATATTTGTCGGTCTATTTGCTGTGAAGAACAGCTTACCGATATGCCCAATCCCTATAAATATATAATATATCAAATGTCTGCATTGTGTGCAATCTGTTTATGCAGATTGTGAGACGAATGTACCGGCAAAAGGTCCGGCAGTGCCGTCGACCTTTTGCCGGCGCATTGTAAAGGTTACTTTACACAGGCGGTATCCCGGTAGAACTCATAGGCTTCCTTATCCGTAAAGCCTTCGTGTACGATCTTGGCAACGGCCTGTGCCATGGCCTTGGGATCTTCTGCCTGGAAAATGTTACGTCCCATATCCATGCCGTGAGCGCCCTCACTGATAGCGTGATATGCCATGCTCAGTGCCTCGGGGATGGGCAGCTTCTTGCCACCGGCAACGACGATAGGAACCGGACATCCTGCGGTGATCTTTTCGAAATCCTCGCAGTAATAGCACTTAACCAATTGAGCGCCCAGCTCGGCGATAACGCGAGTGGCCAGCGAGAAGAACTGGGGATTGCGGGCCATTTGTTTTCCGACAGCCACAACGCCCAGCGTGGGAATGCCATAGCGATTGCCGGCATTAATGGTGTTTACCAGATTCGCAATGGAGCTCTTTTCGTCCGGTGTGCCCAGGAAGGTCTGAACGGCCATACAGGAGGCGTTCATGCGGATGGCATCGTCGATGTCCACGCCAATAAGCTCACTGGTCACATCATCGGAAAGTACAGTGCTGCCAGCGGTGCAGCGAAGTGCCACCGCCTTGTTGAACGTGGGGGGGACGCAGGTGCGCAGGGCACCGCGGGTGGCCATAAAGACATCAATGTCCTCTGCCAGGTGGGGAATCAGGATGTCAAGCCGCTCCAGTCCGGAGGAGGCGCCGGAGATGTAGCCATGGTCAAAGGCCAGCATCAGCGTGTTTCCGCTCTTGGGATTGAAAATGCGGGAGAGACGATCCTTCATGCCCCAGTCCACGTTGTCCATTCCCTTTACATGGAAGTTAGTCTTGCCGGGGGCAATATCCAGGTGAAAATCCTTTTCGGGGTTGATTGCACCGGTTCTTTCCTTGGTATCCATGTCAGCCATAGTTTAAGTCTCCTTTCAATTTTGACACTGCGTTTTCCGCAGGTTCTTTTTAATATTTCTGCGCTCCCGCATTTTCTCCAGAAGATAGTTCATCACCATCACCAGAATCAGAATCGCGCCCCAGACAGCCAGCTTTTGATAGCTGCTGAAGCGCAGCATATTGAAACCGCTGGAGAGCATTTGCAATGTTACGATCGCAATCAGGATGCCAGCCACATTTCCGAAACCGCCGAAGGGGCTGATGCCGCCCAAAATAGCCACCAGCAAACATTGCAGGATATAGGAAGAGCCATAGTCCGCTTTGGCGGTCATCACGCGGGAGGAGATGATGATACCGGCCGCCGCAGCCAGCATACCGCTGCAGACGAAAGCTTTTATCGTGACCTTGACATGATCAATCCCACTGAATTCGGCAGCCTTTTCGTTGGTGCCCAGCAGATAGACCTCTAAGCCGAAGCGCCGACGGCGCATAGTGACAGCGGCCACAATAATGGCTAGGACGAAGATAATCATGATAAGCGGGATGCTGCCCAGAGAGGCGGATCCCAAAAAGCCGTAGGCAGAGGGCAATCCGGTTACGGCAGAGCCATCTGTCAGAATCAGGCCGATGCCTTTATAGACCTCCATAGTGCCCAGCGTGGCCAGCATGGCGGGCACCCCGGTACGGCTGATGACGATACCGTTGAGCAGACCACAGACACAACCTACTGCCAGAGCCGCCGCATAGCTGAGAAGCACGACACCAACGCCGTCCATTCCATTCTTGCTGAGCTGCACAGCCAGCATGGCAGCGATGATACCACTAAGATTGGCGGTGCTGACAACAGACAAATCGATGCCGCCAAGAAACAGAGCAAAGGTGACGGCCAGTGTCAGAATACCCAGCTCAGGCATTTGCAGCATCATGGCGCTGATGCTTTTGGCAGAGAGAAACCTGGAAGGCCCTGTAAGAACCAGCATGATCACCAATACTACAAGACCGGTAGCCAGCAGCCGAAGAAGGCTGCCATCACGCTGAATCTGCTTGCGGAAAAGCGCCGTGATCTCCTGAGAGATTTTCATGAGATCCCTCCTTTCTGCACCTCGGGATCCGGATCCATAACGGGAGCCAGACGCCGTTTATCGCGGAGCACCTGATAAGCCGAAACGGCGGTACCGATGACGATCATCATACCGACCACAAAGGTCTGCCAGACAGACGGGACGCCAATCAAAATCAAACTGCTCTTGATCATGGTAATCAGAAACAGCCCCAGGAATGTTCCGAACACCGTGCCGCGGCCACCGCTGATGGTAGTGCCGCCCAGAACGACGGCAGCGATAATAAGCATCTCTCCGCCCATCAAGTCGGTGGGATAGCAGGCCCGAACCTGAATGGTATGGCAGAGACCGGCCAGTCCCGCTGCTGCGCCGATATAGCCGTAAACAAAAATGGTAACCTTTTTTACCGGAAAGCCTACCTTTTCAGCGGAGACCCGATCACCGCCAATGGCGTAGATCATTCTTCCCAGCATGGTACGGCGCAGAATAAAGGCAGTAATTGCCATGACCAGAAGCATGAATAAGAGAATGACCGGCACAGCGGAGGTTCCGCTTTCAGAACTGACCTTAAACAACGCCAGCTTGCTGAATGCCTCCATGGGAGTCGCCAACCGGTTGACTTGTGCACCTCCTGCAATGGAAATCAGCAGGCCGTAAAAGAGGTTGGAGGTGCCCAACGTAACAATGAACGCGGGAAGCTTGAAAGTGGTGATAAGCAGGCCATTAAACAGACCTAACAAAAGACCGATCCCCACAGACATGAGAAAGAGCAACACCAACGGGCCCTGATAATCCGCACCCACTGCCACTCGCGTTGTAATATACATGGAGGAGACGGCAATGGCGGGGAAGGATACATCAATACCACCGATGATAATACCCAGCATCACGGCAAAAGCAAAGATGCCGTCAATCACCATGTTGCTTAGAATATCCAACAGGTTCGGGGTGGAGAAGAAAACCGGATTAATTCCCCCGATGATACCGCCGACGGCCAGAATAATCAGCAGAAGGATCAGTTCCTGCCGATTCCTTTTCAGAATGTTTTTCATAGTCGTACTCCTGCCCCTCAATCCTCTCGAAGCTGCTGGGAAAGCTCGGCTTCTGTCAGCTGTGATACTTTATGCTCCGAGACAATGCGGCCCTTTTTCATCACCAAAACACGGCTGCAGTTTTGCATTATCTCAGAAATATCGTCCGAGATAATGATAACCCCCATACCCTGTCTGGCCAATTTTCTGGCACAAGCATGGATATCCGCCTTGGAGCCAATATCTACGCCAACGGTAGGGCTGTTGAGAATTAATATCTTCGGATCATTTTCCAGCCATTTGGCGATAACAACTTTCTGCTGGTTGCCGCCGGAAAGCGCTTGTGCGGGCAACTCACCGGAGGGAGTCACGATCTTCAGCTCATCGATCCAATGCCGCACGGTCTCATCCAGCTTTTTCTGCCGCAGGAAGCCTGCGCGGTTGAAAAACTTATGAAACGCGCCTACTGCAATGTTGCGGCTAATGCTGTGAGGGAGAAAGAGTCCCTCAGTTAGACGATCTTCCGGCACATAGGAGATGCCGCTTCGGATGGCATCCCGCACCGTGCACAGGCGCACCGGCTGACCGGCGATGCGAATCTCACCGCCGCTGAGGGGAACCATGCCGAACAGTGCCTTGGCCAGTTCGGAGCGACCGGAACCCAGCAGACCTGTGATACCCAACACCTCGCCGGAATAGAGCTTAAAACTCACTTCCTCGAAAAGTGTTTTTGCAGAAAGGCGATCAGCGCACAGCAGCTCGTCGCCCAGTTCTTCCGTACCGGCAAAGCACCCCTTTTCCAGTGTGCGCCCGGTCATATAATACACGAATTTATCTGCGTCAAAATCTCGCATGGCCCCTTCGGTTACCAACTTACCGTTCCGAAGAATGGTAATGGTTTCCGCAATTTCAAAGACCTCTTCCAGCTTGTGGCTCACAAAAAGGATAGCAATGCCTTTTTCCCGGAGTTTTAGAACCAGACGGAATAAGGAGGAAACCTCCTTTTTCGTGAGAGCGGTGGTGGGCTCATCCATGATAAGAAGTTTGGCCTGCTGCACCAGCGCACGGCAAATGGCAACTAACTGCTTGTCTGCCACGGAAAGCCGCCCGAGGATCGCATCGGGATCCAAATCAATGCCAAGCTCCTGCATGATCCCGCTTGCGCGGGCACGCATTGATTTCCAGTTGATAAGAGCTTTTCCTTCGTTATATTCTGATGTAATGGCGATGTTCTCTGCCACCGTGAGGTTGGGGAAAACGGCAAAGTCCTGATAGATGATTTGGACGCCCTCCCGAATGGCTTGTTTGGGGGTAAGTTTTTCAAATGTTTTTCCGTTGATCTCAATAGAGCCACTGTCTGGCTCATAAAATCCTGCGATAACCTTGATCAGTGTGGATTTTCCGCTTCCGTTTTCCCCTGCCAGACACCGAACCTCGCCCTCGCGGATGGTGAAATCCACGTTTTGCAGCGCTTGCACGCCGGCGAAGCTCTTGTAAATGCCGGTCAGTTTAATCAGTTCTTTTTCCATAAGCAACATCCTATTGTCAGTTCTGCGCTGTGTTTGAAGCCGTTTTTTGCCAACTGATCCGCCGCCCGGCCAAAGTTACAGGCGGCGGATCAGCATAAACGGTGTGCGCGATATGGGCTTGGGAAAATTAGAAGTTGTAGTCACCCATATTATCCTTAGTGACGGAGATCCAGGCGGAACCCTCCAGAACCTTGCCGTTCAGGGTCAGGTTCTGATAGCCGTTGGGGGTAAGAGAAACGCCGCCGGAAATGGTCTCGCCGTTAAGAACTTTTGTGGCCAGCTCACAGAGAGCATAGCCGGCATCAGCAGGATCCCAGAAGGTGATGACATCGATGGAGCCATTCTCCAAAAACTGCTCGGCAGTAGAGACCAGGCAGGTGCCGACCACATAGGTGCTGTCTTCCAGACCGGCCTCTTCCACCGCGCGGGCAACACCGGGGACGTCCGCCATAGCAGAACCCAGAAAACCGGTCAGATCGGGATAGGCCTTGAGCAGTTCCTTGGTCTTGGTATAAGCGGTATCAGAATCCTCACTGGTTTCGTTCTTGGGGGAGACCAAAGTCATATCGGGATACTTTTCAGCCTGCAGCGCAGCCTCGGCATCGGTCCACTCGTTGTGGGAGGTGGAGGTCAGATATCCCACATAGTTGGTAAAGGTGCCCTTTGCGCCCATCAGGCCAGCCAGGGTTTCCATCAAGAACTCACCATAAGCCGTGTTGTTGAAGGCTTCCAGATCGTAGTCGGCATTCTGAACATCGGAACCCTCGTGGCAAATGACAACGATGCCCTGCTCTCTGGCCTTTGCCAGAACGGACTCCACGGCCTCGGCGGAGTTGGGGATCACCACGAGAGCGTCAACCCCCTGAGCGATGAGATCCTCAATAACAGCCACCTGTTCTGCAGCGTCGGCGGTGGAAGCGCCGGTGATATAGGCGTCGTTGCCGGTATCGGCATTGAACTTGTCAATACCCACCTGCATGCGCTCGTACCAGGCAATGCCGGTAATCTTTACGACTACGGCAATGGTATAGGGGTCATTGTTTTCTTCACTATCGGAAGTGTTGGCGTTATCCGGGGCGGCGGGGGTACCGCAGGCCACCAGAGAAAGCGCCATGATCAGGCTCAGGATCAGTGCAATTGCTCTTTTCATCTCTGTTCTCCTCATAATTTTTTTATACGATTCTGCTGGTTGAAATTTGTCTTTTTCCGGATGCTCTAATCAGGCTTCGTCCTCATAAGGGAAGATGCGGGTCATACCCTCAGGTACTTCAATAAAGGGGCAATTTCCCAATTCGTAAATGCAACCGATGTACTTTTCGGCATCCATATAGTGGTGGATGTCGCTGAAGAACTTGCCTCCCTCCAGAGCGGGTACACCGTTGGCAGTCCACTCCTCCACGGTTTTTTGCAGCTCTTTCTCATCGGCAATCTTCTCTTTAAAATGATGAATACCCTCGCCGTGGCGATCCAGCCAATCCTGGAAGATGGTGGGACCCTTTACAGGCTGGATGATCTCGATCTCGAAGTCACCCACCATAGTGATGCCGATGCGAAATTCCCAAGGCTCTTTTTCCTTGTCCAGCATGCGATCTCCCACATACTCGTAGTCCATGTTTTCGCTGTTGAAGCTACGGACTTTCCATGGGCCGATCTTCAGCTTGTCTACCCACTGCTGCATAGTTCGCTCCAAGTCGTTGGTGACGGCGCAGATCTGCCAGATTTTCCGATGCTTGTTAAATTCTTCTAACTCTTTGTTGGTCATGTCGGTATCCTCCTCTTTTTATTTTTTAAAATAAGCCGTATTGCACGGCGCATTCCAATATTCAAGAAGCTGGTCATTCATGCGCACCATGGACATCTGGAAGCCGGCCTGCTCTTGGGTGGTCAGCAGCTCGCCCACATAGTTGGCGGCGACTTCAATCCCCAGATCTGCCAGATGCTTTACACAGCGACGGTAAACCAGAAGCTGCTCCATCAGTGTGGTGGCGCCGGAACCATTGATCAGCAGCAAAACTCTCTCGCCCCGCTGAAGTTCCAGATCCTTGACCAGCGCATCGACCATGATATCCGCTGTCTCGTCTGCGGTTTTGATTTTGCAGCGACCGCCGCCCTCTTCACCGTGCTGGCCCATGCCGATCTCCATCTCGTCGTCCGGCAGCTCTGCCAGCACCGCGCCGGTAACTGGGTGAGTGGCGCCCCGCATGGCCACTGCCAACGTCGCCATATTATCCGCTGTATATTGGGCAATGTCTGCCACTTCGTCCAGACTCTTTCCGGCGGCGGCGGCAGCGCCGGCAATCTTGTAAACTGCCACACAGCCTACAAGACCGCGGCGATTATCCGCATTGGCGCGAGGTTCGCTGGAAATATCCTCCTGCGTTACGACCTTGCGAACACTGAGTCCTTTCTTCCCGGCCAACTTCATTGCCATGTTGCCGGCCAGCATGTCACCTGCGTGGTTTAGGACGATGTACAAAACACCTTTTCCGCGCTGTGCCTTCTGTAATGCCTCAAAACAGGGCTGAGCGCCGGGAGCGGCAAAGATATCACCAATAACGGCAATGTCCAGCATTCCTTCGCCGGTAAAGCCGGCGCAGCATGGTTCGTGGCCGGAACCACCCATGGAGACTACCGTAACCCGATCTGCACTGCCCAGCTTTTTGTTGACCACCAGATGATTGGGCTGCAGTTCAATAAGATCGGCGTTGGCAAGAGCCAATCCTTCCAACAGCTCATCCGTCAGGTTTGCGGGGTCGTTAATGAATTTTTTCATGACCATGTTGAACAATCCTTTCTCTTCTAATGTATTTTATGGCTGAAGGGACTGGTAACCCTGCAGCAGGCCGTTGAAGAAAAACGCGGTGCTGGCGGCGCCGGCGTCCGGTGTCCCGATAGTTTGCTCACCATAGGATTTTGCTCGTCCAAAGCGAGAGGCAAAGCGCTTGCTATTCTCCATGCCCGCTGAGGCAGCATCGGAGGCGGCCTGAAGGATGCTGCCAATATCGTTGCCTGCGCTTACTGCCGCCTCTACAGCGGGGATCAAGGCGTCCATCATGGTTTTATCTCCCACCTGTGCGGTGGAGACCTCCTGCATACCGCGGAGGCCTGCCAACAGAAATGCTTTTAGGGTTGGAGCATCCATCACTTCGGCAGCGCCAGCTTCGGAAAAGCCCTGAAACAGGGTACCCCAGAGGGAACTGGCGGAGCCGCCGCTGACACAGAACATATCCATGCCAAGATCATCACACAAGGCGCTGACAGTCTCCTGCTTTCCGGTCTGACAGCCATGCAGTATAGCGTCTGAAATCTTCCCCATGGTAATGCCGTGGTCACCATCGCCATATTTTCCGTCAATGTCTGTCAGTTCCTGCTGCTTGTCCTTGATTAGCTCTGCCGCTGCGCAGAGAAGCACTTTCACTTGTGCCAAGTTCAATTTGTCCATTTCTGTTGCACTCCTTTTAGCAGTTATTTTTCGCTTCGGGGACATCAACGGCTATCCAGCTGCGACTGGCACAGCTCTTTACAATGGCATCGCAGAGTTTAGCTTCATACAGTCCATTTTCAAAAGTGGGAAACGGAGCGGCCACAGAGAGATCTCCCTGTAGAATATATTCGTATACCTCTTTAAAAAGCTGCTTGGAGGTGTCAGCAAAGCCCTCGTTATGTCCGCCGGGCAGCGTCATGATGCTTGCGGCAGAGGGGTAGGCCAAAGAGGGGTCGCGGATCAACACCTCATTTCCTTTATCCCGATAACCGACCTGCAATTCATTTGGCACCTCGGAATTCCAGCTAAGAGAGGCCTTTTCGCCATCGACCTCAAAAAACACCCGATTTTTATGACCGGCAGCCATTTGATTTACGGTATAAACACCCCGAATACCGCCTGCGCTATGAAAGAGAACAGAGGCGTAATCTTCTGTATCAATAGAAACGGGATCATAGTCTTCATTTTTCAGAATCTTTCCGGACCAGGTTTCTACGCTTTTTTTTGGCTTCTTCCGCACGGGAAGAAATGTTGCCAAGTCGGCGTTGACCTCCGTAATACGGTCGCTGGTGACATACTCGATAAGATCCATCCAATGAGTTCCGATGTCGCCCACTGCCCGGGTGGCGCCGCTTTGTGCAGACTCCAGGCGCCAGCTGTAATCCGTATCCTTGATCAGCCAGTCCTGCAAATAGGAACCGGTAACAGAATAGATTCGACCAATCTGCCCGCGGGCGATCATTTCCTTTGCTTGGCGGATCAGCGGATAGTAGCGGATGTTGAAGTGTATGGCGTGAACCAAGCCACGCTCTCTGGCAAGTGCCAGTAATTCCTCCGCCTCGGCGCGGGTCATGGTCATTGGCTTTTCACACACGACGTGTTTTCCGGCGAATAATGCCTTCCTTGCCATGGCGTAGTGCAGATGGTTGGGTGTGCAGATGTGAATTACCTGTATGCTTGGATCCTGTAAAACGGCATCATAATCAGTATAGAATGCGGGGATACCCAGTGCCTTTGCTTTTTGCTCCGTTTGCTCTGGAGAGCGTCCTACAATAGCGGCGACGGTTGCAAGATTCGTTCGCCGTATCGCTTCAATATGTTCTGCCCCGATAAAACCTACACCTACTACAGCAGTCTGCAACATATGGATCCCTCCTTCGACGCACATTCGTTTTTTGCTTTGATTTGGTTTCTTTTGCCTTGAACATATGATACGAAAGAGTTTCGAAATTGTCAATCTATTTTTTGTTTTGCTTTCGATTTTTGTTTGTTTTCTCAAAACAGGCGTCTCTTTTTTGTTTCTTCTGACAATTGGCGCTTCATATCCCTTTTATATGCGATTGTGTTCTTTCTGGTGCAAACACTGTACCCTCTTTTTGACAAAATGGAACCCGCACGGAACGCGTCTGGGTAAATTGGCTGTTTTTCCCGACCCAAATTGGCTGTGCGCTCCCGGCGCTAACAAAAGCATTAACTTGCTTTTTCCATCGCCGGGATCGCCCTGCAACAGCGTAACCTTGCCAAACGGAATATACGGATACCATAGCCATTTCACTTCTTTTGGTTCAATTTCACTTGCCTTGACAACTTCAAGAGGTACGTTGACAGTCATTTCATTTTCAATCATTTTTCTTTGTTCTCCTTTTTGATAAATATTTTGGACAAAGCACCACGATACAGCGGAAACTCTGCTTGCAGTCATTCCTGCACTTTCTGCAAAGTTCGTTGTAGGTAATGCGATTACGGTCATTCAGAAACAATGCCCATTCTTGTTTCCGTTTCTTGCTCATTCTTGGCATATCAATCCACCTTTCCGTCTGAAAATAATAAACCACAGGAAAGATACTTGAAACCTTTTTGTGTAACTTTTCGGGGCGAAAATCGGGGAAAATCCCCGTTCTAAGCCTTTCAAAAAATCACGCAAGGTGTTTTACTAACCTGTGGTTATGTATTGAATTGTGGGTTTTGGGTAACAAAAAACACCGTATTGCTACGATGTTTTCTGTCGTTCGTATTCTATTTTTGATACTGATAAATCGGAAGTTATCTCTTCTTGTACCAATACTTAATAGATTGTCCTTCAAGGTCTTTTTCCTGTTCTAATTGAGGATTCTCTGCGAGAACCTGAGAGTAAATGTTATAGAATACTGTATCTTCTATTTTCACATCTCTATTTATAGCTTCAGATAAAAATTCAATTTTCTTGCCATCATTTCGAATCAACAGGTTTACACCTCGTGAGAAAGCATGTCTATCTGTCAGAAAGATTTCTGTTACCGAGTTTAGAGTTGTCACACTGTTTTTAAACGCAATTACAGTTTTTCCGTTTTCTTTCCAATAGTATCCCTTCTGTTTTATTCCCGGAAGAGTATTCATTAATTTCCAAAGAATAAAGACAACAACAATAATAATTGCTGCATTTGCCATATAGTATGATGCACCTCTTAAGTTCGATAACAGTTCCGGTACAAACCAAATAAATGGTCCTCCCAAGGTAACCATCCATACCAATATGATTTTAAGATTTCTGCAAGAAAATTCTTTTTTTTGCATTGATTACTCTCCACCTCAAATTCCGATTTGTTGTTCTTAACCAAAAGTATTATACCACATCTTTACGAATTTTTCTACCACTTCGACTATACTCACAACTTAATGACTTCTTGAATACTTGCCGAAAAAGAAAAACTGCCATCAACTGACAGCAGTTTTCTTTCGGTTGGTACTCCGTTAGGAATACACAATATCACTCAATACAATCTCATCAGCACAGGCTCGAATGTTATTCATCTTTCCAACCCAGCGGAGCATGTCCCTTGCTTTCAGTTCTTCTGCTACACCTTGCTTTCTTGCCATTTCCTTTATCAGATACTCCGCCATATCACGAGCCGAAGTATCAATTTCAGCCAAGTGTTCATATAACTTTCCGCTTGTCAGCAGATTAAAATATAGCACACGCTTATGTTCCCTCAAATATCGTTGCCGCAATCGACCATATTTTGAAAGGGGAGGACTTTTCTCTACTGTCAGGCAGGGATAATAGTAATCTCCGATGAGTTCGTATCGGATACCTGTTCTTTCGTCTGTAATAAATCTTTGCATAGTTCTTTCTCCTTTTGCTTCTTGTAGTAAAACTCCAAGGTTTTCTTATTGTGATTTACCTTTTTACATTCCTCGGAACAGAATTTCTGCTGACTGTGTGTAGGCCAGTAAGTACTGCCACACACAGCACATACACGCTGACGATAATAATGATTGCCTTTTTCCGCTTCTCTATCGGCTTTCGTCTTATCCTGCCTTGCCTGATAGCAACAATCCTTTGAGCAGAAAATCTGTCGGTTGCTTGTAGGGATAAATTCTTTCTGACAATGCGGACATACCTTTGTTTTGACGATTTCGCCACCGTTTTCAGCAAGTTTTTTTGCCTTTCGCTTCTCTCGATAGGCTTTTTCACGCTGACGCTGTTTCTCCAATCGCTTCTTTTCTTCCTGTTTTTCTTGCTCTTTTATCTCGGTAAGTTCTTCCTCGGTGTAGGCAATATCGACCTGCCCGACATAGTTGAAGTAAATATCAACCT
>OIXQ01000638.1_pt1 | contig 15191 bp, 9 predicted proteins | sample 1587791 | NCBI WGS metagenome assembly OIXQ01 (sample SAMN03283273) | human gut metagenome | biome: human-associated habitat; material: feces | host: Homo sapiens | place: Peru | collected 2012
AGCCGAGCCGCTTGCTTTCCTGTGCGGCGGCTACCATTTCAAAGGTTTTGCCTGCTCCCACCTTATGGGCAAGGAGCGTATTGCCGCCATAAAGGATATGGGCGATGGCGTTGACTTGATGTGCTCTTAGTGTGATTTCTGGACTGATACCTCCGAAAGTGATATGGCTTCCGTCATACTCACGGGGTCGCACAGAGTTAAAAGTGTCGTTGTAATAACGGACAAGGCGGTTTCGCCGTTCTGGGTCTTTCCATATCCAATCCTGAAACGCCTGCTTGATGACTTCCTGCTTCGCCTGTGCCGCCGTAGTTTCCTTTGCATTGAACACCGCTTTTTTATTGCCGTGTTCGTCATACACATAATCAAAGATACGGGTGTCACGCAGATTTAAGGTGTCCTCAATAATGCGATAGGCGGAAGCTCTTTTCGTACCATAGGTGCTGTCCGCCTTTACATTCCCCATATCGGAGCTTTTATTCTCTATGAACCAGTCTCCGTTTATCGGGGTGTATCGTACCTTTAATCTGCCTGCAGCATAACTTGACGGAGTTAAAAGCTCCATCACAAACCGCTGTATATCTTCCTGCGGTATCCAAGTTGCACCCAGACGGACAGAGATTTCCGCCGCCGAGAGGTCTTTGGGAATGACCTTTTCCAAGGCTTCCACATTAACTGCAAGCTCTGGGTCATTCTTCGCAGCAAGCTCCGCAACCGTCAGCTTGTTTCGGACATTTCCTGACAGATACTCGTCTGCGGCTACATAGGAAACAGGCTCACAGTTCGGTACTTTGAAGATAATACCTTGTAAATTCTGTACAAGCTCAGCCTGCGTTTTGCCTGTGAGCTGCTCCATATAAGGCAAATCAACACGGGCTTTCTCTCCGATAGAGAGGGCAAGGGCTTCGCTTGCAGTTTCAACCGAAGTTACTTCTCGGTGGGGTTTGATAGTCCGCTTTGTGAACATATCTGCCTTCCGTTTGAAGTTGCCCTCATCATCAAGCACCTCCAGAGAACATAAAAGGAAGTAGCTCTCGTCTGAAGCAAAAGCAAGATAGTTTCCTCGGCTGTTGATTAGACCGTATTTTGCGGTATAAACATCATACAGACGGTTGAGGTTTTCCTGCTCGGTGCGTATCATTTCCTCTGGGTAATCATCGGTCTGATACTCTATGAGCTTACGCACACAGTCACGAATTTGGATAAGTCCCTTAATACGGTTTTCTGCGGTCATCGACACAGAAGCAGGTTGCATACGGTCATTCTCTCGGAAGTAAACCCTGCCGTCCACCAGAGTAAAAGAGAAGTTACGCACATTCGGGTCAGCAGGAACGGAAAGCTCCTGTTCATCGGAGATTTCATCAACCCCATTATCAAGCTCTGGGATTTCGCCGTTTATTCTCTGAACTGCATTGGACAGAAGCTCGGAAAGTGGTATATCCTTACGGGCTTTACAGACAGGCTCAAAAGTACCAAAGCGTGTGCTTTCCATCTTTATTTCGCCCAACACCATATCGGGGTGTTCGACAAAATATCTGTTCATCGTAACACCGTTTTCGTCCGTATCAAGGTGTACCCAGTCTGGCTCTATATCCATCACTCGGTCACGCTTTTGCAGGATAAGAATATCGCTCGTGACCTCCGTGCCTGCGTTTGCCTTAAAGGTGTTGTCTGGCAGACGGATAGCACCTAAAAGCTCGGCTCTCTGGGCAATATACTTGCGTACCTCTGGACTTGCTTTATCCATCGTACCCTTTGAGGTAATGAACATCACAACGCCGCCGGCACAGACTTTATCCAGAGCCTTTGCGAAAAAGTAGTCGTGTATGAGAAATTTCTGGGCGTTGTATCGGCTGTCATTGACCCTTATCTCCCCAAAAGGCACATTACCGAGGACTACATCAAAATGGTCGTCTGGGAGATTTGTTTTCTCAAAGCCCTCAATGGCAATGTTCGCTTTTTGGTAGAGCTGCTTTGCAATCCTGCCTGTGAGAGAGTCGATTTCCACGCCGTGGAGCTTGCTGTTTTGCATACTTTCGGGAAGCAGACCAAAGAAATTGCCTGTCCCGCAGGACGGATCCAAGATATTTCCCTGTGAAAAGCCCAGGCGGTCAAGTGCGTCATACATCGCCTTGATAACAACAGGCGGCGTATAAAAAGCGGTCAGCGTTGACTCCATAGCGGCACGGTATTCCTCTGGGGATAGGCTGGCATATAGCTCCTTAAATTCCTCCGCCCACGCTGCATTGTGTTCATCAAATGCCTTAGAAAGACCGCCCCAACCGACATATCGAGATAGGACTTCCTGTTCTTCAGGTGTGGCAAGGCGGTTTTCGATTTCAAGCTCGTGCAGCAGGTTGATTGCCGCCATATTGTTTCGGAACTTTTCTTTTGCTCCGCCGACACCGATGGCGTCATCGTTAATACGGAAATTATGACGGTCTGTGGCAAGAGTTTCCGTTTTTTCTTCGGGTGGTACGGTTTTTTCCTGTTCCAATAGCTTTTGGATATAGCCGATTTTCTCCACTCGGTTTATCGGAAAGCCCACATTGTTCTGGAATGTGATGTCACGCAGGGACACATCACCGCTGATTTTCCCAATGCTCTCAATGAGATATTTACGGTTATCTATGATGATTTCCCTGCCTATGAGGTCATCTGTGGATTGCTCCATTTCAATGACAGGAGCTTCTGAGCCATTCACTTTATCGGCATTCGCCTGTGGTTTTTCTTCGGCTTCCTCGGCTGTCCTGTACCAATCACTTTCGGTAGCCATAATCTCATCAAGGAGCTTTTCCTCCTCTTGGGTCAGCTCGGTGTGCTGTTCCAAGAATGGGATAAACTCATCTCTGCCACGGAGCAGGCTTTCTCGGTCATCTCCATATAGCTGTTCGCCCTTTGGCGATAAGGCATAATCGTAAAAATTCTTAATGTGGGCAATTAAATCGCCCTCACCATCGCCAATATCAAACCGCCCTTCATAGTTAAATTCCTCGCCGCCGATAACAGCCTTGATAACAAAATCGGTCTTGTGATACCACCCGATATTTTTATCGCCCTCACGCTCACGGTGCTGTTTCTCGTCCAAAATACCAAGCAGCTTATTACCCAGAGCAAAGCTCAAATCTGTATAGCGGTCATTAAGCTGTCTGTCATAAAAGGCAGGGTGTTCGGAAAAACCGATAGAAAACTGTATTCCGTCCTGCTTTTTCTCGGACGGTGTTTCTGTCCTCTGTTTCTCGGTTACGACCACTTTCAGATGGTCATTTGCAGGATTTTCCGTTAGCTTTTCTTCAAAGTCGGCTCGGCTGTATTCCTGTCCCAAGATAGGAAACTCGGCATTTTGCAGATAAACCTTTTCCTCGGTAAGTGTTGCAATCTCATATTTATCCGCACCGATATACACCACATCGCCCTCATTGTAGAGGTAGCGGAGTGGGTGCAGCTCCCTTAATTCCTCGGTAAACTTCCACCCATTACTGCGGCTGAAAACTGAGGTCGTTTTCCATTGTACCTGTGCAAGAAAGTCTATGAGCTGTTGAACGGTTGAGGGGTCGGATAAGTGCTGTTCCATTTGCTCGGCGGTAACATCTGCAAGGTCGCTTCGTTCCACAACAGATAACAGGTCTTTTTCGTACCTGTCCAAGTCACGGATAAAGTCAGATAGCCGCAAAGCAAGGGTATCCCGTTTGTCGGCAGGCGGCAGGTCACGGTGGGCGTCGATAAAACGCTGCCTTGCTATTTTCCTCTGGGTGTCAATCTCATATTGAGGGGCTGACACGCTCTCCAGATAATCGGCATAATGCTCTTTTTCTTTCGGATTGAGATAGCGGTTATCCTTAATCAGCTCACGCAGACGCTTTTCAACCTGTGACCATTTCAACACAAGGTCGTGATTGGTATAAGTGCCGTTTCGGTCAATGGCAAGACCTTTGCTGTCATGCCAAGAATGACCGCTGAAACCATCGGGGAAGATGTGCGTACCGCCGCCCGTTCCATACTCATTTTTAAGGAACTCAATATTTTTCTGTCTGTCCTCGCCCTTTTGAAATTGGCGGTAGATGCGGTATTTTCCGTCCGCAACGCCACTGCCTTTCTGAAGTACGGAGTCAATATCTTCTTTGGAAATAGCAAAAGCAGAGGCTTTTTCGTCCTCTGCTTTTGCTATCATTTCGATTTGTTCATCTACGGTTGGAAGATTGACCCTGACCTCATCCTCTTTGGCAACGCTTACTTGTAAATCAGTTCGGTCAGTATCACTTCCTCCGCTTGGCTGCGGATGTTGTTCATCAGTCCGACCCACTGCATCGGAGCTTTCTCTTTCAGTTCCTCTGTCACGCCCTGCTCGGCTGAGAGCTGCTTCGTCAGAAGCTCCAACCTCTGGAGTGCTGTCTGCTCTACCTCGTGCAGATGCCCGTTCAGCCTGCCCGATGTCAGCAGGTTGAGATAGGTCACTCGTTTGTGCTTCTCCAGATAATCCCTGTGCATCAAAGCGTACCTGCCAAGCGGAAGCTCTGGCTCTGTCGGTAATGTTAGGTCGGGAATAAGATAATCCCCCTGTCTGCTGTAAGTGATTTCGCTCATTGTATTCGCTCCTTTCGGGTTGTTGTCTGCCTTTATCATACTGAGCCTGCGTTCTTTGTGCAAAGGTGCGATTCTGGTCTTTTTCCGCCATTTGCACATTTCGGATAGACTGTGAGATTTCCCGTAACGCCATTTCCGCAATATCGCTCGTGGCAACGCCGATGGCGTTTATCGTTGCAGGGGTATTGAAATTTACAATATCCGCAAAATCCTCTCGGTCAAAAAACTCATTCGTATCCAGACCGCAGCGGCTGATCAGCATAAAAGCAACGCTGTTTGCTGCCAGCCGCCTGTAAATGACTTCTATATTAAAGTCGTCCAGTTCTTCCAAAAAGCTGTCTTTCGTGCAGTCCTTTAACTGAGAAAAATAGTCTTGCAGATTGTCCTCCACGGCGTTCTTTGCCGTTTCCATTAAGGCAGAAGCAAGGTCAGTGCTTTCCACATCTCCAAACCTGTCCGAGAGCCTTTCCATAACAGCCTGCTCGTATCGCTCATCCATCTGCCATATCGGAACAGGGCGGCTGCCATAATAGCCCTCGTGGGTGTCGGACACATCAAAATAGTATTTCAGCGTATTCCTGCGACCTTTCGGGTCAAATACGGCAATACCCTTGCTGTCCTTATTGACCCAACGCTTGAACTGCCTGTTCCAAGTTTCGAGCTTCGCAACGGCGACAGCATCGGGGCGTTGGGCGTATATTAAAAGCTGTTCGTCATAACGGCATTTATAGTTGCGGCAGGCAGAGGACAGAAAGCCCTGCCACGCCTGCGGATTTTTTGCAACCGCAACGCCTGTACGCCGATACAGCTCTGTGATTAGCTGATACTTCGCAGCCATTCAACCTACACCTCCTTATCGTTTTTGTTTCAAATATTCCTGTTTGCTCACTCCGCACCACCGCCAAGAAAAGAAATGACCTTGTTCGATTTAATGCTCTTTTGCAGGTCATTGATGAGAGTAATATCCCCAACCGTGATGCCCTGCATAGAAAGAATATCGTCCATAGTCATAGCGGCAATCGCTTTTTCATCGGTAAAGCCTGCTTCCAAGACTTTATTCAAGACCTTGACGGCTTTCTGATTAACAGCCATATTCTAAATCCTCCTTATCGTTCTAAATCCTTGTGCTTCGGTTCTTTCTGCGGCGTTTGCTCCGCAGGTTTCGGCTCATAGGTCGCCCCGTTTTTCTGCATACGCTCGGCAAACTCGCAGATGTGGTACAGATTGCTGCCGACTTCGGTATGGTATTCATCAATGAAGCGGCAGGGATACTCCCGTTTTTCTCCCCAAGAAGTCGTGACAATGACCTTTCCGCCGTCGGGGATACGGAACAGTTCTTTATATTGAGGGTCAATAAATCGGATACCTTGTTCTGCTTTCTGGATATGCTTATCAAGCCATTCCTTCACATAGCAATAGCAATAAAAATTATAGTCGCCTTTGGTGGGATTGCACCGAAGCAGAAAAGCGTGTTTCTCCGTATCCACACGGAAACCGTACTCCATACAATAGTTACCCTTGATAGCACTTTCGGGAAAATGCCTTGCAAACGCACTCATATCATAGCGGTTATGCAAAAGCCCTTTATCCTCCCGTAAAGCATTGATGACCGTATCAAGCTCTGCCTTAAATTCGTCAGATTTCCATTGGGGTCTGGTATCAAACCAAGTGGTGTAAAAGCCATAGCCCGTTGTGGCAAAGTCACCACGCAGATGCCCGATAGTGCCTGTCTGCCCCTCAAGCTGCATGCTCTGGGCATAGGTGTATTTCTGTTCTGTCGGGGTTAAAGGTCTTGTCTTTATTTCATTACTCATTCGGCTGCTCCTTTCTTTCCTTTTTCTCCTTCTGCTCGTCTAAAATCTTGCGGATACAGACATCGCAGAAAATAACTGACCCGTCCTTATATCGGGGATAAGGACAGGTCGTGCAGTCATATTTTGATTTATCGCTCACGGTAATCACCGTTTTTCTGCTTCTGGGCAGGCTGATTATAGGGCATACGGCACTCTGACTGGTATCGTTCATTCAGCTTTTGCCGTGCATCATCAAGCTCATTCGTGTAATAACCCCAGAAATAATTTGAGCCGCCCTTGCAGTACCAACACACATAAGGGTTGGGTGCGTTGGGATTGTGACCGATGACAAGCTCTGTACTCCCGATAGTACAGCTCTCGATGATTTCATAGTTCTGATTAGAGCGTTTTTCTTCGTCCATAAGCACCTCTCTATTCTTTGGCATAACGCCGATAAGCTTTCTCGCCCGTGGCTCTCATTTTCTGAACAGGGCGGCTCCCTGCAAGCTCTGGATACCGTGCCTGCAGCTTGCGGCGTGTCCTGCTGACGCTCTCAAAGCTCGGCAGACCGAGATATTTGTGCTGCGTCATTATCTCCGCAAGCGGCATTGCCCCTGCATCCTTCAGACAGGCATTACAAAGTGCAAGATACAGCACCATATCGTCATTTCTGGCATCCTCATTCTTTTCCAGAACAGCCCTGACTTTCTTTTCAATGGTTTTAAGGTTTCTCATTGTTACCTCCATAAAGGAAAGGGCGGCATCTTTCAGCCGCCCAAACCACTTACTTATTCTTTCTGTTACGGATATTCAGCCATACCGCCGCACCCACAATGAACACGACAAGCACGATTGCGATAATAGTTTTAGCGTCCATCAATTAGTCCTCCTTTTTCTTCTTTCTGTTCTTATAGCCGACAAATCCGAGAACGCCCGCACCAACAACAGACAACGCTGCAAGGCTTACCCATAAGCCCAGATTGAAGTCATCGCCTGTTTTCGGGGTATCCCTGAACTCATTGTGCATCTGCACGATAGCCGTAGCGTCCACCTTGACCGTTGCCTGTTTATCGGCAGGCAGGATATATCCTGCGGAAGCCTTGTCGCTTACTTCGGATACGGTATAGTCGCCAATCCGCAAGCCCTCAATCACGATTTCTCCGTTCTTATCTGTCTTAAAGGTCTGGTCATAGTCCACGCCTGTCACACGGAAAGAGAAGCCCTCCACCTTACCGTCAGAGGAAGTCTTTACGATTTTAAGAGAGCCTTTCTGTGCTGCATTGATAAATCCTACACCCGCCTTGTTTTCCACGGTGTAGGTCTTGCCGTTCTCCTCAACGGATACGGAATACACATTTTCATCAAGCACACAGCCTGTCGGAGCTTTGGTTTCCTTTACCAGATATTTGCCGTAGCGGAGTTCACTCATCTGGTAAACGCCGCCGTCAAGTTCTTTCATTTCGCCAAGCAGCGTATCGTCTTTATCCAGTTTCCCATCGCCATTGGTATCGGAATAAACCTCAAATACCGCACCAGACAGCTTGTTGTCGGGATAATCCTCATCAACCTTTGTCAAAGCGATATTGCCCTTAATGAAGTAGTTGACAAGTTCGATTTCCACAACTTCGTCCACCTTGCCGATTGTCACGGCGATTTCTTCCTCGGAGAGTACATATCCCTTCGGGCTTTCGATTTCACGGATTATCCAAGTTCCATACGGCACTTTGGCAAAAGAAAAACTACCATCATCTTTTGATGTGGTAGCTGCAATCGCATTTTCCTTTGTAAACTCGGTAGTTCCTGTCGTAAAGATACCGATAACTGCACCTCCCAGAGCCTTTCCGTCCTCATCAGATTTCTTACCGCTTACAGAGCCGTAAATAATGTCATTTGTGATAGCTTCGCCCTCATTGGCTGTGATGCGGACAGTTTCGGCATCCTGTCCTGCGTATTCAAAAGTAACAGGGTATTTTGCATCGCTGACAATATATGCGGAGTTGGTCGAGATTTCCTGCACATAATAGCTGCCCATCGGCAGGTCGCTGATAGCTTTCCCGTGACCGCTTTCATCAAGGGAAATGACCTCAATCAGACCGTCCGCAGGAATGGTCTTTCCATCTGCGGCTGTGAGTTCCTCCGCCGCATACAAGCCAAAGGTCACATCAAAGATTTCTCCATTCTTGCCAATGCCGTAGGCTTCATCAATGGCAAGGCTCTTGATGAGGTCGATTTCAACACGCTGTCTTTCATTATAGAAAGAAGTAGCCGTTTCCGTTACATCAACATTCTGTCCTGCATACACAAGCTCAACAGAACGGACTTCCTCATTCAGCACCATTCCATACGGAGCTGTGATTTCCTTAACCTCATATTTTCCGAGATACAGTTCTTTGGATTTTACTGTACCGTCTTTTCCTGTCGTAACGGTATCTACAACCTCGCCCTTGTTTGCTCTGACCGTCCCGTCCAGAGTGACAATATCCTCGGCTGCGGTAATTTCATAGACTGCACCCTCAAGACCGCTGACAGAGAAAATCGGCTGATACAATCCCTTATCGCCTGCAACGGAGCTGAATACCTCGCCAGACTTTTCTACGGTAATTGTGCCTTTCTGTGCCATATTGGAACGTACTACCTCAATAACGGTAATGCCGCTTTCTTCCTCGGAATTTTCCTGCACCACATCAAAATAAACAGGCTCGGAATTTAAGACATACCCATACGGGGCTTGTACTTCCACAAGGGAATAGCCTTTGCCGTATTCCAATGTCTGCGGTGTGATAAGGTCGCCGTCTGCCGTAGTATAGAAGGTGTCAATGGTCGTCACTTCGGGATAAGTGAAAGTCATAGTCACAAGATTTCCATTCGGGTCGTAAATCTGGAAGCCTGCACCTGCATACGGGATTGTATTGCCTGTTTCTGCATCTTTCTTTACGATTTTGATATAGCTCTCAAAGTTAGCGTTGTTGATAAGGTAGCGGTAGGTCTGACCGTCCTTGCTGATAAACACATCAAAGTCTTTCATCAGTTCACGCCCCTCCCAACCAGAGGTCTGGCGGACGGTATAAATGCCATACGGCATATCCTTTGTCTGGGCAAAACCGTTCTCGTCACATGTCAGCACATCACGCTCGGTTTCCTTTGCATTTTCATAGCTGCCTGCGGATTTGAGGAACACTTCAAATACCGCACCTTCTTCGGGTGTTTCAATCTGGGTTTCCCCGTTATCCGTATGCTTGATGAGTGCGATATTGCCTTTGATGACCTGTTCATTCACATCGTTTGCGGTACTGTTCAGCTCTACCGTGTATAGCTCTGGTTCTGCACCTACCTTGTGGATTGCGGTATCCAGAAGATACCCCTCGGACGGGCTGATTTCACGGACAGTCCAATCATTATCACAGATATAATACTTGGTCGTAAACTGACCGTTTTCATCAGTCGTGTAGGTGTCAATCAGTTCCTCACCTTTATAGATGCCGTAAACCGCACCTGCAAGGGAAGCATTGCCCTGCGGAGAACCTGTTTCTGCATCGGTCTTTGTCACAGTCACTTGGAATTTTTTCAACACATTGTCGAAGCTGCGTTTTGTGACCTTGTTCCATTCAATCGGAGCTGTCTGGGAAGCAGGAACGACATAGCGGACTGCGGTATCCACTTCCTCAACCACATACGGGGTATCGCCACTGATAAGGACATTTTCAAACTTAGCCAGTCCGTTTTTATCAGTCACGGCATACTCGTCAACAGGCAAGCCGCTTAAAGATGTGCCATAAAGGTGGAATTTCATTCCCTCCACCAGATTGTCCTCGGAAGTCTTGACGATTTCCAGACTGCCACGCTTCAAAGTATTGCTGAAGGTCACAGTAGAGGTTTTTCCTCCGATAAGTGTGACGGTCTGGGTTTTCTGCGGCTCATAACGGTCAATAGACTGTTCTGTGACCGTATAAGTGCCAGGGAATAATCCCTCCACGGAGACAGAGCCGTCCTTTCCTGTCTTAACTGTTTTATTGAAGTTATCACCTTTGATTGTAAAAGAGATGCCCTCCACAACTCCGTCCTCAGAAGTCTTTTTGAGGGCAATCGTGCCTGTCGGCGTTTCGATATTGATATATGCAGACACGGTATCAGCATTCTCCACACCTGTTACCAAATCCTGCAAGTTCGGGTCGCCATAGGCAATGAGCTTTGCACTGCTGCTGACAGTCGGCACATTGTTCCTCTTTGCCGTAATGCGGACAGAACCGCTGATAGCTACAGTGGAGCTGATTGTCAGCTTATTTCCAGACTTCGATACACTCACATTGCTGTCAGAGCTTGAAAAGCTGTAATCGGAAAGGACGCCGTTGCTGTCCGTCAATGTGATGCTGTACTTTCCGTCCTTGTAGGCAAGCTCCTTTGTGATGTCATTCTTACCGCCCGACATAAAGCTCGGAATGGTGTTATGCTCACGCAGCATTGCAACAATCTGGTCATACACTGCCCTTGCTCCGCTGTTGGCATAATTTGAACCGAAGTGCAGGCTGTAAACGGTGGTGCTTGTCTGGTTATATGAGCCTGTGGCTTCACGGCAGCCTGTGACAAACTCCCATACGAGAGTCTGCGTGGCAAGCCATTTTTCATCATCACTTCCCGACAGATTATTTCGGTTGCCCTGATACCCATAGAGCAGGGCAAGCCCAACCGCCTTTTTCTGGTTGACTGAAAGTGCGTTCCAAGTATCAGAGGAAGCCTTTTTCAAGGTGTTTCCTGTTTTCAGCGGTACTCCCGGCTGAATACAAAACGCATTCTCGCCATCCACAAACATACGGTACTTGTAATTTCCTGTTCCGCCTGCGGTATAACCACCGATATTCGCACTGGAATTGTACCTCATCGCATTACCTTTGCTGTCATAGGTGTGAGAAAAGGAAATTGTCCCGATGTCACCCGCAGCAAACGCTGTCGCAGGCATTATAGATAATGCCGTGACCGCAACCATTACAAAAGCCGCAGCCTTTTTGAACAATTTAGGGATTTTCATAGTTACCTCCTGTAATTTGGATTGAATATTTTGCCTTACTGACCGAAAAAAGCTGCCCGTTATGGACAGCTTAAAGTATTTCTTTTCTCGGATAGTTACTGGCAGTAGTTAGGGGGTGAGGTGTGGAGAGGGGGAAGCCAAAATAATGGCTATCCACTCAAATGGGCAGACCTCGCCCTCGGTGTGTGGCTATCTCTCGTGAGCCTTGTTCCGCTGCAAGTGTCGGTTATAAAACTCCAACGCCTTGACAACAAAATCCGTTTCCTGCCCTCTGGGAACAGTCTTTGGAATGAGCTTGGTTATCCTCTCGTCACGGAAAGCAGGTTTTTCCTTCTGATTGGGCTTTTCTTCCTCCATAATGGACTGGATAACCTCGGAAGTGAGCTTGCCGTCTTGGTTATACTTCTTCATTTTGATAGCCTGTGCCAATGACGGGGTAGCATCGTTGTACTCCATTGCTTCAAGCAGGGTGTATTGCTGTTCCTCGGTCAGATAAGAAACCTCAACCGCAGGACGAAAAGCAATCTGCCTTTCATCTACCATTTGCAGGATTTCGGGAACAAGCTCCGTTAGACGGATATAGCGGAAGATTTGATTTTTGCTTTCGCCGACTTTTTCGGCAAGTTCATCACTTGAAGTAGCGAACTCAGAATTATTACCCACTGGGGAATAATTTTCTTTTGTGGGTCTGCCTGCCTGTCGTTTCATAGCTTCCAACCGCATTTTATACGCAAACGCTTTCTCACTCGGCAAAATAACAGAGCGTTGGAGATTACTTTCCACCATAACAATAATGGCTTCATCACGGGTAAGCTCTTTGACCTCGCATTTCAGCGTTTCAAGTCCTGCAAGTTCACAAGCCTTTTTTCGCCTGTGACCACTGATAAGCTCATACCGTCCGTCCTCTTTTAAGCGAACTGTCGCAGGGGTCATTACACCGTTTCGCTTGATACTCTCAACAAGTTGTTCCATATCTTCGTCCATTAAAACCTTGAACGGGTGGTCTGGAAACTCGTCAATCTCCGATATAGGAATATCCCGTATCTTGCTTAGCTTTGCTTCCTCACGGCTTTCGTCCGTCTGAAAAAGGTCATCGTATGCGGTCAGCTCGATTTTGGTTTCTCTGCTTCTCGCCAATCTCTGCCACCTCCTTTCCGAACTGCTCATAGGCTGCGGCAACCTTGCCGCTTTTGTCGTAAGCAAAAATACTTTTGCCTTCTGCGGTAGCTTCCACCGCACGGATAGAATGAGGTATCTCGGTATCAAATACCTTAATTTTCTTACCGTATGCACTTTTGACCGTTGCCGTAATTTCCTTAGAAATGTTGGTACGGGGCATTATCATAGTCATTAAGATACCGTCTATCCGCAGCTTGGGGTTGATTTGCCGCTTGACCTTGCCGATGGATTTCAGCAGCAGACCAAGCCCCTTTGCAGACAGAAAATTCGGCTGCGAGGGGATGAGTACGCTGTCGGCGGCGACCAGGGAATTGATCGTCATCATACCCAGCGACGGCATACAGTCTATCAACACATAGTCGTAGTTCTTTTTTACCGCGTCCAGGCAGTTCTTTAATACCATCTCGCGGCTCATCGTGTTGAACAGACCAACCTCAAAGGCTGACAGCTCAATGTTGGACGGAAGCAGATCAACGCCTTCGCTGTGATGAATGATCCCGTAGTCCTGCGGCATTACCTTGTCGTCCACGGTATTCTGCATGACCGTGGCAATCGACACGGGCAGCTCGTCCGGGTTTTTAACGCCGAGACTGACGGTCAAGCTACCCTGCGGGTCTGCGTCCACTAAAAGCACACGCTTTCCCATTCGCGCAAGCCCTACGCCGAGATTGACCGTCGTGGTCGTTTTGCCCACGCCGCCCTTCTGATTCGTGACGGCGATCACATGACATTTCTCCATGGGGATTCCTCCTTTCTCTGAAAATGAAAATAGCCGCCCACTTTTGACGGTGGACGGCTATGTAGGAGGGGCTTTGATTTAGCCCCTTGTTTTTACTCCCATTCGGAAATGGCGTTTTCCTCCGATTCGTAATCAAGCATCAGGTCTGCGGTATCTTCAAGGAACTCTCCCATGAAGATTTTGATCGCTTCCTCATACTCCTGCATTTCAAGAACAGATGCCGGAATCTCCAGCGCGATTAAATCATGCAACGCAAGAAACAGGGCGAAAGCCTCCTTATATTTCTGCACTTCATACAGCGCCTCAAAGGAGTGCTTTAATTCCCGCAGAGTATTCGGCGTGCCGGACACCTCATATACACCGTCCCAAAATTCAGAGCAATACGCCCCTGAAACTGTATTGAGTATGTCTGCAACCGGAGAATGGGTACCTGTTTCGGAAGTTGTTTTTTTGAGTGTCATAGACAATGCCTCCTATTTCTAATTCATACGAAATCGTATGTATGTCGTTATATTTTTCTGTATCTCTACAAGGCTCTTTACTGAGTTTGATAACATTTTTACAACACGAATAACACCGCGATTTTGAGAATATCAGTCGTACACCGTTTGATTTATTGTGCGGGACAAAAAATGCGATTTCTCTCTTTCGCCTTGATTTATCGCGGATATTTTGGAAACAGATTTTATATGCGCCATTTTTCTGCTGCGCTGTAACAACATTTTGATAACACGAATAACAAAAAAAGAGCCGGTACATACAAGGTCGATTATCCTCGTATGTACCGGCTAAATTATATTGGTAGAATATGTACCGCCGCAAAAGTGCTGCGGCGGCAGGAGAATGAAAGATGGCATATCATCTTGCCTCGTGGTCTTTTGCCTTTAAGTTCTTTTGCGCAATACGGAGAGCTTCATTCGGAAACATCTCGTTGTGGTAGGCTTCGAGTACCGTTCGCTTTCTGTCCAGACGCACATCGACATACCGAGCTGTAACATCAGCCATATTAGTAGATATGCCAAGCGACATTCCGATACCTTTAAGGGTGTGCCCGAGGATTTCTCCGACTGTGAAAAAATCCCCGGTCAGCTCGTGCATATTTGTCGCCGCAGAATGACGGAGATCGTGAAACCGAATATGCGGCATATCGTTGTGCCGAAGGAACTGCGCAAAGTTATTTGTGACACGCTCGGCGCTCATAGGCGCTCCGTTTGCTTTGGCTATCACAAGACGGTTATCATAATATGGTTGCCCGGACAATTCCGAAAGCTCCTTTTGCTTTTGTTGAAGTGATAGCTGCTTTTGAAAAAAGGATAGTGTTACCTCTGTTATTGGAAGTGTCCTGCCTTGCGATTTTGTTGGAGCCATTTCCGTAATGACCGTTGTTTTTGGTGGGACTTTGAAGGGCAATTGTTCTGTTATTGAAAATTGCCTGTTTTTCAGGTCAACATTATCCCAGCGCAAACCGAGAACTTCGTTTCGGCGCAAGCCGTAAAGACCGCTAAGGACAAAAATCATTTGCCATTCGTTGCCGGAGCCGAGTGCCATAAGATGCTGCATCTGCTCAACGGTATATGGGTCGGGCGTCTTTGCCTCTTTTCCGAACTTCGTCAGAATATCCCTTGCCGGATTTCCCTCAATATATCGGTATTTCCGGGCGGCCTCAAACGCAACGCTGAGAATACGCTGCGCATAGCGGCAAGTGCTGACCGACAGTCCCTTTTCGCTGAGTTGTTTGAGCATATTGTCTATCATTGCCGGAGTGACCTTTTTCAGAGGAACATTCCCGATATAAGGGACAATATGGTTTTTGATGTGGCTTTTATAGCTGCTGAATGTGCTGGGGCGTAGATTTGCCTTTCCATGAACTTCTACC
>OIXQ01000645.1_pt1 | contig 15129 bp, 16 predicted proteins | sample 1587791 | NCBI WGS metagenome assembly OIXQ01 (sample SAMN03283273) | human gut metagenome | biome: human-associated habitat; material: feces | host: Homo sapiens | place: Peru | collected 2012
GTATGCCTTACGCACTACCTATGGTAGAGAGAAAAAGGCATATGACTATATGACAGCCAAAGGCATTACGGCTTTCTATCCTACCATCGATACGGTTAAACTTATAAATGGTAAGCGCAAAGTTGTTAACGAGTCACGTTTACCAAACATCTTCTTCGCCTACGGAACAGAAGAGCAACTTAAAGTTTTTGTTTACGACAACGTAAACCTCCCATTCCTTCGTTTCTATTATCACCATACCCATATTGGCAGCAGAATAGAGAAAACTCCATTGATAGTTCCCGACTATCAGATGGATAGTCTCAAAATTGCGTGTGCTTCAGAAGAAGATGATGTTATCATTGTCTCTGGAGAAATTCAGAAGTTCGAGAAAGGTCAGTTGGTACGGGTGATAAAAGGTGAGTTTGAAGGTTTTATGGGAATAGTGGCACGTCATAAAGGTCAACAACGAGTGGGCATTGTTGTGGACAACTTGCTGACTGTCTTGACGGCATACGTACCGAGCGCTTATTGTGAGGTGGTAAAAGATAAGCAGAAGTAAAAGGTTTCTATACTTATTATGTAGAAATATAGCAATGATTGTAAAGAAGATATTTACACAAGATTTGCAAATAGCCAAGTCATTGCTAATCGTCTAATACAACTATCGTGTGTTATTTATTAAAAAGAGGTTGAAAGTAAAATATAAAATACAATGCCAAGTTATCAAATTAAACAAATCATTAAGGATACTGCTATAAAATGCGGTATTGCAGCAGTACCAGGGGCATTTGTTCCAGGAATAGATATTGCTGCTGTAGGAGGTTTTTGGGTCTATATGATGACAAAAATCGCAGATGAACATTATGTAAGTTTTAGTGAAGAGCCAATAAAATTTGCAGGAACTATAGCCGCTGGAGTTGGTGCTTATTGGACTGGTTCTAAAATATTCACGTGGGCAATTGGTGGTATTCTTGCAATATTTACATTTGGTTTAGGTGCCATACTAATACCTGCCTCAAATGCAATATTAAATGCTTATTTCACATGGGCGGTAGGTCGTAGAATGGATGCAATATTTGCGGCAAATAGTGGTGAAGAAGCAGGATACGAAATTGCTAGACAGATAGTAAAAGCCGTATGCCATATTCCTAGCAAAAATGAATTCTCTGAATTCTGGGAAGAAACAAGTATGTCCTTAGATGAAGTTAAAAGTTGGTTTAACTAAAGTATTACATTAAAATGATAACAGATATTATTGATTTTTTAGTAGATGCCTACAATGCATTAGGAAGTTTAACCAATTTTCTAAGAGTGAAATACAAAAATTATGCTTCAATCATTATTCCTTCGAATGAACTTGACCCTACAATAAAAGAGAATGTTGAGTTATTGCTTCCAGAGATAAATATAGAAGTAATGAAAAGTAAATTAAAAAAGGGATATGTACTAGTTTACAAGATAGATACAAAAAAAAATAGAACAGCAATAACAATAGCCCTTTTAGATGAAAATAAACATTGTCATCACGCATTCTCCGTATTGAAGAATGGTATTCCCCTTGAAAATATTGGAGTCCCTGCATTTTGGAAAATAGGGAAAGTGTAATATATTGAATTTTCTACTTTATGGCAAATAACATAGAGGATATTGCTCATTTCTATTCGTCACGAGAGGAATTGATAGAGAAAGAAAAGGCTGTTGTTACACGGATATGCAGCGATGACGATTTTGCCTATTACTTCTTTCATGAAAAATGTCGTCCTTTGTTCAATAAGATTCTCTGGACGATATTTGACAATAATTCTGATTATGACGAACTTGTAAACGAACTTTATCTGTTACTGAAAAAGCCAAATGTAGATGGCGAATATTGGCACGCGTTAAAGACTTATGATTATCGAACAACATTGTTTGATTGGATTAAGACAGTTGCGGTTCGGCATTTCTATAATTCAAGTAAGCAAACTTTTGATATTCCAGCACACATTCTTGATACGGCTGTTCTTGAAAGTATGATTGGCGAGATGGAGAAAGCAGAATATCGTAAATATATGTGGTTCAAGTATGTTGAACAGATGGAAGATACGCAAGTTGCCATCAAGTTGGACGTGGAAAAGCCGAAACTCATAAATTTGGCAAGAAAAGCTATAAGGCAGTTTAAGGCTGTTGTAGAACACAGATTCCCTGAATATTATGGCAGCCTGTTTTCAAAAGAATACAGCAACGATGTTGATATTGATGACGTAAGTAACAAACTTCCTGACAAAGCTGACAGCAAAGCAAAACTTGACATTGGTCAGTATCTGCAAGCAATGCCGAATGAAAGATACAGACACGTTATATATTCTTTATTCATAAAGGATATGGAGCCAGAAGAACTTGCTTTGGAAATGAGCACTCCAGTGTCGAACATCTATAATATTAAGAAGCGTGCTTTAGACCAACTGCGGGACTTGGCTATTTATTTCAACGAGATAAGCAATCTGGAAAAATATATTAATTTGATTTCTGATGATATAAAAAGAGAAATACTTACCTCTTTATTCATAGAGCGAGCAAGCTATGAGGCTGTTTGCTCCAAAATGAACATAACAGAAGTCAAATTAAAAAAGTTGAAGAAAGAGGCAATTAAAGAATTGAGAAACAAAATATTTAAGGCAAAATCATGAGCATTTCAAATAATATATTAGCTGCGTTTGTGGCTGGTGTTAGCACCAAACAGGAAGACGAGCTTGTTATGAAAGAGTTTTCTAATAACGAAGGCTTTTCTGATTTGCTTGATGTCTTAGATGACGTGGATGCCGTTGATGGAATGAATGAACTCAGAAATGAGTTCTGCGAGAGCATTGATGGTTGGGATGAATTTAAGGATTATAATATTAACATTAAATAATAACGATTATGAGCGCAGTAACTTTAACATCTGTTTTTCTCAAATCGGAAGAACAGTTAAAACAATCTTTACAAGGACTAAAACTGCCTAAAGATTACGTAGAACTTCAGAAGGTGGTCAATTGCCATATAGAGTCACTCTTGGTAAAAGAGAATGATTTTCGTAATTCACTTAATGCTTCAGATGCAGAGATGTTAACTCACGCATTGCGAATGGCTTTGTCCTTTCAGAAATTATCATTGTCTGAAAGCATTGACTTCAAAGAGTTATCACTTCGCACTGATTACAAAGTGAATCAGCAAACAAATGATAGCACTGACATTATAGAGAGTGCTTTATCATTGCTTCCTACAGTAATATGTGCCTTTATCAATCCCTGGTTGGCTGTGGCTGTTGGAGCAGGAACTGTAGGTGTAAAGAAATTTTATCGCCAAAAGAATGGACGTAAATATGTCATACAAGAAATAAAAAAAGATGTTTCTCGTAATATTTCCTCAAAGGAAATAGAGAATGTTCTTGCAGGCATAGAATCTTTGTGCAAAGAGATTGATGAGATAATCTCTAAAATACAGCGTGACAGAAAAGATTTGCTTGACCAAATGCAAATAAAACAAGAAGGATATACTTTGGAGAATATGTATCCACAACTGTTGGCATCATTTCAATATCTCTTTATGGAGAATATGAAAAATGAAACAAAAAATCAGTATGTGCAAAATATGCTTTTCTGTTTGCAGGGTTATGGTTATGAATTGGTGGTATATTCATTGCCAACATCAGGCTTTTTTACAAAGAAGATGAATCCAAATGTTTCAGAGGAAACAATGTATTTGCCTGCTATTGTCAAGGATGTAAATGGCACAAAAATCGTTGTTGCGCAGGGTGTTGTTTATATTCCTGCTAATTAGAGTTCACTGAATTAATGCCAATGAAGTTATGAAGCAAGTAACGCAAAATACCGAATTTATTATAGGTATTGATTTTGGACATGGAGAGACATCTGCAGCTTTCTATGATCTTAAAAATCAAGAAAAAAAAGATTTAGATATATTGCCTGGTCTAAAGGTTGTAAAGTCTGCGGTTGCAATTTTAGAACAAGAAGGCAAGGAAACAATAAGTATAGGTGATGCTGCTATTCAAAATGCCCCATTAGCTAAAGATTTCCAAATAGCTTTTAAAAAACGTCCTTCGGAAATGAATAAAACCGAAAGAGGAAGAATGGTTGCATTTATGAAAGGGGTTTATGCAGAAATTCTCAATAACCATCCTGATTATAAATCTCGTCAACATGTAGTTTATATTGCACGTCCTTCACAAGATGATTTATGGAAATCAGAAGAAGATGCCTATTTGAAAATAGCAGAAGATGCAGGATTGCCTGTTGCTGGAATACAGAAAGAATCAAGAGCAGCATATTTTCGTGCAAGGACACAGCCTGATTCAAAAATAGACAAGCAAGTAAAAGCTGGTGTGCTTATTGTGGATTTTGGCTCTAGTACAATAGATTTTACATATCTTAATAGTAAATTGTCTAAGCCGATAGATGATGGATGTCCTTTGGGGGCAAGCGAGGTAGAAAAGACTTTGCTTAGATTTGCAATGGGGAATCCCTCAGATGGTTATATGCCTGAGTTTGTAAAATTGTATGGAAACAACAAGGAATCCATACCATATAACCAAATGCTGTATAAGTTCCGTGAAGCAAAAGAGCAATACTATGGTAAGAAACTTCCCGTGTTTAGTGTTAGCTTTGATTATGGCTTGCTTACATCGTCAGAAAAAACACCTATATATGGTTTTGGTGGCATCGCTATACATAGAGAGAAAATTAAAGAAATATTAGGTGAAAATAGAGAAGATGGCTACATTTGGAAAGTCAAAGATGCAGTTAAATCTTTCAAGAAAAATAAACTTAAAGACAATAAGGTTGCTTGCGTTTATCTGACAGGTGGTGCTTCAAGAATGGATTTCGTCCGGCAGATTTTTATGGAAGCTTTCAATCTTGACGAAGCTCATTGTCCATCAGACGATAATCCTTCTGTTATTGTGTCACAAGGTGTGGCACATTTAAGTTATGCCGATATTCTTGCAAAAGAAAAAGAAAAAGAATTGAAGAATATTGCAAAAAATGCCATATCGCAATACAATTGGAATGACAACATTTCCAAAATTGTAAAAGAAAGCATTAAGGCAAAAATTATAGATAAAGCTAGGGATGTAATGATAGCTTATAAAGAAGGCCGTATTGGTGAATATATGACTTTGAAAAATGGCTCAGATACATCTACTGGAAATTATATAGGTAGAGAGGGGGAGTCTAATGGATTTTTGAAAATCAGAAATGTCCATGCACTTAGAAAAGAGATAAAATCGACTTTTGAGAGTCTTGTTCATTACGATTTTGCAAAAGCATGTGAAGAGTCTATAACAAATAATATATTGAACTCTGTAACCCGTAAATTAAAAGAGACTTTGCAAGCTTTTGAATATAATCCTTCAATGTTGAATGCACTTAAAATTTCTGGACTTTCAGCTTCTATATCATCAACTGGAGCGAAACAACTATCAGATAGATTTACAGAAAATGGTGAAGGGCATATTATTCGTGACGCAATTGCTTCTTGTTGGCTTATCATGTTAGATCTGAATATTTATAGAGACAGATGGGATGCAGACCGAAAGCAACACTATGAATATTATAAGAACCACTGTGCCAATATCTTTGGTGATTATACATGGAACGAATTCCTAAAAAAAGAGGTGAAGGTATCAGGAATCGAATCTGTAAAAAAACAAACACAAGACTATATAGATGGTTTGGTAAATGATTATGTAAGTTATGCAAAATTAGCAATATTCTTTTAGTCATAGATTTTAATGTTTTGTATGGATATTGATAAGTCCATACAAAACATATAATCTACAAAAAGTACTTATATGAGAAATGTTAATCCTGAAACCGAATTCATAATTGGGATAGATTTTGGCTCGTCAAAAACCTCTGCTACTTTCTATGACTTTAAATGTGGAGATAAGAAAGACTTAGATATATTGCCTGGATTAAAGGTTGTTCAATCTGCTGTCGCTATACTTGAACAAGATAGCAAGGAAACAATATGTATAGGTGATGCAGCCATTCATAATGCTCCATTTGTAAAGGATTTTCAAATAGGATTTAGAAAGCAGCCATCGGAAATGAATCTATCAGAAAAAAATAGAATGGTTGCTTTTATGCATGGTGTGTATGTAGAAATTCTTCATCGTCACCCAGGCTTTACTACACGTCCACATGTGGTTTATATGGCAGGGCATACATCAGACTTCGTTTTTGAAAAAGAAGAAAAGGAATACCTAAAAATGGCAGAATATGCAGGATTGCCGATTGCTGGAATTATAAAAAGGCATAATGCTGCCATTTTTCGTGCAATATCTCAGCCTGATTCTAAAATAGATATGCACTTTAAAAATGGTATCCTTCTTGTTGACTATGGAGCCAACACTATAGATTTTGCGTATGTAAATGGCAATTTATCTAAGCCTATATACAGTGGATGTCCATTAGGAGCAAGTGCAATTGAGAGAATTATTCTAAGGTACGCAATGGAAAATCCATCAGATTCTTATATGCCAGAAATTGCAAAATTATATGGTAATGATGAAGGGTCTTATACTTATCAGTTCTTGCTCCATGAATTCCGTAAAGCGAAAGAGCAGTATTATGGTAATAAACTTCCTGTGTTCAAGGTATTTTTTGATTACGCTCTTCTTACTTCAATGGAACAAAACGTGATTGATGGTTTTGGTAGTATTGGTTTAACAAGAGAAAAGATAAATCAAATTTTAGGTCTGAGCAATAGAGATGGCTACATTGGACAAATCAAAGAATACATAAGATATTTTAAAGACAACATTCTTGTTGACAATAAAGTGGAATGTGTGTATCTAACAGGTGGTGCTTCCCGAATGGACTTTGTTAGGTCAATATTCATGGAAGTATTCAACCTTGATGAGTATCATTGTGTATCAGATGACAATCCTTCTGTTATAATATCACAAGGTGTTGCAGATTTGGCTTATGCTCGTTACTATTGCTCACAAGTATTATCAGAATTTAATTTTTTAAGTTAACATGGCAGAAATACATTATACAAACGCAATGCAACCAGCAGAGAATGTTCTTGCTGCATCAATGATGTCGCAGACATTAAGTTGTTGTGCAGAGAGAAAATACCTTGATTCTATATCTACAGAAGGCTCACTTGTAGAAATTGTAGGGTCAGATGTGTCAAGGAATCTTTTTAAGCATATATCTTGGCTTAAAATTACACAAGTTGGAAAGCCTATAAATGATACTGTTTCGGCTTGCTTCGGATATATCCAGAAGATATTGCTATCATGTGCTTTGCCAGATACACAGTTGACTTTCCTTGTCGTAAGTGATGGCAAGACCAATGAAATATACCTTGGACTAAGAAATGATGGAAGCGATAACAAATCAATGGTCGCTCCTGTCACAGCTTTGAATAATTTTGCCAAAGTATGTTGGCCCGGTCTAAAGTTTGAACAATTCAACGAAGAAAACGATTCGTTGCAAAGACACTTTAACACTACATATAATAGTGTTCAAGCTATAACAGGTATTCCAACATTGGCAGATAAAGGACAGGCATTAGGTACTGTTGAGCATTTGATAGGAGGATTACGTGGGCAGAAATATGCATATCTTGTTACGGCTACACCGACTTCTAACGACAGATTGGATTTGTTGTTAAACCAATGCCGAGAAATGGGAGGTCAGATTGAATCCGTCAAGTCAATAAATATCTCTCAATCTGTTCAAGAGGGATCTTCTCTTGCCCATACAGAAGGACATTCTAAATTTGAAAGTTGGAGTCATTCTGAAGGTGTCTCTCATAAAGACCATAAAAAAGGATTAGGGGCAGCTATGCTTGGAGCTGGTGTGTATATGGCTGCTGGTCTCTTCTTCCCTCCTGCAATGGCTATACTGCCAGGATTGCAAAATGCTCTAGGTGGTGCTTTAGCTTCTAATAATCCATTGGCAACTTTCCTTGGCCTGTCGGGAATATCAGGAATGAATGTACTTTCAGGATTCGTTCCACAAAAAACAACGACTGATGCTCATACACATGGAGTATCAGAGCAAATTTCTGATACAACAACATACTCTAAAAGTATGACAGAAGGCTTAAGTAAGACACTTGTCAACAAACATGCTGAAGCTGCAGCCCAAAAACTTAATGCGTATGCAAAAAGATTTGAATTAGCAAAAGCTACAGGTGCATGGAATGTGAAATGTTTGCTTTTTACTGAATTCTCTAATCCTTCATCTTCACTTCAACTTAAATCCATACTAAGTGGTGAAGAGTCAACACTTGAACCTATTAGAATTCACGATGTTTCTTCTATAGTAGAACATAAAGGTACGGCGAAGTCTCCACAATTGTTAGTAAAATTCAAAGATAATCCAACCAATGGCTATGTCGGTCCTTTGTTCCACCATCCATTTGGGGATGATTTCTCTCAACTACAAACATTACTGACAACACGTGAATTATCAGCTTTGGTTAATTTCCCTTTGCACTCAGTACCAGGAATAAGTGTTGTTGATAGTGCGCCTGAATTTAGTTTGACACCACAAGATATTCCTAATGGTATAAAAACAATGGAGGTTGGATATATGCTTTATGGAGGTAGTCGTAGCGAAATTCCTGTCAAACTTCCCCTCGAAACCCTCTCTCGTCATGCCCTCGTCTGTGGTGTAAACGGCAGTGGTAAAACAAATACGGTATTAAGCGTTCTTGACGGTTTCATGAAAGCCAACCGTCCTTTCCTTGTTATAGAACCAGCCAAGACAGAATATGTAGATTGGGCGATAGAATACAACAAGACCATAAAAGACCCCCAAAAGAAGATTAAGATATTCATACCAGGTTGTGAGAGATATGCGAAGGGTGGAATAACACCAGATAAGCTACAGTTGAATCCATTTGAAGTAATAAATCTTCCAAACAGCGAGATGAGAGTTCTTTCTCACATCGACCGTTTAAAGGCTACGTTTGCATCGGCATTCCCTATGCAGGATATTCTTCCTGTCATCATGGAGCATTTATTGTATAAGCTCTATACCGACAAGCATCAGATGCTTGATAAGGATGACAAGGCGAACTATATGAAGAAAGGATTCCCGACACTTACAACTATAAATTCTCCATTCATAGACGAATTGATGTCTGACATAGGCTACGCAAAGGAGAATACTCAGAATATATCAGCTGCATTGCGAACTCGTTTCCAAAGTCTGAAATATGGATGGAAGAACGAATTGCTCAACAATGAGAAACTAAGCGGAAAGATTTGGAATGATGACAAGAAAGTATGGGAGGATAGTGAAATGACATGGGAAGAGTTGTTTGGCTCTCCTGTTGTAGTCAACCTTTCATATGCTGGTGATGACCAAGATAGAGCTTTCATCATGTCTTTGCTGCTTCAGTTCCTCTATGAATATCGAATTGCAGAATCAGAAACTGGCAAGGTGGACTTCAATTCCAACAAATGCCGTCATCTTGTAGTTGTTGAAGAGGCACACCGTGTGATGGCAAACTGCTTGAATCCTGAATTGCCACAATATAAGTCTGGGCAGATGTTTAGCAATTTCCTTTCAGAAGTTCGTGCCTACGGACAGGGCATGATGGTAGTTGATCAAGTTCCTACACGACTGATAGAAGATGCCATCAAAAATACCAATGTGAAAATCATCCATAAATTAGTGGCATCGGATGACTCGCAACGTATAGCTGAATGTATCGGTCTGACACAAGAGCAGCAAAAGGTGATAGCCAAATTGTCTATTGGTCAAGCTGTTTTAGCAGGATTCAATAGTGCGAATGTTGGTTCAAGTGATAGTTCCGACATCTATTTGGCACAAATCAACAAGATGAAGTAAAAAATGAGATAGGTTTTGCAAAACGCCTTTCTCTATAAATAATAAAAGAAATACTAAAAAATATGGCAAAAGAAAAGAAATATACAGGATATGGCACTTGTACGTTTGCCAATGGCGAATATACTGGTGAGTTAGTCGATGGCGTTCGCCAAGGCTATGGCGTGTTTAAGTTCTCCAATTATGACATTTATGATGGCGATTGGGAAGCTGGCAAGATGCATGGCAAGGGAATCTACAAGTTCTACGATCCTATCAAGGACAAATATGCGAGTAAGTATGAAGGGGACTTCAATAATGGTATGCGTGAGGGAAAGGGTAAAATGACCTACGCCAATCATGATGTCTATGTAGGAGCATGGCAAAACAACCAACGTACAGGCAATGGTATCTGCTGGTTTGGAAGTGGCGACGTGTTTCAGGGTATTTGGAAGTTCAACCAAATGGTACGTGGCGTATTCAGAAAAGCCAATGGCGAAGTTTATGACGGAGAGATAAAGAATGGCAAATACAATGGTTATGGCAAATTGTTTTGGAGTAATTCGAAATGGTTTGAAGGCATCTTCGTTGATGGCAAACAATACAACGGTATGTTGTTCACGGTAGATGGCAAGATTTCCGAATACAAGGACGGAGAACAAATATAAAGATAAGCGTATGGGCAAACAGAAAGTAATCATGTTGTTGATAACGTATAAGTGCAATCTGCGTTGCAGTTATTGTTATGAGCCAAAGGTAAGAAACTTCAAGATGAATGCTGCAAAAGCCAAAAGCATCATCCAAGAGCAAATGGAGGCATTGAATAATGATTATGAGGCTGTCGAAATACAGTTTATGGGCGGTGAACCCTTGCTGGAATTTCCACTTATTAAAGAATGTGCCGAGTGGCTTTGGTCAACACCAATTACCGACAAACAAATGATGTTGTTTGCTCCTACCAATGGAACCTTGCTGACAGATGACATGAAGGAATGGCTTGCCAAGAATAAAGACAGAATTCATTTGGGGTTGAGTTTTGATGGCGATATGGCTATGCAAAATACCAATCGTTCATCATCATTCCATCATGTTGATTTGGATTTCTTCGTCAATACTTGGCCAAACCAAAGCGTGAAGATGACCATATCGCCAGACACAATATCGAATATGACAGATGGTGTCAAGTTCCTGCATCAAAAAGGTTTCAAATATATATCTGCCGACTTGGCGATGGGAGACTCCGTGGAGTGGACTAAAGAGAAACTTGGCGTTTATCAAACGGAGCTAAAGAAATTGATTGAGTTTTATTTGGCAAATCCTCGGTTGATACCATTCTCCATATTGCGAGTGGATGTTAACGCCATGATGCATTCGAGTGCAGAAACCCATAAAACATGCAGTTGTGGTGAGGATATGGTGTGCGTTGATTGGACAGGAAAAACGTATGCTTGCCATTTGTTTTCCCCTGTGACAATATCAAAGGAAAAGGCAGAAAAGGCAGTTAATACAATTGATTTCAAAGACCATTCATATTTCAACAAGGGCAAATGTGCAAAATGCCTTCTCAATACAGTATGCACACATTGCTACGGAATGAATTATGTTTGCTCGGATGACATCAATACGCCTTCGTCCTTTCATTGCAGCGCATTCAAATTGCTTTTTGTGGCAAATTGCCGTTACCTGTTGCAAATGGCAAAAAGAAATGGGGATGATGCCACTATAGAGCAGATAAATAAGGTAATCAATAAAATCGTATAATCAAAAACGAAAATCAAAATGGAAAATGAAATGTTGGAAACCAACGAAAAGTTGGAACAGATAGAAGCAAATGCGTTGGAAAATACAGATGAAGTAACTCCTTTGGAGAATACGGATGAGTCTGTAGAACCGACCGAGAGTGTTAATGAACCAAGAATGGAAATGAGCAACTGTATGTGCATGGGTAGCTGTGGCTCTAACTACAGCGTTAGTACAAACTGCATGTGCATGGGTAGCTGTGGATCTAATTATCATAAATAGATGGGATTGGAGTCATTAGAGAAAATTGAAACTATCCCTATCAATGAGGTAGTGGATGACAAGTTGGAACCATTGGCTGATAGTTCCAACGAATGTGTTGAGTCTGCATCATTGGAAGATGTGGAGAATCTGCAATCACGTTATGAAGGAGCAGAGTTTGTTACAGATTTGGAAATGTCAGAAGGCATAGCGGATTATCTTGAAAATGTAGAAGAAATAAAGTATGAGAACTGGCAGAATCTCTCTTTGGAACAAAAGGAAGAGGTATTGAACAAGATAGAACAACATATTGCTGCAATCGAGCACCGCCCTGCCCTTAAAGTGGAGTTGGAAAACTTGCCTGAAAGAACTCTTGGCTATCAAAGTGCATCAGAACATAAGATAGCTCTTAACTCGCTGTACGTAGGTTCGGCAGACCCTAACATACATAAGGAGGTCATCAATACCATCATCCATGAAGGCAGACATGCTTATCAGCATTATAACGTGGATGTAAAATGTATTCATGAGTCTGGTGCTGAGGTAGAGACATGGCGTGAAAACTTCTATGATTCGCAATATCAGTATTATCGAAGTACAGGCCAAAGGATAGTTATCCCATACAATGACGGTTCTTTGCACGATGTGGATTTCCGACTCTATTACTATCAACCTGTTGAAATTGATGCAAGAAATTTCGCAGATGATGTAATGAAGAGATTGGAAGAGAAAGGAATTGTTTGATTTATAACCAGAAGATAAGCTTATGGATAAGTTGTATTTAACTATAATGCTGTTCTTTAGTGTTTTAGGGCTAACATTTTTAACTTCTTGTAAAGGTTCGGCTGGCAAGAAAGCGGCAACAGAAACATTGGAGTTCATCGAAAAAAAAGCGGCAAGCAAAGCCGCCAGTAGTGTTGAAAGAGAAGCGGGACAAGTGGAACGGGCAGTAGAGGAAAATGCAGATGATGCCTATCGCTCAACAAGAAGTAGTCGCCCAAGCCGTCCGAGGCATCATTCTTCTTACGGTGATGATGACAACGAATATGAGGAGACTACACCACAGGCATATTATGCCACATGTCCATACTGTAATGGCGGTGGTATTGTTTATGCCACTGATATGTATGGAAACGTCTTGGTTGATTATTATGGCAATCCACAAACCACAACGTGTGGAAATTGCAGAGGTAGTGGACAGGTAATTGTTTATCAATAAGATTGTTTCTATTTCTAAAATATTGATGTCTGTTATAGGAAAGATGGAAAACAATAATACAAGCAAGAACATTATAGGCTGCTACCTCTACGATGACCTTAGCATATCATGCTGTCTCAACAACGATAAACATGCGATAGGACTAATTTTTGACGTTGACAAGACGGATGGTAGTGTATGGGTGATGGCTCTTAAAGACAGCGACAGCATTGGCGTACATACCCCCAACGAACTACCGAAGATGGATGCTGATTTCGAAAAACCTGGCTATGACAGACTTGAATGGACTATTGCGGAGTGCCGACATTGGGAGAAATTGCTTGTCAATGTGTGCGGATGCTGCTTAGAAGAAGTTGTTGAGGGCTTTGAGGAACATTGCAGTGGTTATTCGTTTGATGCGGACAAGGCGAACGAAATGCTTTCAAAAATAGGAATTGACATAGGCGAAAACGGCTATATCTATTGGACTTCTACAATGGAGGGTAATGGCATGGCTGAGGTCGTGGGCTGTGGCGAGATTATAGAAGACCCAATGCCTTATACTGATGACGAAATTGCTAAATGTAGATTGCGTTTCGTTGGACGTGTGGATATCAAGGAGATGAAGGCAGACAACCTGGCATTTTAATAGATTAATCATCATAAGGAAAAAACTTGCAGACCATGACAATATCAAAGTCTGCAAGTTTTTCTTTTTTTTGCTGATAGAATGGTTCCTTTCATCCGCTCTATAACATAAAGATGTATCACAATAAAAAATAAAAGATATGAACAGACAAAACCTTATTAATACAGCTGTCTTGAAAGATAAACTGCAAGTATACGCAATGAAGGTTGGGCGCATCAGTGCCAGACCTGTATTGTTGCTTTATTTCATAATGGTAAGTAAGGACACACCAAAGAGTGATAAGTTGATGATATTGTCAACTATATCCTATTTGGTGTTCCCGATAGACCTTGTTTCTGCCAAACGTCTGCCTATTATTGGATGGGTTGACGAGGCGTTTTCGCTTTCGGTTGCCTATCAGAAGGTGAGCAAAAATATTACTCCCGAAATAGAGCGCAAGACGGATGCTTTGCTCGACAAGTGGTTTCCTGAATATACGAACTATATTGAAGTCTTTGATTGAGCTTAAAAACAACGTGTAAGACATAACAGCACATATAAAAATATAACACCTATGGAAGTAAAAATAAAATATTCAGAGCTTCAAGATTTTATCTTGCAGAATTTCAAGAAAGAGGTGGCTCTGGCGTTTGTCGCTCCATCTGCAGTTTCAGTGTCTACAAAAATAAAGGTTTTAGGCTTTGCGAAGAGTATTGGTGTAGAGCTGTGTGTTGAGAAAGTAGACGGTTCCAACCTACACATAGCATATAGTGGTAAGTTGGGAGTTGAATTACTTATCACTCCTGCCATTGCTTTCTTGAAGAGACTCTTGCCTGACAAAACGAACTTTATAACTCAGAGTCCTAACAATCGAGTTGTTGTAAACTTGGCTGAAATTGAACAGTTGGAAGATGTGCTTGATAAGGTCGCATTAAAGAATATATGCTTTGATGAAGAGCATATTATCATTGAGTCTTCCTTGAATATACCATATTGTAAGTAGACATTTTGCAGACTCTTTAATAATTCTATCATGTTTACTACACAGTTTTGGCTTATAGTTATAGGCTTTGCACAAATGATTGGTTGCAGTTGGATTTACAGCAAGTTCCAGAAACGCTCTTACAAACGAGAAATCCGAAGCAGGCACTCGTATGTCTTGCTTGCCATGTTGTTGGCAAAAGAGGAAAAACTTAGATGCAATATAAGCAAATGCAACGAGGATGGTACAGGAGAAGTTTATCTTGGTTTACCACAAGGAATAGTAAAGGTGTTTTCTATTGGAAGTGATAAATTTGCAATTTCACTTGTTTGTGCAGTTACCATAAATGATATACACGCAGATAAGGCTCGTGAGTGTTGCAAGGAATTGAATGCCAAGGAAAGTCGAATCAGATATAGCGTTGGCTTTGAACCGGCTTTTTCAAAAACAGGAATTTCTATTACTTGTGACTTTGAGGAAGATGGAGACGATGAAACTACCGAAT
>OIXQ01000646.1_pt1 | contig 15129 bp, 10 predicted proteins | sample 1587791 | NCBI WGS metagenome assembly OIXQ01 (sample SAMN03283273) | human gut metagenome | biome: human-associated habitat; material: feces | host: Homo sapiens | place: Peru | collected 2012
CCGCCGTTTTAGTAAGTGCGAGGAGCACGAAGGAGAGTCGGGTTAGTTCGCTAATCCGGCTTTTTTGTCTATATATATCCCGACAGCCACGCCAAATCCAACTACTGATGATGATGTATAATTGAAGAAATCTCATATTTTGACCATAAAAAAGAAGCTATAAAGCTATAAAAAGGGGATAATCTAAAAAATGGAATAATTTATCCACAAATTAGACCTTGTTTTGGCTAAAGTAATGTTGTTACTTTGCATCCGTAAAATAGAGAATAATAACTTATAAATAATTACATGAAAAGAATTGGATATTTGTTAGCAATGTATGCTGTAGTGGGCTTGGGTATCTTTAGCTCCTGTTCTTCCGAATCCGATCCGGTAATCGAGTCTGGCGAAGGAGGTATTACGTTGGCATTGACAGCTGAAACGGGGTTTCAGTCTACCAAGGCGGTGAAAGAGGTGGATTATACGAAAGTGGATGAATACACTGTCCAGATTTATAAGGATGGTGTTTCTTCTCCGATTGTAAATGAGACTTTGGCTGACTTTAAAGCAGAAGTGGAGAAAGATGAAAAGAAGCTTTATCGTTTGTCAAATGGAGCTTATACTTTAAAAGCCTTTTATGGAGAAAATAAACCGGTATCTACTTCTTCCATGTTTGTTTATGGAGAACAGGCTTTCAGTGTAAATAATAATAGCGAAGCGGTCGCAATTACTTGTAAGCCGGCTTGTGCCAGAGTGAAAGTTGTTTTCGCTTCTTCGATGGAAGACCATTTCTCTGACTATTCTGTCGTATTTGAAACGAAGGCGTTAGGTGAAAGTACTTTTACTTGGAAGAAAAGTCAGACAGACCCGGCTTATTTGATTGTCGATAAGGACGAATCAGTTAAAGCAACAATTAATTTGACATCAAAAGCAGGTAAGACCTCTTCTGTCAGTAAGACGTATGTGTTAAGTCCAGCTATGGCACAAGTGATAAATGTGAAACCAGTCATTGCTTCGGGTAATATTGGTATCGAAATTACCATTGATGAAACCACCAATGATATTCCGGTAGATATTGTAATTCCATCAGACTGGAAATAAGAGTTGTTTAATCAAAGAAAAGAGATAAATATGAAACTAATAAATACATTAGCGATTGGTCTATTAGCTTTTGCCGGGTTGACTTCTTGTGAGATGAAAGATGAAATCAAAGGAGGCAAGGACTCTTCAGAAGTGGGTTACTTGGAATTGGGCGTTTCGGTAGATGCCAAGAAGAACCAAATAACCAAGGCGGCTGAGAATACAGGTACGGGAACAGTTGGCAGATATAGTGCTGATGACTTTCCAGTTATTATAACAGGTGTAACGAATAGTGAATTTTCTAAGAAATATAACACTTACAAAGAATTGCAAGCAGAGGGGGCAATTGAATTACCTGTGGGTAATTATAAAATCGAGTCTCATTCTGCAGAAGAACTTAAAGATGTAATGGATCAACCCTATTTTGCAGGTAACACGAATTTAAGTATTCTGAAAGGTGTAAAATCTGATGCAACTGTTCTTTGTGGTATGCTGAACACTAAGATTTCATTGTCCTACGAAAGTCAATTCTTGGCTTCTATGCAGGATTGGACTATTACTATTTCGGATGGCAAGCATATCATAACTTATACGGGAACAAAAAGTAACCCTGGTACACCACAACCAAAATATGTGGTTATTGCAGAGAATACTTCCAAGTTGATTGTGACGGTAACAGGTACAAAATTTAACGGGGAAAAAGTAAATGAGAGTCGTAACATAACGAAGCCTACAGGAAGTAATTCTGAATATTGGGGTGCTGCAGACGATTTATCCATTAAGATGAACATCAATAATGAGGCGTTTGTCGTTCCGGGTGTAAGTGGAATAACAATTACAGTAGATGTAACCTTTGCTGAGACAGAAGATACTGTTGAAATTGAAGTGACTCCAGAAGAAGGCGGTGGCACGAATCCGAATCCTGAAACACCGGAAGAAAAGGCTGAACCAACAGTAACTTCTCCAAAATCATCTTATATGCTTCCTGCAGATAAAGATCAAAATGCGGATGTGACAATTAATGCTGAAGCTGGAATCCAGAGTGTAATTGTTCAAATTAATCCTGGAAATGACGTTTTTGAAGGGGCGTTATCTCTTCCATCTCTTAAAGATTTACTCACTGGTATGGAGTTAGTTGATAATGAGGATTTAGCAAAGGCACTTACAGCCATAGGGGTTCCTATTTCTGCTCCAATAAAAAATCAAAAATCTTATATTTTCCCTGTAGGTTCTTTTTTTAATTTATTAATAGACGAAATAGGAGATACGACAGAAGAAAAAGGACATGAATTTAATATTACAGTAACAGATATGCAAGGTAAATCTAAGAAAGAAAGCTTGTATGTTGTTGTTAAAGGATCTTGAAAATGAAAGAATTATGAAGAGGTTTATTAGTATATCAATATTTATAATTAGTATTTTCCTTTTTTCCTGTCAATCGGACGAGCAGGAATTAAGTAATGTAGGCTATTTGACTTTGTCTGTAGGACAAGATATATCTACAGATACGAAAGCTCCTGTTGACGGTTATACTGGAAAACAGATTGGAGTCCAGATTGTCAATTCCAAAAATGTGGTCGTAAAAGAGACAGATAATTGGGAAGATTGGAAAACAACTCCGATTGAATTGCAGGTTGGAACCTATACGATTAAAGCTTCTTCTGTCGGTTTTGATGGTAGTGAAGCCGCTTGGGAAGCTCCTTATTATGCAGCCTCTCAAGAAGTGACAATAGCCAAAAACAAAACAGCAAGTGTAAAGATGACTTGTACGTTGGCAAATGTAAAGGTTACGGTTCATTATGAGAAAGATTTATTAGATGCGTTTCAAAGTGTAGCTGCTACGGTTAATGACAAGCCTTTCCCAAGTACTGAAACGAGGTCATGCTATTTCCCTGTTGGTAAATTAACGGCAGAAGTGACCCTTATCAGTAAATCCGGTATGACATATAGTAAAAAGGATAGTGAAGAACTAAGTGTAGTTAAAGATGCGAAGGCTCGTGACCATTATATTTTCAACTATAAATTAGCCGAATCCGGTAATGGCAATGTTACTGTAAAAGTAGATCCAACAACCAACAAATATGAATACACCTTTACAATCGGTAAGTTGGAGAAAGATTGTAGCTTGTCAGCCAATGCGTGGAGCAATTTTGCTTGCTTTACAGCTGCTGATATCAGTGGAACAACCGCTGATATGGCATTGAAGTTCCAATATCGTAAAAAAGGAGAAGAAGCGTGGACGGATGTAACAGCTAAGTCGGATGGCAAGAACTATATTACGGATAAGATTACAGGATTGACTCCGGCTACAACATACGAATATCAGTTGGTAGGTACAGCTAATGAAACGACTTCAATTATTGGTAGAGTCGCTACATTTACCACGGAAACGAATATAGTTCTGCAGAATGGAGGCTTTGAAGATTGGTATAAAGATAATAAGATTTGGTATGCAGCTTCGGAAAGTGATTTTAAAGGTGGTAATTATTTGTGGGATAGCAGTAACCCGGGAGGTGCAAAAGTAGCAGAAAAATATAATGTTACATTGCAAGATCAAACTATAAAATATTCAGGCAATAGTTCTGCTAATCTTACTTCTTCTGTTGCTGCAGGAATTTTTGCTGCTGCAAGTTTGTATTATGGTCGTTTTGGTGAATTGATAGGAATGTCTGGTGCAAAAATAGACTTTGGTCAGCCTTTCAAATCCCGTCCGACAGCACTACATGGTTTCTTCCAATATGCTCCAATGAAAATAGACAAAGTTGGAAAAAATCAGCCTGCCAATACAGTTAAGGAAGGCGATATGGATATCTGCTCTATCTATATTGCATTGTCAAAGAAAAAGTATACGGTAGATAATACAAACCCAAGTACTTTCATTAACTTTGAAAGCGATGAGAATATTATTGCTTACGGTGAATTGCCTGCTGAAGATTGTGTAAACACCAATGGCGAATGGAAAGAGTTTACCATTAACTTGAAATATAAAAACATAACAGATAAGCCAGCTTATTTGATTATTGTATGTAGTTCAAGTAAATATGGAGACTACTTTACAGGAGGTAAAGGAAGTTGCTTGCATTTGGATGACTTTGAATTGCTGTATGGCGATACGCCAACGATGTGGGAGTAATATCGTTGTTTAATTTAAGATTCATAAATCAACCGGGAGGGCTAAATGGCTCTTCCCGGTTCTTTTGGTATAATAAATGAGAAGAAAGCTTTTAACGATTTTGCTGCTATGTGCAGCGACAATAGGGTGCGCTTATGCGCAAAGAGGGAGTCGTGCGATGAACCGTATCGACCGGGACATTCAGCAAGCTGTCTTTATTCCGAAAGGAACATGGATGGTAGGTGGAGCTGTTTCCTATTCTGAACACGATGAAGGAAACTTGAACTTCTTGGTGCTGAAGAATGTGGAAGGCAAAGGATATGACTTCAGTGTCAGTCCGTATATCGGTTATTTCTTCCGCAACAACATTGCAGCTGGTTTCCGTTTCACTTACAACCGGAACTATCTCGACTTGAAGAACTTTGAGCTGAACTTGGGAGAAGACTTCAACATTAGTTTGGACAACCTCTACTATTTGGAGCACAAGTATCAAACATCGGGTTTTATTCGCACATATATGCCCATCGGCAGAAGCAAGATTTTTGGATTGTTTAATGAAGCCCGTCTGACGTATGGCTATGGAACCGGAAAGAATTCCACGGGAACAGGCAATACTTATGATGGAACCTTCCAGAAAATCAACAGTCTCCAAATTGGATTTGCTCCGGGCTTGACCGCATTCATCACGGACTGGTCAGCCGTGGAAGTATCCGTTGGTGTAATGGGCTTCGATTTCAAATGGGTGGATCAAAAGACCAACCAAGTCGAAGAGGGACACCATCGCCTTTCATCCGGAAACTTCAAGATTAATCTATTTTCCATTAACATCGGTATGACGTTCTACCTCTAAAACGATTAAGTATGAAGAATAAGAAGAAATACATTTGGAAACAGATTAAAATGGCAATGGTCGGTGGAATCGGCTTGTTCGGATTTGCGACTTGTGCCATTGAGAACGACATACCTTATCCTATCATTGAAGCCCAGATTGAGAGCATCGAGGTGGAAGGACAACGCGGAGCGGATTCGGAAGCTTTTGAAGCGGCTGAAATCAACAAGAGCGCAAGGAGTGTCCTGCTTTATGTGAATGATTCAGTGGATCTCTCCAAACTGAAGATTAAACGGTTGCAGATTACCAAGCAAGCCCAGTTATTGCCCGATTCAGCTTCTTGTGTGAATTATGCCAAATTCCCGAAAGAGGGATTTGCTTCGTTGGACAGTATCTCTATCTTGTCCAACACCCGGGTGAACTTTACCAACGATGTGAACTTCACGTTGCGCACTTACCAAGATTATATTTGGAAAGTCTCTGTCAAGCAAATCATCCAAAGGGACATCAATATATCGGGACAGGTCGGTAATGCGGTAATAGACGCCAACAGCCATAACGTGATTATCTATGTTGCCGCAGACCAAGATTTGAAGAATATCACCGTTACGGAGATGAATTTGGGCGGTAAATATGGAAGTGTTGAACCCGATCCGACCAAGATACATGACTATTCATCGACTCAAACTTTCTATGTTTCCAATGCGTGGGAAGAGACAGCCACGAAGTGGACCGTATTCGTTTATCAAAAGGAGGGCGGTTCAACCGGCACCTCTTCTGTCTTCCCGATGTGTACGCAAGCGACATTGAACGGTACAATCCAAAGCGGGAAAACACCGGAAGTGGAATATAAAAAGCAGAGCGATGCGACGTGGATGAAGCTTTCCGCATCCGATATAACCGTGAAAGGCACCACTTTCTCAGCCATGTTGAAGGGGTTGACTCCAGCTACGGACTATCAGTATCGGGTCAATGTGGATGGGACAAATGGCACGAGCCAATCTTTCTCTACAGTAAGGGCTATTCCTTTGGAGAATGGCAGCTTCGAGGATTGGCATCAAGAAGGAAAACAGTGGAATCCTTGGGCAGAGGGTGCAAATGCCTTTTGGGGAACAGGCAATGGCGGTTCTTCTGCATTTATCGGTAATATCACGACACCGACAGATGTCAGCGTAAAAGGAAAAGCGGCATTGTTGGAGTCGAAGAATGCTATAATTAAATTGGGCTCAGGCAATATCTTTACGGGAGATTTTGCCCTGGACGGAACAAACGGCATCTTGAAGTTCGGCCGCCCGTTCACCTCATTCCCGACAGCTTTGCGGCTTTATTATAAATACACGACTTCTACCATCAACCGTATCGGTGATGATGTAGGAAGTTTGTCACAATTGAGAGGTCGTCCAGACTCTTGCCATGTTTATATAGCTTTGTCTGACAAGTCCGAACCGTATGAAATCCGGACGCGTCCGTCCACTCGCCAGTTGTTCGACAAAAACGATAAGAATATCATCGCCTATGGCGAGTTCATCAAGGGAGAGTCAACTTCGAGTTATCAGCAAATCACGATACCATTGACTTACCGTGCGACCAACCGCACACCGAAGATGATTGTCGTGGTGGCATCTGCCAGCAAGTATGGCGATTACTTTATTGGAGGAGATGGCAGCACTTTGTGGTTAGACGAAATGGAATTAGTTTACGAATAATATATGAGCAGATACATTCATTTAATCGGATTATGGATTTTGGCACTTGCCATGGTGGGTTGCCAGGAAGAGGAAGATTCCGCATTGACTGACGGAACAGGGCTTCTTATCTCCCTGACGAACGATGTGGAGGTGACAACAAAGTCTACCCCAAAGGAGTTGGGTGAACCTTTGAAGCAGAAATTCAAGTTGAAGGTGGTGAACGATGCGACTCCTTCCCTGAAGTATTACGAGGGGAATTATAAAGAGGGATTGAAGGTTTCCACTCCGGAAGGAAGGTTCCGACTGACAGCGGAATATGGAACCAATCCTATCTTGGCGTTGAATGATCCTTATTACAAAGGCGATACGATTGCAGAAGTAGAGAAAGGCAAGACAACATCTGTTAGCATATCTTGCAAAGTGGCGAACGCCTTGACTTCTGTTGTTTTCGGAGAGTCAACTGAAGGACAAGACTTTACTGCCGACTTTTCCGATTACCGGGTAGACGTGTTCGTAGAGGAGGATGAAAACCATACTTATGTGGCTCCGGTAGAGATTAAAGACAATGGCAAAAGTGCCTATTATCGTGCTGGAACAATCCCTACATTTACATTTGTCGGAACGGTAAGGGGAACGGGAAAGCCGTATACATTCAAGCTTGAAAATGATAAATTAAAAGATGCTGCCAACTTTGCAGCCGGTAAACATTGCATAATTACATTGACAATGGCTAAGGCGGAAGCCGGGCTGAAAGTGGAAGTATCGAAAGTCGAAGTTAAAAATGTAGATATCAACGAGACGATACCATTGGATTGGTTGCCGAAGCCGAAGTTGGAAACCGAAGGATTTGATGTAGATGATGCTACTACTTTATATATGTTAGAAGGAGCAACCCGAAAACATACAGCTAAACTCAATATTAATTTGGCAAAGGGATATGGTTTGGATGAATTGACTTTCTCAGTGAATGGTGATACCGAACTTGAAGGCGAATATAAACTTTCGGAGATGACGGAAGAACAGCGTACAGCCTTTGTTAAGAAAGGAATAGTTTTGCCTGTTATAGGAGATTTAAATCCAGCTATTGATTTCTCTGCCGCAACGGCAACGGCAACGGCGAATGAAGATGGCTCAGATGCTACTTTGGCATTAAGTAATGTTGTAGCAACGGCGTATACTCGTTCTAATGATGCTTTGTCGTATAAACTGATAACAACTAAAATAGATCCAGATTTGGTTGTTTATCCAGGTAATATATGGACAAAAGAATTTACTCCGACTCCTGTTTGTGCTTCAGGAAATGAGTCGTTATTTAATAAGAATGTTTCCTTTGAATATTCTAAAGATGGAGGAAATTCATGGATCGCATCCCCAAAGAATGAAGCAATAACTGGTTTAAATCCGGGTGAAACATATAAAGTCCGCTCTGTTTGTTTGGGGTTAGTGTCTGAGGCTAAAGAAGTAAAGACATATCCTCAAATTGCTTTGGAGAATGGAGATATGGAGGATTGGATTTCTTCTACTAGAGAATTAATTGTTGGAGCTAATATTTTTACATCTGTAAATGTAACGGCTTATAGTCCCAAAAGCAATATATGGACTTGTGTAAATCAAAAAACGTTTGAAGGAAGTCCAAACATAAGTTCCACGTATAATCTTAATCCATCAACATACAAGGATGTTGGTCGTGATGGGAAAGGCAATGCTGCAGTTTTACGAACTGTAGGATGGGATAATGATATGGGTAATACAAAAAAACGAATTTATCATATATCTGCTGGAAAATTGTTTATTGGAACTTATAACTTTACCCATAAGAAAGGTCCTGAGAATTATAATTATGGAATGGAATATAGTTCTCGCCCAACTGCATTAAGTGCATATTTTAAATACAGTCCATATTCTGCTGATTCTTTTAAAGTATGGATTGTTTTAGAGAATAGGGATGATGATAATGATGTTAAACGAATAGGATTTGGAGAATTAGTTAATGGAGAAAATGTGAATTCATATAAGGAAATGAGTATTCCTATAGTTTATAATTCTAATTATGAAGAATATTCAATAACCCATATGTGTGTTGTTTTTTCATCATCATCAGCTTGTTCTGAGAATGAAAGTGAGGAAACAAAAAATCTAAAAGGGAAAGTATCGAATGGCGATTATCATAATGGCAGCGTCCTAACCATCGACGACATCTCACTAATCTACGATAAATAAGATGAAACAGACAATATACATACAAATATTGAGCCTCTTGATGCTGTTGGTAACAGCTTGCAGTCAGGAAGAGTTGCCAGTGAATGACGGTAACTCAGGCTATCTATCGCTGAGTGTTGAGGTCAGTGATTTGAAAGTGAATATCGTAAACACTAAAGCATTTGATTTGCCGGATGTCGAGTTTAAAATAGATATCTTGCAGAATGATGCTGTTTATAACAATCACTCCTATAAACTTACCACTTTGCCGGCAAAGGTGAAATTAGATGTCGGGGAGTATACATTGAATATTTATAACGATGTCGCTAAAGCGAGTGATCCAAATAGTGGTCCACGTTATTTCCATACGCAAAACTTTGCAATAGAAGAGGGAAAGACGACTAATTTAGGGCTGGTAGAAATGAAGATGCAGAATTTCGGTATTGCTTTGACACTGCCGGATGGATTTTCCGATTGGTTTAAAAGTTATACATTTACCGCAAAGGTGGGTGAGGCTTCCAAAACTTTGGAAAGCGGGGAGATTGCTTATTTTGACTTTGCAGATGGACTTCGCGATTTCTCTTACGAGTTGAAGGCAACGAACCAAGATGGAGAAGAGAAGACAAGCAAAGGTAATTATCTAAAAGACAATACAGGTCAGCCTGTATTAGCAGCAAATGCTATTTACTTCATTAATTATAATATGGCAACCAAAAGTTTTATGGTGAGATAAAATGAAGTAAAGAATAAGGGGAAAATAATCCGACTTTTTCCAAAAGAAATGATTATCTTCGCCATATAAACAAATTTACCAGACTATGAGATATTTAGACCCTAAAGCAGATTTGACCTTTAAGAAGGTATTTGGCGAGCATGAAGACTTGGTCATCAGCCTGCTGAATGCCTTGTTGCCTTTACGTGCCGATGAAGAAGTAATAGAAGTGGAATATCTTCCAGCCGAACTGGTTCCGGATAATCCTTTGCGGAAGAACAGTATTGTGGATGTACGGTGCGTGGATGCCGTAGGACGTCAGTTTATTGTGGAGATGCAGATGGTCTGGTCGCCCGAGTTCCTTCAGCGAGTTCTCTTCAACTCAGCCAAAGCATACGTGCGGCAGTTGGACAAAGGCTTTGATTATAGTTTATTGAAACCCGTTTATTCCCTTAATTTGGTCAATGATATATTCGAACCCCAACTACCGGAGTATTATCACTATTTTAAGTTGGTCCATGAGGAACATACAGAGAAAGTAATAGACGGACTCCATTTGGTGTTCGTCGAACTTCCTAAGTTCACACCGCATAGCATGAGCGAGAAGAAAATGCAGGTGCTTTGGTTGCGTTACTTGACCGAAATAAAGGACGGGACGGAAAAGATTCCACAGGAACTTTTGGACAATGCAGAGACCGGCAAAGCCATATCCGTGTTGGAAACCAGCTCCTATAATGATGCCCAGCTTGCTTCCTACGACAAGTTTTGGGATACTATCAGTATCGAGAAGACCTTGTATAACAGCGGTGAACGAAAAGGCAGGGAGGAAGGTCTTATGGAAGGAGAAGCAGTCGGTATGGAAAAAGGCAGAGCAGAAGAGAAACGCAAGATTGCGTCAGGCATGAAACAAGCCGGTATTCCTTTGGAGACAATAGCTGTTATAACAGGACTTCCTCTTGAAGAAGTAAAGAGCATCTCTTCCCTTGAAATCGTGAATAAAAATTAAAAAAGGAAGCTTCAATAGGGGAACAGCATGGTTTGTGCGTCTTAATAATAAATAAATTATTAGTTTAGCTTAATATATCAGAAGCATCATGAAACAAATGTTGTGTATGTTATCCTTCGCTGTAGGGATATTGTCTTCCTGTTCGAGTAATCTAACCCATTCGGAGTTCTTCACTCCGGTAAACGAGAATACTTTACGAGCGCCCGCTTATCCATTGGTTACGATAGACCCTTACACCAGTGGTTGGTCCATGAGTGATCGGTTAAATGCAGATCAAGTTCGGCATTGGACAGGAAAAGCCTTCCCTCTGTTGGGCGTTATTCGGATTGACGGGAAATGTTATCGCTTTATGGGTGAAGAAAAAATGCCGCTTCAATCCCTATTGCCAACTGCTGCCTTGGAAAAATGGGAAGCATCTTATACTTATTCCCAACCCAAAGGGGATTGGACGCAAATCCAATTTGACGATAGTTCGTGGAAACAGGGGAAAGCCGCTTTCGGTACGCCAGAAATGCAACATTTGTCCACTACTTGGCAGACACCGGATATTTGGGTGCGCCGTTCTTTTGAAGTGACAGATGATTGGAATGGGAAGGAACTCTTTTTGAGTTATTCCCATGACGATGTGTTTGAACTCTATGTAAACGGCAAGGAGATTGTCAATACCGGACACACTTGGAAGAATGATGTGATGCTTGAACTGAATGATGAGGTAAAAGCTCTGCTGAAACCGGGGAAGAATGTGATTGCGGCTCATTGCCATAATTCGGAAGGCGGAGCGTATGTGGATTTCGGATTATCGGAGAAAATGCCGGATGCAACGTTCTTTACGGAAGCTGCACAACAGAAGTCTGCTGTTGTAATGCCGACACAAACCTATTATACTTTTGAATGCGGAGGCGTTCAGTTGAATGTCGTGTTTACCGCACCTTTGTTGATAGACGATTTGGATAAGATGACTCGTCCTATTAACTATCTCTCTTATCAGGTGAAACCTTTGGATGGCTCCGCACATGATGTGCAGATTTATCTGGAAGCCACCTCTTCTTGGGCTACCAATGTGCCAGGACAAGAGGTTTCTTCCATGATTGACCAAACTTCTAATGGTGTAACGTATGCTAAGACAGGAACAACCGCCCAGCCAATCTTAGGCACGCGTGGAGATGATGTCCGTATCGACTGGGGATATTTCTATTTGGCTTCAGCAACCCGGCCGAACAGCTCTATCGGAATCGGGGATTTCAAAGATATGAAGAAGGCTTTTTCGGAACAAGGTTTCTTCTCGACTGAAAAGATCATGGCTCCTTCCAATAGTGAACAGTCATTAGGTTATGTGGATAATTTAGGGAAAGTCTCCTCTTCAGCTTCTGGCTTTGCGATGATTGGTTATGACGATATTTACGCAATCCAATATTATGGCGATAACCGCATGGCTTATTGGAAGCACGATGGCAAGGTTGACATGAATCAGGCACTGGATCAAGCAGCGAATGATTATGTAACCACATTGGTTCGTTGCCGTGATTTGGACAAGAAGTTGATGAAAGATGCTTATGATGCAGGCGGTCAACAATACGCTGAACTTTGTGCCTTGGCTTACCGGCAAGCCATAGCTGCACATAAACTGGTGGAAGATAAGGAAGGGAACCTTTTGTTCTTCTCCAAAGAGAACTTTAGCAACGGTTCCATTGGAACGGTGGATGTCACTTATCCTTCCGCTCCGCTCTTCTTGGTTTATAATCCTGATTTGTTGAAAGGCATGTTGAACTTTATCTTTGGATATAGCGAAAGCGGTAAATGGACAAAACCGTTTGCGGCACATGACTTGGGCACTTATCCGTTGGCAAACGGACAGACTTATGGAGGTGATATGCCGGTAGAGGAAAGCGGGAATATGTTGATATTGACAACTGCCATTGCCATGCGCGAGGGGAATGCGGATTATGCCAAGAAGCATTGGAAAGTCTTGACTACTTGGGCAGATTACTTGATTAAAGAGGGATTGGATCCGGAGAACCAACTTTGTACAGACGACTTTGCCGGACACTTCGCCCACAATGCGAATCTTTCTATCAAGGCTATTTTGGGTATAGCAGGTTATGGCAAAATGGCTGAGATGTTAGGTGATAAGGAAACGGCTGAGAAATATTTGGCAACTGCCCGTGAAATGGCTTCCAAATGGAAAGAGATAGCGGCAGATGGAGACCATTATAAGTTGACATTTGACAAACCCGGCACTTGGAGCCAGAAATATAACTTGGTTTGGGATAAAGTCCTGGATTTAGGAATATTCGATGAAAGTATTGCCCAAACGGAAATGGCGTATTATAAGACGGTCCAGAATACTTATGGACTTCCTTTGGATAGCCGTAAAACCTATACAAAGTCTGACTGGATTGTTTGGACGGCTACCATGGCAGACAACAGCAATGACTTTAATGCTTTGATAGTTCCACTTTATAAATATGTAAATGAAACGACGACCCGTATTCCATTGAGCGACTGGCACGAGACAACCGATGGCAAATCAGTTGGATTCAGGGCTCGTTCAGTTGTAGGAGGATATTACATGAAAGTGCTGGAACAACTTATGTCGCAGGATAAATAATTGTTACATTTAAATAGAAACACATGAAGAAGACTTTATTCGTATGTTGTGCATTAGCTTTGGCTTTATGCGCTCAAGCTCAATGGAAGCCTGCCGGGGACAAAATCAAGACGCAGTGGGCAGAACAAGTCAATCCGAAATCTGTATTGCCGGAATATCCGCGTCCTTTGATGGAACGCTCGGAGTGGCAGAATTTGAATGGTGAATGGGAATATGCCATTAAACCGCTCGGTGAAGTTGAGCCTGCCTCCTTCGATGGGAATATCTTGGTTCCTTTTGCCGTGGAATCATCTTTGTCCGGTGTGCAGAAAGAGGTAGGAGAAAAGAATGAATTGTGGTATAAACGCTCTTTTACCGTTCCAGCCAAATGGAAAGGGAAAGATGTGATGTTGAACTTTGGTGCCGTCGATTGGAAAGCAGAAGTCTTTGTAAACGACGTATTGGTCGGTTCGCATAAAGGCGGTTATACTCCGTTCTCGTTCAATATTACTCCGTTCTTGAAAGGATCGGGAGCCCAGAAGTTGGTAGTTCGTGTTTGGGATCCAAGCGACAAAGGTTATCAGCCAATTGGAAAACAGACCTCTAACCCGCAAGGTATTTGGTACACTTCTGTAACGGGTATTTGGCAGACGGTTTGGTTGGAGCCGGTTGCTTCTAACCACATCACTGCGGTCAAATCTATTCCTAACGTAGATGCGAATGCTCTGAATGTAACTGTAGGTGCTTCTACTCCTTGTGTTACATCCATTGTTGAGGTAAAATTGTTGGATAAAGGAGCAGTGGTTGCTTCGGCTAAAGGCGTGCAAGGACAGGAACTCCGCTTAGGCGTAAAGAATCCTACTTTGTGGTCTCCGGAAAATCCTTATTTGTATGACATGAGCATTACTTTGTCCCAAAATGGGAAAGTAATCGACCAAGTCAAATCCTACACGGCTTTCCGTAAAATCTCAGTAGAGAAGGACCAAAATGGCATTCTACGAATGTGTTTGAACAACAAGCCGCTCTTCCATTACGGGCCGTTGGATCAAGGTTGGTGGCCGGATGGTTTGTATACTGCTCCGACAGACGAAGCTTTGCTTTATGATATCAAAAAGACCAAAGAATGGGGCTTCAATATGATACGTAAACACGTGAAGGTTGAACCTGCCCGTTGGTATTACCATTGTGATAAAGAAGGAATCTTGGTTTGGCAGGATATGCCGAGCGGTGACATGGGTAATCGTTGGGAGCCTCACAAATATAACGGAGGAACAGATAAAGAACGCTCCTTGGAATCTGTGGCTAACTATTACCAGGAATGGAAAGAAATCATGGATTTGGGCGTGTCTCATCCTTCCATTGTTGTTTGGGTTCCATTCAATGAAGCATGGGGACAGTTTGATACTGAAAAGGTTGTAGCATGGACAAAGGCTTATGATCCTTCCCGTTTGGTTAATCCAGCCAGTGGAGGAAACCATCGTCCTTGCGGGGACATTTTGGACTTGCATAACTATCCTGGACCGGATATGTTCTTGTTCGATGCACAGCGTGTCACAGTATTAGGCGAATACGGCGGTATCGGTTTGCCTTTGGAAAATCATTTGTGGTGGAACAAACGTAATTGGGGTTATATCCAGTTTAAGAACAGCGATGAGGTGACTGCCGAATATGTCAAGTACGCAAATGAACTGAAAGGCTTTGTGAAACGTGGTTTCTCTGCTGCTGTTTATACACAAACTACCGATGTGGAAGGCGAGGTAAATGGCTTGATGACTTACGACCGAAAGGTGATAAAGATCAATGAGGCGAAAGTAAAAGCAGCCAACCAGTCCGTTATCAAATCCATGAATGAATAATTTTTAAGAGATAAAACGATTGATTTTAAACATACCGTTGTTTTAAAAAAAACATTGGACGTTTTTGAAAAAACATTTGAC
>OIXQ01000655.1_pt1 | contig 15041 bp, 14 predicted proteins | sample 1587791 | NCBI WGS metagenome assembly OIXQ01 (sample SAMN03283273) | human gut metagenome | biome: human-associated habitat; material: feces | host: Homo sapiens | place: Peru | collected 2012
GTGTCGATCTCAGCGGCTATGCCGCTGTAGCATCCATCTGGGTTTGCACCGCACCATCTTGGATCCCCTCTCAGTCACCTTCGGTGACAGCTCTCCCAAAGGGAGAGCCAAGTGCGGGGTCACTGGCTCGCAATGACATGTACACCGCAGGCGCGGAATATCCTACCCCCCACACCGAGGTACATCACCATGAGCTTACCCGACAACTACTATCTCTTTGGCCGCAAGCCGCTGCAATACGCCGTCATCGACCCGGTCTCCTGTACCGGGTGCGGATGGTGCGCCATGTTCTGCCCTGTGGAGTGCATGTTCCAGCGGCCGGACGGCTTTTACGATCTGGACGTGGAGCGGTGCATCGGCTGCCGCTCCTGCAAGGTCAACTGCTTTTACGATGCCATCACCATGATCCAACGAACGCGGAAGGAGGACAACTGACATCATGGAGCAAACACTGGGCCTGTATCTGCACATCCCCTTCTGCAAAAGCAAGTGCGCCTACTGCGATTTCTACTCCCTGCCCCACAGCGAGGAGAAAATGGACGCCTACGCCGCCGCGCTGCTGCGCCATCTGGAGGAGGTGGCGCCCCGCGCCGCCGGTATGCAGGTGGACACGGTGTATTTCGGCGGCGGTACCCCCAGCTATCTGGGCGTGTCCCGGCTAACACGCCTTTTGCAGACGGTGCTGCGGAGGTACGATGTGGCCAGGGGCGCGGAGATCACGCTGGAGGCCAATCCCGACAGCGCCGGCGACTGGAAGGCGCTGCGTGCCCTGCGGCGGGCGGGGTTCAACCGGCTGTCGCTGGGGGTGCAGTCCACCGATGACGCGCTGCTGCGGCGCATCGGGCGGGTCCACACCTATGAGCAGGTGCAGCAGGCGGTGACGGCGGCGCGGAAGGCGAAGATCGAAAATCTCAGTCTGGACCTGATCTACGGTTTGCCGGACCAGACCATGGAGGACTGGCAGCGGACGCTGGCGGACGCCGTGGCCCTGGGACCGGAGCACCTGTCCTGCTACGGGCTGAAGGTGGAGGAGGGCACGCCCCTGTGGCAGCAGCGGCAGCAGCTGACGCTGCCGGATGACGACGCGCAGGCGGATATGTATCTTTACACTGTGGCGGCGCTGGAGGAGGCGGGCTACCGGCAGTACGAGATCTCCAACTTCGCAAAGCCCGGGCGGGAGTCCCGCCACAACCTGAAATACTGGAGCATGGAGGAGTACGCCGGTTTCGGCCCCGGGGCGCACTCTGATTTCGGCGGCGTCCGGTACGGCTACGTGCGGGATCTGGACGGGTACATCGCGGGGCGGCTGGTGCTGTCGGAGTCCGAGGGGGAGAGCACGCTGGCCCGGGACTACGAATACGTGATGCTGTCGCTGCGGACGGCGGCGGGCATCGACCGCCGCACCTTCGAAAACCGCTACCGCCAGCGGTTCGAGCCCATGGAGGAGCTGTTTTTGCAGTACGAGGGAGCGGGGCTGGCCGTCCGGACGGAGGGAGGCTGGCGGCTGACGCCTAAGGGCTTCCTGGTGTCCAACAGCATCATCGCGGCCCTGCAGGAGGCGCTGGGCCAACAGAAGGCGGCCCGTCTGGCCGCCGCCGCGGAGGGCGACTTCCGCGTTGTGTGAGGACAAATAAACGACAAATGGGACGGGAGAGGAAACTCTCCCGTCCCATCGCTTTACGGTTTCTTAATTTGTTCGGCATGCGAACTTTTTTACCGGAAACTGTGGGATATTGTAACGCTTTCGTGAATTTTCCGGTACGGCTCTTGCAGAAACGGCGGCAGCGTGATACACTTCTCTATTATGGTATTTTGGGGCGTATGCCCGCAAAGGAGCAGGAGTATGGCGAAATTCAGCGTAAAGAAGCCGCTGACCGTCTTCGTGGTGGTGCTGGCTATTGTTGTGCTTGGTGTGGTGGCGTATCTGAGGATGACACCGGATCTGCTGCCCAACATGGATTTCCCCTACGTGGTCATTGTCACCACCGATCCGGGCGCCAGCCCCGAGTCCGTGGAGGAGACCATCACGCGGCCCATGGAGCAGTCCATGGCCACGCTGGACCGCATCAAGACCGTCACCTCCACCACGCAGAACAGTGTTTCCATGGTGATGCTGGAGTTCGAGGACGGCGTGAACATGGACACCATCAGTGTGGACATCCAACAGAAAATTTCGATTTTGCAGGGCCAGTGGTCCGACTCGGTGGGTGCGCCCTACGTGCTGAAGATCAATCCCTCCATGATCCCGGTCATGGTGGCGGCGGTGTCCCAGGAGGGGAAGGATGTCTACGCCCTCAGCGACTTCGTCACCGATGAGCTCACCGGAAAGCTGGAGGGTGTCAGCGGCGTGGCCGGCGTCACAGTGTCCGGCGCGCTGACCCGTGAGGCCCACGTGATACTGGATCAGGAGAAGATGGACGCCCTGTCCGCCACACTGGAGGACGCGGTGAAGGACCAGCTGAAGAAGGCGGAGGGCAAGCTCCGCGACGCGGAGAAGAAGGTGACGGACGGACAGCAGGCGCTGGCGGACGCCAAGCGCGCCGCTGCTGACGGCGTAGCCGAGTCTGTCGGCGACGCGGTGGATAAGGTGTACGACAAGCTGAAGGATATCTACGGTGTGCTGGAGGACACGGATATCGATGACATCGTGGGCGGCTTTATCACCGACCCGGATGGTACGCTGAAGAAGCTGAGCGACGATCTGAAGACGCTGCAGGGCAGCATGGAGAAGCTGATGAAGGCGCTGAAGAGCGGTCACCTGCGCGCACAGGTGGAGGGCGACGTGTCCGACCTGCTGGTGGAGCTGATGGACGGTATGACCCAGATGACCGGCGCGGAATTGCAGCTCAGCGAGGCCAAGGCCCAGATCGAAAGCGGGCTGAAGCAGATACAGGCGGCCTATGACAAGGTGGCCGAACAGACTGATCTGGGCGGGCTCCTGTCTATCTCCACCGTCAGCGGGCTGCTGACGGCCCAGAACTTCTCCATGCCCGCGGGGTACATCGACGACAACAGCGGCGTCAGCTATATGGTGTCGGTGGGCCAGAAATTTGAGAGCAGCGGTGAGCTGGAGGACATGGTGCTGTTCGACCTGGGACTGGACGGCGTGGAGCCCATCACGCTGGGTGACGTGGCCACGGTGGTGGTGACGGACAACGGCGACCAGCTCTACACCAAGCTCAACGGCGACAACGGCATCCTGCTGTCCTTTACCAAGCAGTCCAACTACGCCACGGCGGAGGTGTCCAACAACATCGCCGACCGGTTCGAGACGCTGGAGGCCCAGTACGACGGCCTGAAATTCGTGGCCCTGATGGATCAGGGCGACTATATCTATCTCATTGTGGAGACCATCCTCTCGTCCCTGCTGTGGGGCGCGGTGTTCTCTGTGGTGGTACTGTTCCTGTTCCTGCGTGACTGGCGGCCCACCCTCATCACCCTGATCTCCATCCCCGTCAGTGTCATTTTCGCGGTGGTGCTGATGTACTTCACCGGCGTCACCATCAACATGATCTCCCTCAGCGGCCTGGCCGTATCGGTGGGTATGCTGGTGGACAACTCGGTGGTGGTCATCGAGAACATCTACCGCCTGCGGGCCAAGGGCGCTACCATCATCCAGGCGGCGGTGTCCGGCGCGGGACAGGTGCTGGGCGCGGTGACGGCGTCCACTCTCACCACGGTGTGCGTGTTCGCGCCTATCGTGTTCGTGGAGGGCCTGACGAAGCAGCTGTTCACCGATCTGGCCCTGACCATTACATATTCCCTACTGGCCAGCCTGCTGGTGGCGCTGACGCTGGTGCCGGCCATGGCGTCCGGCATGCTGCGGCGGGACTTTACACCCAAGGCCGGTCTGCTGGATAAGCTCTACCCCGCCTACCGCAAGGCCATCTCCTGGTCGCTGGACCACAAGGCCTTCGTGCTGCTGCTGTCGCTGGTGCTGCTGGTGACCAGTGCCGGCGCGTGCCTGCGCCCTTGGCGGCTTTCTCGATGTCCTTCACCGTGTTGGACAGGCCGCTGCCCTCGTGGGTGCAGAAGGGGTGGATGACCTTTCCCGTAAAGTCGTAGTGCTCAAGGAAGGTATACACGGCCATTGGCATCGTGCCCCAGTAGTTCGGGTAACCCAGATAGATCTCATCGTAGGAATTCAGCGTTGCTGGCATCGTCACCAGCTCCGGGCGGGCCTTGGCCTGTAAGTCGCGCTTGGCCTCGGCAATACAGGTCTGATAATTGGCCGAATACGGAACTTTCTGCTCGATCTTGAACAGGTCCGCACCGGTCAGCTCGGCCAGCATCTTGGCGGCTTTTTCGGTGTTGCCGACCGGGATATTCCGGTAGGCTCCGCCAAAATAATTTTCGTCTGCGCGGGAATAAAATGCGATCAGTTTTGCCATGGGAAATCTTCTCCTTTAATCGTTATCGTGGTTGTCCCAGACCAGCTTTCCGGTCTTGAGGGCATCCTCATAGTGTTGAATTTTGACCGAGAGCCGCGCCATCGTGGCTTCCAGCTGAGCTTTCTGCTCCTGCAGGGCCGTCATCTGTTCGTTCAGCAGGTCCAGACGAGCCGGGATGGTGGAATCTCCCTCCTGAAACAGGCGGAGGTATTCGATCATCACCTCAACGGGCAGCCCTGCGCTGCGCATACAGATGGCCAGCTCTACCCACCGAAGGTCCTCCGCCTGATAGTCGCGGATGCCGCCGGAGGTGCGGTGCACCCGGGGGATCATCTGCATCCGCTCGTAATAGCGAAGCGTATCCTGCGAAATATGATACTTTTCCGACACTTCTTTGATGGTCATAGGGCGTTCCTCCTTTGTCGAGGGTAGTATAGCACTTGGAGTTTGCTCCAAGTCAAGAGGTTTTTGCAAAAAAGACTGCCGTGTCCATTGCACAGCAGTCTTTTCCCAAAAATCTTACAGTTTCCACCCAGCAGCCTGTTTGCGTCCGCCGACGAAATCAGCATAAATACCCGGCTGCTTCATCAGTTCTTCATGCTTGCCCTGCTGGACGATGCGGCCATGGTCCACGACCAGAATCTGGTCGGCATGGCGGACCGTTTTCAGACGATGGGCGATCATGATAATGGTCTTATCGCGGGTCAATGCTTCGATGGCCTTCTGCAAGCGGTCCTCTTTTTCGGGGTCCACATTGGCAGTAGCTTCGTCAAGGATGACGATGGGCGCATTTTTCAGCATGGCGCGCGCGATGGTGATACGCTGGCGCTCGCCGCCGGAAAGGTGTCCGCCGCTGGAACCGACCACGGTATCATAGCCGTATTCCAGCCCCAGAATAAATTCGTGGCAGCCGCTGCGCTTGGCGGCATCCTCCACCTCGGCGTCGGTCGCGTCTTTGCGGCCCATCCGGATGTTCTCGCGGATGCTGCGGTTGAACAGGTAGTTGTCCTGGCTGACGTAGGCGATGCGGTTGTTCAGCTCGTCCAGCGGCAGGTCCTTCAGGTCCACGCCGCCCAGCGTGATCTTGCCCGATTTGACATCCCACAGCGAGGAGATGAGCCGTGCGATGGTCGATTTGCCGGAGCCGGACGGTCCGACCAGCACCGTGACGCTTCCCTGCGGGATGGTCAGCGACACGCCGTGCAGGACCTCTTTTTCGTGATAGGCGAAGTGCACATCGGTCAGTTCCAGCGTGTTGTCTGCCGGGAGCTTTGCCGCCGCATTCGGGCGCTGCATCTCCGGGGCATCCAGAACGTTCCGTACCTCGGCCGCGAACAGGCAGATCAGCATGCCGATGGGAGCCAGCAGGTTCGATGTAAATTCCGGCACGATGTGGGCCAGCGTCGTTTCCATGGCGTCGATCCGCTCCACGATGGTGCTTTTCAGCGCACCGCTGGGCTGGTCCAGCACATCGCCCAGCGGCATCCGGGCCAGCTTGTCGGTGCAGCGCTTGCGGATGTCGCCCAGCACGGCGAAGGTCGCCTTGTGGGAGATGGCCGTCGAAATGGCATGGAACAGTACCTGCAGCGCCCAGAACACCGCGATCAGGCCGCATTGCCGCAGATAATAGCCCACGTCCCGCTCCCCTGCCATCAGGTGCGAGATGACGTTCGCCACCACAAAATACGGGGCCACCCGGCTGGCGACGCCCAGCACCGCCACCAGAACGCTGGCCAGATACCGGCTTTTCTGTTCGCCGGTCTGCACCAGCAGCCATGGAAGCGCGGAGGTTCGGGTGGCTTCTTTCGGTTCACTCATAAGATCCCGTCCTTTCCCTTGGGTCCGATCCTCAAAGATTAGTCACCGCTAACTCTTTGAGGTTTGGAAAGGCCGCCGTCTCCGGCAGCCCTTCCGTCCGTGTTTCATAACACCGTTATGTCATGATTATAAAGCGAATGCATTCCCTCGTCAAGTACCAGCAGCGGCTAACTTTTGGTTCCGGCTCTTTGCGCTGTCTTGACGTTTTTCGGCAAATGCGCTATACTTTCCTCGCGGTTAGTTATATATAACCATTTGGAGGTACATTGTTATGACAGAAGCATTTTACGGCATCCTCATCCCGTTTCTGGGGACTTCTCTGGGGGCGGCCTGTGTCTTTTTTCTCAAAAACACCCTGAAGGACAGCATCCAGCGCGCTTTGACCGGCTTTGCGGCGGGCGTGATGGTGGCGGCGTCCATCTGGAGTCTGCTCATCCCCGCCATGGACCAGTCGGCTTCGCTCGGGAAGCTCGCATTTTTCCCGGCAGCGGTCGGGTTCTGGCTGGGCATCCTGTTTTTGCTGCTGCTCGACCACATCATCCCGCATCTGCACCAGAACAGCACCCAAGCCGAAGGCCCCAAAAGCCAGCTGCAGCGCACCACGATGATGGTGCTGGCCGTGACCCTGCACAACATCCCCGAGGGCATGGCCGTCGGCGTCGTCTATGCGGGCTATTTGTCCGGCAGCGCGCAGATCACCGCCGCCAGCGCACTGGCGCTTTCGCTGGGCATCGCCATCCAGAACTTCCCCGAAGGAGCCATCATCTCGATGCCCCTGCGGGCCGAGGGGATGAAAAAAGGCCGCGCATTCTGGGGCGGCGTGCTGTCCGGCATCGTGGAGCCGATCGGGGCTGTGCTCACCATCCTTGCGGCCAGCGTCATCGTCCCCGCCCTGCCCTATCTGCTCAGCTTCGCCGCCGGGGCCATGCTGTATGTCGTGGTCGAGGAACTGATCCCGGAGATGTCGCAGGGCCGGCACTCCAACATCGGCACGATCTTTTTTGCGGTCGGGTTCAGTCTGATGATGATCCTGGATGTCGCGCTGGGCTGAAGTCCCTTTTCTTCGGCGGAAAAGCGTGCTACAATCAGGGCAGTTAAACGCAGATAACCCAAACGTGTGAGGTGCAACATGAAATTCTACACATTCGGCGATGCCGCAAAGCCGGTCCTTCTTCTGCTGCCCGGGACCTGCTGCCACTGGAAGGGCAATTTCGGGGACGTCATCCCGCTGCTGGAACCGGATTTCCACGTCATCTGCGCCAGTTACGACGGCTTTGACGAGACGGAACAGACTGAGTTCCCCACCATGCTGGACGAAACGGCCAAGATCGAAGCCTACCTCAAGGAGAACTGCGGCGGACACATCCGTGCGGCCTATGGCTGTTCGCTGGGCGGCTCCTTCGTCGGGCTGCTGGCCGCGCGGAAGAATGTCCACATCGATTTCTGCATTCTGGGCAGCTCGGACCTCGACCAGTCCGCGCCCCTTCCCGCCAAACTGCAGACGACCTTGCTGGTTCCGCTCATCTATCCCTTCATCCGGGACGGCAAGTTCTCGCTTCGCTTTTTGCAGAAACGAATCGAAAAGCGGATGGAAGAAATGGGCGATTACGTCAACGCTTTCACCAAGATGCTCGGCGGCGGACGGCCCTATGTTACCTTGAAAAGCTGCAAGAACCAGTTCTATTCCGACCTCGTCACCCCGCTGCCGGACAAGCTCGACATCCCGGGAACGGAGTTCCACATCTTCTACGCCCTCAAGATGGGCAAGCAGTATCGCGCCCGGTACGAACAGCACTTTGCCCATCCGATCCTCCACGAGCAGGACCTTCAGCACGAAGAGCTGCTGGCGTGCTATCCGGAACAGTGGGCTTCGCTCGTGAAGAGCATCGCGGGAGGGCATTCCTGAATCTTGCAAAAAAGATCTTGGCTTAAAGTGAAGTTTGCAACGGTGTACAAAGGGAACATAATAAAAAACTTAATAATGGACTGCCAATCTTACACAAAGTACCGCCCAAACGAGACTACGGGCGGTATTTTTGTATCATGGCGGAGAAAGGAGGAACTTCCCACGGGGGCTTGACTGAAAAGTTGAGCCTCTTTTTTCATGCCAAAAAACAGGAGGTAAATGCTTATGGCAGATGATAAAACCACAAAAACGCCGGAACAGCCGGTAACGGATAGCGGGCCGGGCAAGGAAACGCCTCCCGCTCCCCCAAAAGAGCCGGAGAAGGTTTCCGTTTCTCCGGAGCCGGAAAAAAAGACGGAACCGGAGGTAAAGAACCCGCAGGTTTCCGTCTATAACTTCGCTGAAATTATGAAGGAAAAGAAGGTCGAGGAACGGGCGGCAGCTCCCAGCGGGGAAAAGCCTGCCCCGGCAAAAACGGAAAAACCGGAAAAGCAGCCGGAGGCTCCGAAGAAAGCGGAGGAAAAACCCAAAGAGCCGGAACAGCCGAAGCGCCGGGGCCGTCCCCCGAAAGCAGATAAGGACAAGGCCGCAACCCCGAAGCCCGAAGCTCCCGCACAGAAACCGGAAAATGCGGTCAAAAAGGAACCGGAGAAAAAAACGGCGCCAACGGTACAGGCCGCTCCCGCTCCGAAGGGACCCGAGAAGCCGAAGGAGGCTCCACGCCGGGGCAAGGAGCAGATCGTCTATATCAAGCTGAACGAGCTCCACGCCTTCAAGAACCACCCCTTTGAGGTCCGGGACGATGAAGAAATGCGGGCTATGGTGTCCAGCGTCAAGGACAAGGGCGTGACCCAGCCCGCTATCGTCCGTCCCCGTGAGGATGGCGGCTATGAGATCGTGTCCGGCCACCGCCGCCAGAAGGCCAGCGAGCTTGCCGGATATGCGGATATGCCCTGTATTGTTCGCAATCTGACGGACGATGAAGCCATCACGCAGATGGTCGAGGACAATCTCAACCAGCGTGAAGAAATCCTCCCCAGTGAGCGGGCCAAAGCCTTGAAAATGCAGCTTGAGGCCATCAAGCACCAGGGCTCCCGCACTTCGGGCCAGATTGACCCGAAGGACGCAGGAAAACGCTCCAACGAAATTGTAGCCGAGCGCAATAAGATGGCGGTCAAGCAGGTGCAGCGGTATATCCGGCTCAATGAGCTGGTTCCCGACCTGATGAAGCTGATGGATGAAAAAAAGCTGGGCTTTACTACGGCGGTGGAGCTTTCCTATATCGGCAAGAAGAACCAGAACTATATCGCCGTCGCCATTGACAGCCAGCAGTCCTCGCCTTCACAGGCGCAGGCAAAGCGTATGCGTGAGCTGGACGAAAAGAAGCTGCTCAACGGGGATGTGATCGACGGCATTATGATGGAGGACAAAAAGGAGGTAGACAAAGTGATTTTGACAGGTGCGGAACTGAGCAAGTATTTCGGCAAGGAAACTACGCCGAGGGAAATGAAGGACCAGATCATCAAGCTGCTGGACGACTGGAAGGGTCAGCAGAAGGAACATGAAAAGCCGGAGAAGAAAACCGAACAGGAAAAGTAAGCCCAAACTTCGGGTCAGCATGGCCCGAGGATTGCGGGGCTCTGCCCCGCGCCCCGAAGCTCTGGAGATATAAATTATTCCCCGTCGCCAGTTATTCCGTAGCATAGCCGGGAAAATCAGTCAAGGGCAGCGCCGCCGCAGGCGGTGCCAGAGGCACCCTTGACGGATTTCTCCCGGTTATGCTTTTTCCCGGTCAAGCGACGGGGATATAAATTCTCCAGAGCCGTTCCCCTTCCCGGGGGAAGGGGCGGAGGGGTTGGGCGAACTCTTGCTTTTCCCTAAACCTAAACAGAAATGGAGGCTCAACCAATGAAACGACCTTTAGCGTACCTGACCGCCGCATGGAGCGGCGAGCCGGATGTTGATATGGAGCTGGCGGCCCACTACTGCCGTCTTGCTTATGAGGCGGGCTTTTCCCCGATCTGCCCGCTCTTGTATCTGCCGCTGTTTTTGAATGACAGCGTTCCCGAGGAACACAAGGCCGGGATTGATATGCGCCGGGATATGCTGCGGCGCTCCCACACCCTGATTGTCTGCGGCAGCGCTGTGGACGAGGATGTAAAAAATGATATTGCGGTTGCCGGGCGGCTGGGCATTGCGGCGACCACACTGGAAGGGGTGCTTGCCGTGAAGGGACACGGCACCCCGGGCCATGCCGGACATTAAGCTGGGAAGCCTTTTCGACGGGATCGGCGTGTTCCCTCTGGCTGCTTCCCGGTGCGGTATCCGTCCGGTATGGGCCAGTGAGATTGAAAAAGCGCCCATCTCCATAACCAAAAGGCACTTTCCCGACATGGTGCATTTGGGGGATATTACGAAGGTGGACGGCGGGAAAATCCCGCCGGTTCATGTAATTACCTTCGGTTCCCCCTGTCAGAACCTTTCTCTGATCGGCAACCGCTCCGGCCTTGCCGGGGCAAAATCAAGCCTGTTCTATCAGGCGTTTCGTATCATACAGGAAATGAGGGATGCTACTGATAACCTATATCCAGCTATCGCTGTTTGGGAAAACGTCATGGGAGCGTTTTCTACAAATGACCGGATGGACTTTAGAGCCGTCTTATCCGCCTTCTCGGACACCGAAGTTCCAATGCCTCCTTCGGGAAGATGGGGAAACGCCGGAATGGTGCGAGGGGGAACGCCTGATGTGTGCTGGCGGCTCATGGACGCCCAGTATTGGGCAGGCACCCGAAGGCTGGCACGAAGGCAGCGGATTTTCGTCGTGGCGGATTTTGGAGGCAGACGTGCCGCAGACATACTATTTAAGCCCCGTCCAATGCTCCCACTTCCTCCGCCTTGCGGAGAGGGCGGGTGGGCCGCCGCCGAAGGAGATCGAACAGCTTCTTTTGAAACAGGGCGGCAGATACCAGTCATCCACCCCTTTCAGTGCTTCCGTATGCGGGGAGCGGCAAAAAGGCAGGAAGAAACGGCCTTCCGAAACAGCTTCGGATTACCAACTGACCCTTTTCCCACTCTTTTAGCCAGTGATGTAACGCCCTTTGCCTTCTGGTATGAGGGCGACCCGGAGGGCGGCTGTATCCGTTTTCTGACGGAAACGGAAAGCGAACGGCTGATGGGGCTGCCAGAGGGCTGGACAAAGTACGGGGCGGACGGCATGGAGATCCGGCCTCTGCAACGCTACAAGGCGCTGGGAAATGCGATTGCCCTCCCTTGCGCCGATTACATTATGGCCGGGATCTATGAGGTGCTGGCTGACCGGGCCGGAAAGGAGGAATGAGCCCATGTTTGAAGCCTATATAACCAATACAGCCCTATACCCCTTAATGGGGATTGAGGTAGGGACAACGGTACATTTCCCCATGACGACACAGGAGTTGCAGGCCGCCCTTGCCAAAATCGGGATAGACGGGAAACGGTACAGCGAAGTGTTCTTTACCAGCTTTGACAGTGATGTGCTGGGGCTCTACGATTATCTCTACGAATGTGAGAACATCGACGAGCTGAACGAGCTGGGCCACGCCCTGCTGGAAGTACGGGATAAGGGCGGACTGGAAACCTTTGAAGCCGCTCTTGTCTTGGGAAACCACACAAGGAGCGTGAAGGATTTGATAAACCTGACGCAGAACCTTGACCTGTACCGCTTTTACCCGGATATTTCCGATGATGAAGGGCTGGGCCGTCTTTACGCCGACGAGCTTGGGACTATCGACATACCGGAGCACATTCAGAACTACTTCGATTATGAGGCATACGGGCGGGATGTGCGTATCAACGAGGGCGGCGTATTCGCTCCCGGTGGGTATGTGTCGGCAGTCCCGGAGGGCTTCAAGGAGTATTACCACGGGCCGCAGGACATTCCGCCGGAACACCGGATATTTGCCTATCCTGAAAAGGCCGAGCCTGTCCACTCCATTCTCGCTGCACTCAAACGGTTTCAAGAAGCCCCACCCGCTCCGAAAAAGGACAAGGCGGGGCCTTCCCATGAAGAACGGTAAGACTTCGGGCCAGCATGGCCCGAAGCATAAAGGAGGTGCATACCATCAACTATTACCCTATCAATGAAGGAGCCACCCGCCGGGCAAAAGAAATGAACAGCTTTTCCGACTACAAGGAAGGGAGCGCAACGGCGGAATACAGGGCAATGGTGGACAAGGCCGCCGCCATAGCGGAAAAGCAGAAATCCCGGGTGGACCCCATGTACCATGAGAAGATCGACCATCTGTTAGACACCTACGCCCGCAAGCTGGCCGAAAACATGAACCAAGGCTTTGCCATTGACGCGAGGGTTCCCTCTGTGCTGATCGCCGGGCCTTCCAATTTCCCGGTGGGAAAGAAGGAAAAACAGAACCGGGCGCGGGACAGCAACATGGAGGAATGGCGGCATATTCAAGGGCTGCTGGATAAGATACGCAGCACCGGCATGGGCGGGATCAGCGCCGATGACCCGGCAGCGATTGAAAAGCTCCAGAAGAAGCTGGACGGGCTGGAACGCTCCCAGCTCATTATGAAGGAGGTCAACGCCTATTACCGCAAGCATGGCAAGCTGGACGGCTGTGCGCTGCTGTCGCCGGACCAGATTGAAAAGCTGAAAGCAAGAATGGCGTCAAGTTGGCGAAGCGACCCGAGGCCCTTTGAAAGTTACCAGCTAACCAACAACAATGCGGAGATCCGCCGGGTAAAGGCCCGTATCGAACAGCTTTCCAAACAGGCACAGCAGGAATTTTCCGGCTGGGAGTTCGATGGGGGTCGTGTGGAAATGAACCGGGAGGACAACCGCTTGCAGGTGTTCTTTGACGGAAAGCCTGACGCGGACACCCGGGCCGAGCTGAAAAGCAGCGGCTTTCGTTGGGCTCCCAGCGTGGGCGCATGGCAGAGGCAGCTCACGGACAACGCCATCCGGGCGGCTGACCGTCTGGAATGTATCAAGCCGCTGTCCGGCGAAAAGCCCTCCCAACTTCAAAAGAAGCCCTCTATCTTGCAGACCATGCGGGAACAGGACGAAAAAGTCCAGACGGAGCCGGAAAAGAAAGCTCCGTCCGGCAGAGATACCGAGCGGTAAGCCTCGGGCCACATTGGCCCGAGGTTTTCTGTTCCCCGAGATTGTACGGGGGCCTCCCGGATAGCGGGAACCCCGACGGAAAGGAGGTTTTATGCAGGAAGAAGTAAACCAAAAAACGGTTGCCCTTTCGATCAGGACAACGAAGCTCACAGGAAAAGTGCTGGCTGCCGCTCTTGGCAAGGTGGTTCGGGCGCTGCAAAAGCACCACCAGAAGGCGCTGACCCCGCAGGGACGCCAGAGCGTGAAAAAGCTGATGAACCACTATGGCGGCAAAAGTGCCATGCCCTATGTGGGAGCTCCAAAGGATTTTGACCGGATCGCGAAGGAGTTCCATGTGGACTACGCTTTCCATAAAGTGAGCCCCGGTCATTACCTGCTGTTTTTCAAAGCCAATCAGGCGGACGCTATCACGGCGGCCTTCCAGAAGTACAGCGCAAAGGTGCTGAACAAAGAGCAGGACAAGGCTTCCATCCTCGGTCAGCTTCGGAAATTCACGGAGCAAATCAGGACGCAGGCAAAGGAAAAGCAGCGGACCAGAGAGGCGGTGAAGGACGGACGTTGAGTGACAAGATCAGAAAATATGTGCTCCCAAACCTGCCGTACCTCTTTGTGTTCTGGTTTTTCTCCAAAATCGGGACGGCCTACCGGATCGCCCCCGGCACAGACTTCGGGACAAAGCTCATGGGGATGCTTGATACCTTCCCCAAAGCCTTTGAAACCTACTGGCCGGGGCTGGGAGGTATTGACCTGCTGGTGGGCCTTGCCGGTGCGGCTGGGATGTATCTGCTGATACAGTCAAAGATCAGGCAGGCGAAAAAATTCCGGCGGGATGCGGAGTACGGCACCGCCCGCTTTGGAACAAAGGAAGATATAAAGCCATTTGTTGACCCTAAATTTCAGAACAATGTCATTCTGACCGGGACGGAGTTCCTTACCATGAACACCCGTCCGAAGATACCCGCCAATGCCCGGAACCTAAACGCCTGTGTCATCGGATCGTCCGGCTCGGGAAAGACAAGGTTCTGGTTGACCCCGCAGCTCCTTCAAGCCCATTCCTCGTATGTGGTGGTAGACCCGAAGGGCGGCACTCTCGACCAGTGCGGGCGGTTTTTGCAACGGGAGAAATACAGGGTGCGGGTGTTCAACAGTATCGACTTTTCAAAATCCATGCACTACAATCCGCTGGCCTATATCAAGACAGAAAGCGATGTTTTGAAATTTGTTACCGCCCTGATTGCCAACACCAAAGGCGACGGCAAGGAGGGCGACGAGTTCTGGACAAAAGCAGAAACCCTCTTGTACTGCGCCCTTGTGTCCTACATCGTCTTTGAGGGGCCGGAGGAAGAACGCAACATGAATACGCTGGTGGAAATGATAAACAGCATGGAAGTCCGGGAGGATGACGAGAGCTTCAAAAACGCTGTGGACTATATGTTTGACGGCCTTGCCAAGCGCAATCCCCAGCACTTCGCTGTGCGCCAATATGCCAAATACAAGTTGGCCAGCGGCAAAACCGCCAAAAGCATACTGATTTCCTGCGGCGCAAGGCTTGCCCCGTTTGATATAGCGGAGCTTCGGGAGATTATGAGCTATGACGAGTTGGAGCTTGATAAGCTCGGGGACGAGAAAACGGCCCTGTTCTTCCTGATAAGCGATACGGACAGTACCTATAACTTTATCGTGGCCCTTGCATTTTCGCAGATGTTCAATCTTCTGTGCGAGAGGGCCGACAACAAATACGGTGGCCGCCTGCCCCATCATGTTCGTGTATAATGATAGTAAAACAGCATGGCGGCGTCCTCCCGTG
>OIXQ01000662.1_pt1 | contig 14915 bp, 7 predicted proteins | sample 1587791 | NCBI WGS metagenome assembly OIXQ01 (sample SAMN03283273) | human gut metagenome | biome: human-associated habitat; material: feces | host: Homo sapiens | place: Peru | collected 2012
TCTGAATCTTTATATTTCTAACCATGAAACGAGAACCCTGTTCGAAGCGGATCATAGCTCCTGGATTGAAAGTTTCTTTGTTGTCGCGAGCCTTCCACCATCGAGTTCCTTGTCCATCAATGATAGATGTTTCGCCTTCACCTTCAATAATGATATCATTTTGCTTTCTGTCCTTACAACCAATAAAGATAGTCTTGTTGTTAGGTGCCTTACCATATTCCACGAGCTTCAGGGTAGCACCTTTACAAAGGTGGAGTACGGTTTTTGACTTGATGCTGAGCACCTCTGTTTTACTTGTCATCTGGTCTGCGCTACCAAACATCCAAGTACCAGCAGGAATTACGACCATACCGCCAGTAGTAGGAACAGCATCAAGGGCTTTCTGAATGGCCTTGGTGTTATCTGCTGCCGATGTAGATGCACCATACTTTACGATGTTAAACGTATTTGCTGATGTGATGGCTGGCAACTGTGGTAATTCTACAGCAGTCCATCCCTCAGGAGTGTTCTTGGCATTTTGCTCAGAAGTAATACCAGCAAAATTTTGGGCCTTGGCAAAGCCAGGCAGAGCCAAGAGTGCTGAAAGCACGATAGTTTTGATGATTGATTTTCTCATTGTAATTTAGGCTTAATTTTATTTGTGGCAAAATTACAACTATTCTTTATAATATAAGGTATAATCATCTCAAAAAAAATACGAAAACGATTGCGTAGTAGTAGAAGAAGAGGTTGAATTCGCATTAAAACTTTGCCCCTTCATTAAGTATTTGGATTTTATTCACGGATTATTGGTATTTTCCCGATAATTCTTTTTTGTAATCTAAGGATAAGTCTTTAGGGCATATAAAACCGCTCTCCAATGCTTTTACTTTTGGAGAAATGTAATATTTTTCGGCAGTAGAGTCTTGTGAATTAGCTCTAATGTTATTCATCAGGGCTTTCATTCCAGCTTTGATAGCTTCGGAAATACTTATATTATTAAGCTTAGCGTATAACGCTGCTTCATTATAAGTTGTATTATCTAGATAAATTGTTGCCATATTTGTTATATTATAAGTTAATTTTCTGCAAAGATACGCTTTTTCTTCTAAACTTCCAAGGAAATCAAAAAAAAAGTGTAACGCTCAAGTCGAACATTGCACTTTCCATGTGTTTATGAATTTAATTTCTTTATTTCCTCTATAGATAATCCTGTAGATTGGGAAATGATGTCTATTGGTGTATTTAAAGCAAGAAGTTTGAGGGCGATTCTTTCAGTTATTCCTTTTCTTAGTCCATCTTGATATCCCTCATCACGGCTGGTATCGAAGAGACTTCTCATGTGTCTTACGGATTCTAAATTGCGGAAATAGGTACGTCTATCTTCCTGGGAGAGAGACTCCACACGTAGAAATTCACGTGCTTCTGGTAATCCTGGAGCAGTAGCTTTTGAACTGATAGAGCCTGTTTTAAGAAATTCCATCCATTCATCAAGTGAAGTGGTCGCTACCTTGTTATAATCATTGACACGTAGTATGTAAAATTCTGGGAACAAGTCAGCAGGCGTCTTCATTGATTCCAAATCTTTATCCTTGATGCCAAAGAAATTTTCTTTCTGTCTGCTGGAGAGTTTAAGTGTATCATGTGGTTCGTGTTCACCGACGAACTCGGTTTTGCTATGGTAAACATAATCTTTTCCTTGTCCCAGATTAAAATAGACAATATAGATGGAATACACCTTGCGAATAGCTCCGTATGCTTTGCCAAGATTGATATACTCTGTTATCACCTTAGATGCACCATAGCGCAGTCGGTGGTAATAGGTTATTTCATGACAGTTTTGTACTTCAATGATGCATAATTGCCCATCTTCGCCTTCAACCAGAATATTTGCTTGTTTATATTTATCATCCTCGTCTTCTTGGTTGCTTTCGCTTTCCAGAAAGCGGTGAATCTTAAATTTCTTTCCAAGTAATGAAGACAGGAAACCTTCAAGCACAACATAGTTAGCTTTGTTGCGCAGCAGACGTTTCATTGCCCAGTCGAATCTTATATAGTTTTCTCCGTTCATTGTCATTTCTTATTTGCTTAATACTTCGCTGCAAAGATACGCTTTTTCTTCTAAACTTCCAAGAAATGTACCGAAAAAATAAAGTCGAGTATTTTAAGATGGTTACAGAATATAGTTTTGCTCAAAAAAAATAATAAAAAAGACTATACCCAGGAGTTAATTTCCTATGGGTATAGTCTTTAATTATCTTACTTTGTATGGTCTGGTCAAACTATACAATAGTTCATCTTGTTTATTTGATTATTACCATCTTGGGTCACCAACTTCGAGCTTCTTAACACTCTCGTTACCGATAGTGAAGTCGCCCTTAGCGGCATCCTTATACTCAGGGTCAGCAACCTTGCCTGCCTCGTCAGCAAACATGTTAGTCTTACCCTCTACGTCTGCTACATTGAGCTTAGCGCAGTTGAAGTATACGTTGTTCTGGAATGTTGGAACGCCTGTCTTTGACTGGTTAGACCATACTGCACCAGTATTTGAAACGATGTTGTTTGTCCAGTTGATTACGTTGCCTACATAGCGAACATAGAGCAAACGCTTACCGCCATTAGAAGCACCATTAATAGTACACTTGTTAACTGTGATAACAGGTGCGCCACCAAGTGCTGAAGCATCGTCCATACGGATGAAGTCGCGGCTTGCAGCGCTGTTGTAGATTGTAGATTCAAGGAGGTTAAGGTTGTCTATGCGACCCTTACGACAGTCGAACATATCACCACCATCGCACTCAATGTCGTGAATCAAACAATTCTTGAAAGTAAGCTCGTTAATAGTACATGCTACGTTAACATAGAATATACCCTTAGCATAGTTCTTAATCTCAGAGTTCTTGATGATTACCTTTTCGTATGTTGCATCAGCAGTCTTGAAGTTGAAAGCCTGGTCGGTAGAAACATTTTCAGAACCATCGAGAACTACGTTGTCGATAGAAACAGAAGCACCATCGTTAATCTCAAAACGACCCTGGATAACAGGAGATGCAGTAGGGTAGATACCCTTGATTTCAATGCTCTTAGAGATAGCTACAGCACTTGTACCTGTTTCATCCTCAGACATAATCTTGAATGTACCAGGCATCAAAGCGAATACAGAACCAGCCTCAGCATTCTTAATCAATGAAGCGAAGTCGTCACCAGGGCGAACTACGATAGCACCGTTAAGGTCGGCAATAGTCTTTAATGTCTTTGTACCACGCTTCTTGCTACCATTGTAGAGGTATACGTCATACTTTGTTTCTGGCTGCAAACCTTCAACTAAAGCCTTACCAGCCGCAATCTCTGCTTCTGTAAGCGCTTTTGTTGTAACGGTGTCGCCTGTTTCTGAATTTACAGCATAGATAGTTGTAACATCTTCACCTTCAGGCCAGTTCATTACAACGCTGCGGTCTGCGATATCAGAGTTAGATACTGACTTAAAGATCTGCTGTGCGTTAGTGCGGAATGAAACTTCGCTCCACTTAGAGTTACGAGTAGCATCGTTATCATCAACAGCCATAACACGTGCAGAATATTGGGTATCGTACATCAAACCGCTTACTGCGTAAGGGATGTCATCCTTAGAGATGTTCTTGAATACAAATGTTGGCTCACCGCTAAAGTCGAGGTCTTTATCAGCGAAGAGCTGGAGTTCGTAGCTTGTTGCACCGCTAACTGCAGACCACTGGAACGAAGCACCCTCCTTAGTTATATCTTTAGTCTCAAAGTTAACAGGCGAGAAGTTGCGACCTACGATAAGGCTTGTAATCTCGTCCATTGGATCGCTACATGCAGTCATCGACAACAAGCCGAGACCAAAGATGCAAGCGTTTATGATTGATTTTTTCATGTTGTTCAATTTATGAATTGTATTTTGTAAAGATTATCTGTTGGCAGATACAGCAGAGTGCTATATCTGCCAACTAATAATATTTTAATCAGAGAGCTGACCGTAGTTGCCATCATTGTTGAGCAAACCATTGCTCTTCTCAATGAATGTCTGCCAGATAGGCCACAAGCAGTTCAAACTTGGCTTTCCTACATACAAACCATTGATGTAGTCCTCGGTCAAGAGGTTGGCACCTGTCTTAGAATCTACGAACCACTGCTTTGAACTGTAGCCATCGAGAGCTGTACCTTCTGAGTCTGTATCACCATGGTTCAATCCATATATTACGATATTTTCGCCTTCGTTCTTGTAGTAAAGCTTTAGAGGAAGGTCTGCGTAGCTACCAGCGCGGTTAGAAAGGTCTGTAAGCTTCTGCTTAGCCTCTGCCATCTTTTCGTCGATGATTCCCCAACGTACGAGGTCTGCCTTACGAAGCATTTCGCCAGCAAACTCAAATCCACGCTGCTCTACGATACCATTGAAGAAAGCTTCCTGGTTAGCAGTATACTTAACCTTCAAAGCTTCTACCTTAGCTGCAGGAAGAGCACGGTCGAGAACAGGCTTCATATATTTCCAAGCTGTCTGCTGGTCGTTGTCCAAAGCGTTGATAGCCTCTGCTGCCATGAGGTAAACGTCAGCCAAACGCATGTACTGCCAGTTAACACCATCATCATTCTTACCAAGGCTAAGAGCGCGCTCTGACTTCATCCACTCGTAGCGGAATTTACCGAAGCACCATTTGTTGATACCGCGAAGCTGCTGATATGACTTGCCATCAACAAGATTCTTGCTCCACTCATAAGGAATACAAGTAATGTCGCGACGGATATCATCCTTGTCATAGTCATAATATAGATATGGAAGAGGACCGTTAGCACCACCCTGATTCTGTGATGTGTACTGGTCTGCAGCCTGATGCTTGATACCGAAAGTATAAACTACACGACCACGACCTGAAGCAAATGGGATTTCCCACAACGACTCACCGCCTGCGGCTACATTGTCCTGACAAAGCTTCTTGAAGTTCTCTTCAAAGCCACCAAGAGTGTTGCAATGCTTGTTGATGATGTCGACACACTCCTGCTTAGCAATAGCATACATCTTGTCAGATGCTAACTCTGGATCCTTGCTTTTGCGATAGCCATCGCCACGAAGACCATAGCCACCAGCATAGAGAGCGATACGAGCGCGGAGACCCTTAACGAAGCTCTTGCTTACACGCTCTGTGCTCTTTGTGATAACATTCTCGTTTGGCCAATAGCAGTAGTCTTCTGCTTCCTTAAGGTCAGCGAGCAATACCTTATATATAGAGTCACGGTTGCAACGTGGCATATATACATTGTCAGCATTGTTTGGCTGCAAACGTGCAGGAACATCACCCCAAGCCTTGATAAGGTCGTTGTAGATGAGAGCACGCAATGTCAAAGCCTCACCAAGGAGCTGAGCCATATCACGGTTATTCTCAATATTGCCATACTTGCGGATGCCCTGGATAGCGAGGTTTGCACGCTCGATACCCTCGTAGAACATTGCATAGGCATTATTATCGGTGTTCATCTGGCCGTTGGTTGCCAGTGTGTTGTATCCCCAAAGGCTATTTTTATCGTCGTACGACATAACCTTTGAATATGAAGGCTGTGTTCCACTACCAGTTTCAAGGTCGCTGTTAAGACCATAATAAGGTAGGTAACGTCCGCGGTAAGAGTTTGTCTGACAGAATGATACGTGTATAGACATAATCTCTGACTCAGCCAACGAATACTGTGAAAACACAGAAGTCTCATCGAGAGTAGATTGTGTTGGGGCGTCCATATCGCATGATGTTACTACACCAGCAAGAGCTATGGACATTATTGAAAGTTTAAATATTTTTTTCATTGTTTGGTCTTGTAAAGGAATGTTTAGAAATTCAAGTTCAAACCAAATACATACTGGCGGCTGCGTGGATAACCAGAGTAGTCACAACCAGGTGTGAGGCTCTCCTGACCAGACTTCTTGATACAGTCAGACTCTGGATCGAAACCATCGTAGCCAGTAATGGTGAACACGTTATACATTGTGCAGTAGAAGCGGAGGCTGTTGATGCCCAACTTCTTAACGATGTTCTTAGGCAATGTGTAGCCAAGAGACAAGGTGTTCAAACGGAGGAATGAAGCATCCTCGATAGCCCAGTCTGTAAGAATCATCTGCTTTGTATAAGGTGACCAGAGAGTAGTATTCTTGTTCATAGCCTCGAGCTTTGCAGGGTCGTTGCAGAGTGTACCATCCTCGTTGAGGTTAGTCCAACGCTTACCATCGCCCATGATGTCGAGCATGTTACGATACTGATACTTACCCGTCATTGTACCTTCAATCTTGTTAGCATTGTAGATATCGTTGCCTACGCTGAAGTTGAAGTTTGCGCTGAGGTCGAAGCCATAAGCACGTGCGTTGATAGAGAAACCACCTGTGAAGTCTGGGTTTACATTACCAATGATGCACTTATCTTCGTCGCCGATAGTACCATTAGCTGTACCATCTTCGCCTGGCATATCCTGAAGTTTCATAGAACCTGGACGGATTGTACCAACTACTGCTGTAGCATCAGCTACACCATCCTTGAGCTCCCAAAGACCTGTCTTCTCGTTGTAGCCCTTGAAGTCGCTAACTTCATAGCGACCTGCACTACGATAACCGCGAATCTGACCTACCTGACCGCCAACTGCAATTACGTACTCATTACCGATTTCTGAAGAAGCCCAACGTGTTTCAGCACCAAATTCCTGCATACCACCGAGCGACTTGATCTTACCCTTGTTGAAACCAATGTTGCCAGAGAAGTCGATGCCCCAATCTTTCTTGTTTACGGCATGCCATGTCAATGTAGCTTCAAGACCCTTATTCTCTGTCTCACCCATGTTACGATACTGTGATGTATAACCTGTACCGCTTACAGGGAACTTGATAAGAAGGTCCTTAGTGGTGTTGATATATCCTTCAACCGAACCGCTCAACTTACCATCCAATACGGTGAAATCAAGACCAAGGTTACGTGTGATAGTAGTTTCCCACTTCAAGTTAGGGTTAGCCATTGTTGAAGATGGTGCCCACATTGTGTTGAAACCATTAACCCAAAGAGTAGGGTCGCCAGTTACAGCCTGATACTCCTGTGTGAGCTGACCTACAGGGATGTTGTTGTTACCTGCAGTACCGAAAGATACACGGAGCTTCAAGTCGTCGAGCCACTTCTTGGTGCCCTTCATGAAAGGCTCAGAAGAAATACGCCATGCTCCAGCTGCTGATGGGAAGTAACCCCAACGGTTGTCCTTAGAGAACTTAGAAGAAGCATCCGCACGGAATGTAAAGCTCAACAAATACTTATCATCGTAGTTGTAGTTTGCACGAGTGAACAAAGACAAAAGCTTGTCGTCTGCTGAATAGATATCGTTAACCTTTACTGGGTGTCCCTGACCTGTAAGTTTCCAAGCTGATTGAGAATCGAAGTCTGAAGGGAATCCATGAATCTCATCTGTGTGAGTACGCTTCTTAGTGATGATATACTCATGACCAACCATCATGTTGAGGCTGTGCTTCTTGCTCTTCAAGAGCTTCTTGAAGTCGTAGCTAACAGTATTGGTGTTGCGGAACTTGTGGCGATTTGTATCCTCGAGAGTGATACCAGGCAAGCCAGGGTAGTCTGAGAAACTGTTACGAGACTGATAAGTTGTCTTACCATAGTAACGCTGATCATACTGGTTGTAGTCGTCGTAGCCGAACTCTACCTTAGCCTTCAAGTTCTTGATGATTTCCCAACCGAAAGAACCCGCAAAGTTCAACTGCTTGCGCTCCTTTACACGGTCGTTGTCATACTGAGAAACAACAGGGTTGTAGAGGTTACCAAGATCATCATCATCGCTACCTGCGCTCTCGTCGAGGTTTGAGAGAGGCATTGGATAATAATAAAGAGCATACTTCAAACGACGGTCGGTATCCATAGAACCTGTAGCATCGTTAGCACCACCACCACGGATATCGGTGTCGCTATAGCGAACCTGGAAGTCGAGGGTTGTGTTCTTGGTTGGCTTAGTGTTCAATTTCAAGCTGAAGTTGTCGCGCTTGAAGTTAGAGCCAATCTGAATAGCCTTGTCGTTCATGTGGGCATAGCTGAATGCATACTTAATGGTCTCAGAACCGCCATTGATGTTCAAGTTCTGATTGAAGGTATGACCTGTACGACCATAAACGATGTCCTGCCAATCGTTAGCAGCTACATCTTTATACATGTCCATGTCCTGATAGTTGCCTAAGTAATCTGTGTAAGAAGTAATATCCTTCTGATTCTTGAGCAAAGCAAGCTCATACTGCCATTTAGCATAATCATAAGGAGTGAGCAAATCCATTGTCTTTGCAATCTTCTTTACGCTATAGTAAGCATTGTAGCTAACGTTAACCTTACCGCTCTTACCGCTCTTAGTGGTAACGAGAATTACACCATTAGCACCACGAGAACCATAGATAGCTGTAGAAGAAGCATCCTTCAAGACTGTGATATCCTCAATGTCGGTAGCAGGGATGTCACCAATACCATCTACTGGGAAACCATCAACAATATAAAGAGGGTCGTTGCTCTGAGTGATAGAACCACCACCGCGCACGCGAATCTTTACTTCTGCATCAGGTGAACCCTCGGATGTTGTGACCTGCACACCAGCCATCTTACCTGTCAAAGCTTCTGAGGCTGAAGCTACTGGAACCTCTGCCAAAGCCTTGCTGCCTACTGTGGCAACAGAACCTGTAAGGTCCTTTTTCTTGACCGAGCCATAACCAATAACAACGACATCGTTGAGAGATGTTGCGTCGTCTTCGAGCTTCACGTTGATGACAGACTTGCCAGATACGTTCACTACCTGTGGTTTCATACCTACGTACGAAATCTTCAGTTTCTTACTCTTGCCTTTCAGCGTGATGGTGAAATTACCATCAATGTCTGTAACACCACCATTGCTAGCAGAGCCGTCTTCGATGACAGATGCACCGATGACAGGTTCACCAGTATTGTCGGTGACATTACCTTTGATTACTGTTTGCGCAAAGCCATTGGCAGACATTGTCAATGTAGCTGCAAAGAGCGCAAATCTAAGTTTTTTTAAATTACCAGACATACACTTTTGGTTAGATTAATATTTAATAGTTTTCATTTCTCTGATTTTAGTAGACTTGGCAAAAACTAAAAATACATTTAGATTGCTTCGTTTCTTGTGCAAATTTATGAAAAAAGATTCTAATAATCATGCTTTTTCCTAAAAAAAGTGACGTAAACGTTTGCGAAAATTCCAAAATATTAAGATTTGTTATTGATATAACACAAAAATCCCCAACAAGAGTACGTCGAGTTTTATTCGGTTTCCTCTTGCTGGGGACGATTAAGTACTATTATATTTCAACAACTGTTTCTTTTGCTCTGCTTACTTGACAATTACTTTGCTTGTCTTCTTGCTACCATCAGTCATTGTCTTTACGATGATGTTGATACCTTTCTGGAGGGTAGAGAGTTGAGTGCCGTCAGCTGCAAAGATTGCAGTCTTGGCAACTGCTGTTTCTGTTGTCATGATGCTATTGATACCTGTACTGACAGATCCTGTTGCAGCACCGAAGCCACCCATATCATTTGCTGCGCGAACCGTGAAGGATGCTTTATCATCATTTACGTTCAATGAATTCTCTGTAGTGAGGGTATAGAATTTACCATCTTTTGCTACGAGATACATCTTAGCATCACCTGTCCATGAAAGTTTGCCATCTTTTAATGTTGTGGCAGTGGCTGTTACCTGAGCAGCTTTAGCTTCTGGTTTCCAGTCGCCGAATACAGCATCGAGGGTATATGTTGCAGCCTTTTCTGCTGTCAGGATGATGTTCTCTTCTGCCTTCTGCTTAGTAGCATCAGAGTTCTTGAAGATTACTTTCTTCTCTGTAGGAGAGAATACGTTACCTTCAGTATCCTTCAATACATCGAGGCGGAACTTGTCTGCCATTGCATCGCCCATTGCATTGATGGTGAAGTAAGCGTACTTCTTGTCATCATTCAGAATTTCATCCTTTTGATTGATAGTTGTGTTGAGCCAGGTAAGACGAGTGATATTGTTCCATGAGCGGCCGAGGCTGAATGCCTTTGCCTTGTTCTCAATGGTGCAATCCTTGAAGATGTAACCCCATTCGCTCTTGCTGTTAGGAGCTGCAATCACATCCTCACCGCTCTTTTCGCCTTCCTTGCGACTCTCGTTAACGAAGAGTACACGGTTGAAATATACATCGCCGCCACCACAAACATAGTCCACGGTGCCGTGAATCTCTGAATCCTCAAAGTAGAACTGTCCTTTGCCGTTTGGTTCATTGCTATAGTATGTGTCCTGGTAAGAGAGCATCTTCACGTTCTTGCAGATGGTCTGAGTTCCCCTATCCTGGAGGCAGACAGCTCGACCGGCAGAACCGCTCTTATAATACTCCAGTGCATTCTGCAGGGTGAGGTCCTGCATATAGAGGTTGTTACCTGTGTTGAGAAGGGTAGCGGTGGTACCGATGCCCTCGTTTTCTACAGCTGGCTTGTTAACGATGATGGTCTTATCCATGCTCTCACCGATGATGGAAATGTTGTTTCCGCTGATGTTGGTGAGACACTGGTCGCCCAGATTGTATGTGCCGTTAGGCAGGAAGATGAACGAACGGGCTGCGTCGGCAGTAGCGTTGGCGCCATTTACCACCTCCAGTGTGGTGATGAAGCTCTGTGCGTCGCCAGCCTTTACGCTGTACCAGTTGCCGTTCTGTGCGAAGGCTGGCTCAGTCATGTTCACGATGCTGAGGTTGTGCAGATAGGCTGTGCCTTCGAATGAGAGGGTGTAGAAGCCGCTCTCTGTTGATGGATTCTGGAGAATGCCAGAGTTTCCATCCTTGCTAGCCTTGGCGTCGATGCTTGCCAGTTCCTTGCCCTGAGGGTCTGAGAGGATGATCTTGCCTGAGCCTGAATACTGGCAGAGTGACATCTTGATGTAACCCTTGCCGCCCATCAAAACCTTTACCTTACTGTCGGCATTGAAGGTCCAGCCGTGAGTAGCATCATGCCACTTGCCGCCTTCTACTTCGATAGCCTCATGGTCGTTGATGTCGAAACCTTCCTTCTGAAGGTCGTAGTCATAGCGGGCTGTGCCGCTGGCTGTCTCGATATCTGTTACCAGAGCGTAGAGTGATGTGTTCTCGGTGATGACAGAAGAAGCGGTGAACTTCTGGCTGTCCTTCTTCTGGTCGCTAGCCCAGCCACGGAACTTCTTGCCGTCGGCTACGGTCACCTTTTCTGTTGTTCCATCCAGGAACTTCTCGATTTCTGCATCCTGCTCTACAGCCTGTGTGCCGAGAACAGTCTTGCCGTCTATATCGTAGTAAGTAAGTACGAAGTCTGGCTTGAAACCTATGGTGAGTTCGTAGGTTGTTTCGTCGCCCTTTGATTCTACCACGAGGGTAATCACGGTCTTCTGGTCAGCACCTTCGCCGGTTGTAGCGTAAGTGATGCTCTTGACAGTTCCGTTGTCTGCTGTGATTTCAGTCGGAGGATTGGTCTCTGAGATGAGTTTAGCCTTCTTTGAGATGAGCACGGTAGCCACCTGCTTGCCTGAAGCATCCTCTGTGAAGAGGTCGGCTGCATGATACTTCTCACCGTTCAGCAGGAAGCTGCCGAGCATTGGTGATTTGCTCATATCTACATTGCCATAGATGGCGAGGTCGGTAACGTATGCGTTCTGGTTGAGTTTAAAGTTCTCGAACTTGATCTGGCAATTGGTACGGTTTACGTCGAGTGTCAGATCTTCACCACTTGCGGTTACAATGGATACGTTGTGGATAGTTACCCAGTCTGCATCACCGTCTCCCTTTACAGAAACCTTGATACCACGTGTGCCACCTGTAGCTGCCTGATGGAGCATAATCTTTGTGATGTTAGCCAATGGAGATGTTACTACGCTAGGTTCTGCAGTATTGTATTCGCCGGTGTACTTGGCTGTCTGCATAAAACCGGTAATCTCTGAGAACTTAGTGTTGGTACCTGCTGGATAAACGCCCACGCCGTTGAATGTAAAACTGAGTTCCTCCTTGCTGTAGAGGGTTTTCACTTTTACCACCTCGTCGGTAGCCTTTTTGCGGTCGATTTCATTCCAGTTGGTGAAGTCGGTAGAGTAGAGTGCCTTTTCTTGAATAGCACTTACTTGTACTACCTTTATCTGATAGAGGTAACTGGTGGCTGTTGCAATTACTTCAACATAGCCTTGAGCTACTTCGGCAGAAGTGGCTTTGTGGTTTGTGACATCTGCTGTCGCTGCAACACCACCAATAGTATAATTGTGATAGTTAGGATAACTTGTTACAGTAACTACATCTTTGGCAGACTTCACTGGAATCTGAAGTTTTGTGCCTGTATTAAACTGGGCATCGCTTGTTCTTCCTTTTAGTTTGCCGGTTGTTGCATCAACGTGCATAGTGATGCCCTCAACTGTTGAATTTACATCACCAGTTGTGCCTTGAAAATTAGTTGCGGTATTGATACCTTCAGGCAAATTTTTCTGAAAGTCCCATATCGCAGTAACATCTTGTGCTTTTGCAATGCATGCAAAGACAAGTAACAGACTAAGCAGTCCGAATCTCAGTAGATTTCTTTTCATTGTTTGTTACTTTTAGGTTTAAATTTATAATATTTTATATTTATTTTTGTATAGTTTTACTTGTTTGTTTCAAGTATGATGAATCCACTGCGATTTGTTGCCTAAATAGATTCACGTGGCAAAAATACAATAAATATCTGTAATATGTATGTAAGATACCGGTGAAACGCACGTAATCGTTTGCGTGAGATTTCTCTACTTTTCTGTTCTATTTTATCAGATAATGTGTTACTTTTGCAAACGGAAATAAGCTAATAACTTAAATTTTCAAACAAATTACAGATTAATAAACTTAAAACGTAACAATTATGAAGAAATTCTTTACTCTTATTGCCGCTGTCGCTATGGCAGCAAGTATGAACGCTCAGACTTTGTCGTTCGATACGAATTATGATAAAGGTCAAGTTCCTGCCACTATCTCTGCAAATGGATTGGTGTTGACAGTTGTTGATACAGGAAATAAAATGTCTGTAGATGAGAATTCACAGTACTTTGGAACTGCTGATTCTTATAAGAAGTTTGATAAAAGATTGAAATCTGGTGGTAAGTCTTCATCTAAGAATAATTTGACTCTTACTTTGCCTTCAGATGGTACTCTTAAAGTATATGTCCGCACAGGAAAATCTTCAGATACAGACCGTAATGTTGTATTGACACAGGATGGTACTGAATTGATTAATAAGATACTTTTGGAATCTGAGGCAGTTACTGTTAGCATGGTTGGTGATGATGGTAATGCAAAAGATACAAAGGTCTTTCCTGTTATTTCTGTAGCAGTAAAGAAGGGTGATGTGGCTATCACATATCCTGTGAATAGTATCAATTTCTATGGTTTTGAATTTGTGGCTGCTGGCACTACTGGCATTTCTGATATCCAAGCTCCAAAGTCTTCTAAGGATGGTGCAACATTCAATCTCTTAGGTCAGAAAGTTGCAAATGATGCTAAGGGTATTGTTATCAAGAATGGTAAAAAGTTCATTAATAAATAATTTCCTTTTGAAAGCGTAAAAAGGTTAGTCATAGGTTTAAGGATATAGTTTAGTTACCCCCTGTCGGCAATATGCTGGCAGGGGATTTTTATTTGTTTTATCTTGCGATATAATCTATCTTTTTCTATGATATGGTATGGTTCCGACACGGTTATCCTATTTGATAACCTTGTCAGTCTTTATTGTCCCATTCGTCAATTCTATCTTTCTGATGTTTACTCCTTTTTGGGGAGTGGGTAATTTTGTACCATTCAGGGTATAGTAGGTGATGGATTTGATGGCGCTATTGCCTGCTTCCTGGTTATTCTCGATTTGGGAAATTCCGGTGGAAACGGTAGTTGGATAATACTCATCTACTCCTGAAAGGGCATTCTGGTTTTCTGCCTTCATGATATTCTCTACTAGAGAGTTGGCATAGACTTCGATATTTTTATAATAACCCTTTTTGTCGAGCGAGTAGGTGAGGGCATCGGAAGCGTCGTTTGGATTCAGACCATTCGCCTTTTCCCATTCATCAGGTATGCCATCCTTGTCTGTATCAAAGTCGGCAGGACGTGTGCCTGTTCCGAAGTTCGCTTCCGTATATCCTTTCACATCTGATACCTTGTCGATGATACCTGGAGAGTTGGTGATGCTACCTTTGTAAGTAGCGGTACCCGTCTTGGCTTCTTCCATGTATCGAGCATCTATTTCGTCGCGATAGAGGGATGCTCCCACATAGGCTAAAACCTTTTCGTATGCTTCGGCAGCAGAGTGGGTGGTTACTTGTCCTGTTGGAGCTGGTTCATCCATCTTAATCTTGACACACGACTTGCCGCTGATGGTGGTATGAGCCACTGCATCGCCATAGTAGTTGTTCGCGTCCGGAGTATAGTATTCGCCGTTCAGGCTTGGAACGCCCTTGTCATAGCTGACACCTTTCCAGTCTTTGTTAGCAGTTTTCGAACCTTTGGTGGCCTCGGTTGTATTACCATTGATATAATAACGGCTGGTCATGTCGTAGAACTCAGGATGACTCTTGTCGGAGTTGCTCTGTGTAGAAAGTGTAACAAGGGTGATACGATCCTGGCTTCCTCGCTCTTTACCTGTGCTCACATCCACCTTGAGCCCATTCTGGGTTTTGCTGGAAAGGCTATGGCTTGGTCCTGCCTTGTAGTAGTTGTTGACGATATTGATCTGTCCACCACCAGGACCACCATAGCAGGTGCCCTGTGCGTTATACATCACGCAGTTGCGGAAATCCACGTTTTCTGCCTGTACGGTATTCTTCCACTTATAGGTAGCGTAATCCTTGTTGCTGGTGTATCCTGTCCATCCATATCTGGCACCATT
>OIXQ01000665.1_pt1 | contig 14881 bp, 17 predicted proteins | sample 1587791 | NCBI WGS metagenome assembly OIXQ01 (sample SAMN03283273) | human gut metagenome | biome: human-associated habitat; material: feces | host: Homo sapiens | place: Peru | collected 2012
AAGCTTGAAGAGCTTTTTATAGCGCCAACGGCGCGTCAGATTCTGCATGAGACGGTGCAGCGTACATTCGCACGATGCAAGTGTGCGTAGCACACGGGATTCTTGATTAAATATTTTAATCAAGAATCAGTATTACAGAGCGGAGGGCTTGATTATGGAAAAGTACATCACAGATGAGCACACCGGGCTGAAATATGAATTGGTCGGTGACTGTTACCTGATTGCCGGGGATGATGAGCCGGAAGAAGGGCAGCCAATCGGGACATGGGGGCAGCGGCATTTATGCCATTTGAAACGCCACTACAAGGTAATCTATGCAAATTTGCTGACAAGCGGCAAGCTGCCCGAATATCTTGCGGATATCGACCGACAGGCAGAGGAAATGTTCGAGCAACTGGTAAAACAACTGGCGGCGAGAGAGTGTGTTACCGAATAGTTGAAAACTGCCGATCCAATGGCGTGGGTTCGCAAAATGAACAATATACGAAATCGGGCAGCAGAAGCCGTAAACAGTGAAATTGTATGTGCTTAGCAAATGGAAAGCCGCAGCGGAGAAGCTTTTCTCGGCTGCGGCTTGGCTGCTTTGTATGGTTACGAGCAGCAGCGGTATTTCCACTGAATTATGGATAGAGCCTGTAAAAGTGCAAAATTGCAGCCTGCGATGCTTCCTTATGCGAAATCGTTCCAACAATCAACTGTAAAATTCCTCCAACGTTTCCAGACAGATACAGCCGAGGGCGCCTCCGAAGACAGCACCGCAGTCAATGGCAATATGGTTGTTTTTCCGGATGATTTTTCCGGCGCAGGCGGGGTCGATATATCCGGTCGGCGTGTGTCCGCTGACGATGTACGTTCCGGGGCAGTAGACCCGCTCGTAGTCCATGCGTCCCCAGAGCAGATCATCCGCGGTGCAGTCGGCAAGGGTTTTTCCCGGCGAATAGTCGCCCAAGCCGGCGTGAGACAGCAGGAATGTCCTGTTGTTGACTCTGATTTTGTCATATAATTCAAATGTCTCTAAGTAGCAGAACAATTTTTTCCCTGTTTCTTCGGGAAGCGCACAGTAGGCATCCCATGTAAACTGTCCGCCGTCGCATTCGAGCCATGCAGATTTTTCCGCTTCCACCCCGATTCTCTCTACGTCGCTCAGATTTTTGCGCAGGCTGTTGATCATAACGTAAAACGTGTCCTCGTGGTTGCCGAGAAGCGGCACAACATTTTTCCGCTCCATCATATCCAGCAGAATTTTTACGCCGTCCGGCCCGCGATCCACCGCATCGCCGAGAAAATACAGCGTATCACCGTCGTTGAACCCGATTTTTTCCAGTATGGAAATATACTTGTCATAACAGCCGTGAATGTCCGAAATTGCGTAGTGCAAAATGCCACCCTTTCTTACATTATTTTCGCTATTTGTCAGTTTTTGACGTTCAAATGCTTGACCGCTAATGTTTTTATGATATAATTATAACATACCATGTGGACATTTCTGACTATTGATTTGGCTTTTTCTAAAAGGTGTGGGAAAAGCTGAGTGTGGAGGTGAGAACTGTAATTCGTTAAAATCCGCAACAAACTTCACAAGGCCAGTATTATCAACAGCATTTTATGATTTATAAGGAGGGAAAATCTGCATGCAAAGCCTCTTACTAAGAATTGCACGCTGCGAGCAGGTCGATGCCGCCGCGAATGATGAAAGCCACCCTTGCCACATGATAGTCTCAAGCCAAGAAACAACCGAATTCCAATTGCCCGAACCTTGGAATGGAGATATATCAAAGGCAGAAATTTTGTTTGTCGGGTCAAATCCTTCGTATAACAGTGCTGAATTATACCCGCGCAAAAAATGTGGCGACGCGGAAATTGTATCATTTTTTCAAAACAGGTTCTCAGATGACTATTACAAGAAGCTTCGCTATTGGACGATTATAAAAAAGTATGCCTCGTGGATAATGGATATTTCAAAAGACGATCCGCAATTGCCGGAGAAAATTTGCATAACCGAAATCGTTCACTGTAAGTCTAAGCGTGAGGTTGGTGTGAGGAAAGCCTGCAACTATTGTGCTCAAAAATGGTTCGGTCAGATTCTTGAAAGCTTCAAGGGAAACTATATTGTGGTGTTGGGCTCTGCTGCGAAAGAATTGCTACCTACTATATCACTTCAGAAAAAAGTTTTGTTTATGCCACATCCGAATGCTCGTGGTATAACTGATCGTGATAGAATTGAATCAATTAAGAAACAGCTATCGGACATTTCTGAGAAATGAATACTTTGCGGTGGTGTCCCCCGCAACCTTTCCCCCAAAAATGCATAGGCATCTCTAAATATCACACGAATCCAGCGAATCAGGAATAACGTTATTTTTCAGCGCGGCAGCCTCGTGATTGAGGCTGCCGTGTTTTTTATGCTCGAATGGAGGCGCGAGTGCAGGAAGGCGCAGTTGCGCCAAAAATATTTCTTTGAAAATTATCAAAAAGGCCGAAAATTAGTCAGAAATGTTGAGGGCGTATGTTATACTTGTCTCCACACTGTTGGGGAAGGATAGGGAAAGGAGTTAAGGATAAAATTTTTTGTATTTTGGAGGTAGAAAATGAAGTATTTTGTTTGCAGTGGGTATTACATTCTGAACGTGAACGGCAAGTATTATGTAGTGGACGAAACCTCCGAACACAGCTTTGTGCTGCGCAAGAAAGAAAAAATCGAGCTGAACGGCAAAAGCTTCGCCCCGCAGGCGATTAGCGGGAAACGCTATTATGAAGCGCTGATCGGCCATCCGATCGATGGCTTTATCTGCCGCGACATTATCCGCGCCGTCGGCGGGATCAAAATGGAAAACCGCGCTGTTGTCGTCGGGCAGCAGCGCGCAGCCTAGGGAAGCTCTGAATCAATCGGCTGCGGCGCTCAGCGGGTCTTTTGCCCCAACTTAGCGGTTTGAAAATCTTGAAATACACAAAGTATTCCTGCAATTTCCAAACCTCAATTTGGAACAAAATTCCTCGCTGACCACTCTTGCGATTGAATCAGAGCTTCCCTAACGGAACGGAGGTATGATTGAATGAACAAAACTGTGGTCTCTATGGACTTGGAAGAGGAAGAAGCCGCTGCGCCCTCCGGCAAGAGGAACAGCCGCAGGCAGCTTGCGCCGCTGTTCGTCTATGAGATCCTGAAAAACTGCTCCAATCCGCGCCGGCGTCTGACGCAGAGCGAGATCATCCGGCGGCTGGACGCCTATCCCTACGCGCTGTCCATCGAGCGCAAGGCGCTCGGACGCACGCTGCATCTGCTTGAAGACGCCGACCTCGGCATCCACAATTCGCGCAGCGGCTCGTGGTACGAGCCGTACAAGCTCTGCGCATGACGGCTCATGGAACAGCGCCGTGCAGATTTCGCTGCACGGCGCTGTTTGCATTTTGAGACTGTTGCTGAGCTTTAGAGTGCTGCCGCTCAGCCTTTGTATCCGCTTCGGAGCATATCGGCCAGCGCTATGTCCATATCCGCCTTGAAGCGCATTGCGTCCTGCGTCGCGCCGCGTGACATTGCGCTTCTGTATTGATAGCTTGCGCTGTCGTATCTGCTTTTCGCATCCAAATAGCGGCGGTGCGCCTCTCGCTGTTCTTTATAGATGCGATTTCGTTCGTCGGTATCTCTCCGGTGCTGGGCTTCCGCCTCCGCGCGTGTTACGTTGCTATGCGTTACCAGATCCTCCGGATACATGCTCTCTTCCTCATCGTCATAAACGATAAATTTGCCGTCGATCGATCTTACCGTATCGATGTACGTATCCTCGTCACCCAAAACCGCCATGGTATATCCGAGTGCGACTGCAAAACCCTTGCACGCCAACAGAATGCAAAACAGGCCAAACGCAGTACCTCCCGCACAAATCGCGACAAGAACGAGGGAAGGCAATAACATATTGAACGAAAAGTTTGTGGCAATGACCCCAATGAGGGCGATTACTCCAACTCCGGCAGCGCCGTATCCGATGATTTTGAATTCCGGCAGGCCGCCCAAAAAGGTAAACACCTTCAGCGGCGGCTTTGAAATGGCGCGGAGAACCTTCCTCAGCTTTCCATTGCTTTCTCTGAGCTGCGATTCAAAAAGCCTTGTGATGACATAGAGAATCATTGTATAACAGCCGCAGACAATAATCACAGGCCCAAGAACCTTTTTGGCTGCAAATTCCATGATCGTTCCGGCAAAGTTGAGAATACTTGACATGGCATCTTTCTCCTTGCTTTTGAATGATACTGCTTTCCGATATAGGCAAATATTACAAGACACCGATCGCGTTCTTGAACGCATCGACCTTGTTGTAGATAATGTCCACCTGTGCCTCCTTGCCGTCCGCGAGCTTCATAAGAAACCGCAGGGAAGGCATACTGTCGTTTCCGACTGTGACATTCGTGCCGTTGCCGAGGAGCGTGAAGCCTGTTACGCTGCCGCGGGTGATGATATAATCGTCCTGCGCGGAGCCGTAAATGACAGCGTTGCTGCCCTCAATGCTGACGTAACTGCCTTGCCAGAAATCGCCGTCCTTGATCCCACGATTGACGTTGCCGTATAACGAGATTCTGTCGTTGATACGCCGCATCGTGGTACCCATGTGCTTGTTTTCCTCCTTCATCTGCTTTGCTGCGTCCTTGATTTTGTCAAAAAAACCCATTGCTAGTTCTCCCTTCTGATTTTATATTGTACCTATAAGGTGCGGGGCTTTGGGACGGCACGTTTGCCGTTCGCAGTTTCATTATAGTGAATCCCGTGGTGCGAATTCGGGACAAAAAACCGCATCTCCGTTTTCACAAGCTTAACATTGCCCAGAACGAATCTCTGTAGACCGGGCGCGTCATCAGCATTCGGCACGTGATGTTCATCAGCAAGCCGGTCTCGCTGAATTCAGCGGTCAGCTGCCGCATAAAGCCGTTCACATACTGCTTCGGATAATATTTCGTGACGCATGATCGACGGTCGTAGTACAGCTCGTGCGCCAAAACGTCGTCCCACGACAGATATGGGTCGCTCGTACCATACCATTCCTCCGTTTCGGCATCCTGACATTCCGCGAGATAAACCGCATCCGGCTCGTCGGCGAAGAATTGGGCTTCCATCTGCTTCTGCTCCGCGACAAATGCGCGAAGCAGCTCATGCAGGCTGCGCTCCTCGGGGGTATCCAGATAGGAGTCGGTCGTTTGGACGGTTTCATCCGGCATGACCTCCGCGAGCGACAGCCACGCGTGCTGCTTTTCCCGCAGCGTGAGCGCCCGATCCTTGAAGATTTTCCGCGCAAGCGCTGCGGCGGAGAACTCTGCTGCCATTCGGTGCTTCCCTCCTGTAAAAATACGGAATGTTCTGCAAAGTGCCCCGAAAAAGATCAGGCTTCAGAACGGCTCGTAACATTTGAGGCATGACTCCATTATAGCAACGCGGTTGTGACAAATTTGGGACAACGCCATTCGTATAATCTGATATAGCGTAGAAATTTCATGCTTTTTATCAAAAGGAGGCTGGATGAGCAGGTTGAAGATTGATATTTGGAAGGATCTGACAGCCGATGACCTGATAAAAAAGATGTTCGAGCGCACCGATGCGGATGGCTTACTGTATATGCCGTCATTTTTCATGCAGACGGGCGACGAGGAGGAAAGCCTGCGCTGCGGGATGAGCTGGAAATTTTATGATGAGTGCTTCGCTGCAATCGAGGAATTTAACAGGTTGCGAGACGAGCTGGAGAAGCGCCCCTTCGCTTTTCAAGCCGCTCTGCATGCAATGTACTATTGCAAGCTGAGCAGCTTGGATGTGCCGGATCAAATTTTGGAAAACGAGGCCAAAGCGCTTGCCTCCGCGCTGACCTTATTCCGCTTCTGTGAGCGCTATGAATATGTGGATCATGCCGTTTGCCGTTACTATGACCGCTTGGAGCTGATGAGCGAGGAAGAGCTGGACGAGCTCAGCCGCCCGAAAAGCGTCAACACCCGCAAAAGCATGGCGCCGCTGTTTGTTTATCTCATCCTACAGCAGCACTCCAGCTCCAAGCATCCGCTCAAGCAGCAGGAGATTCTCTCCTATCTTGCCGAAGCTCCCTACGAGGTCGTCATTGATCGCAAGACGCTCGGCAGAATCCTTCACAATCTCAGCGACTCGCAGTTCGGCATTTATACCGATCGCCATCGCGGCTCTTGGTACATGGGCGGCAGATTTTAATTGCCGCTTTCAAAATGCAAGAAGCCTCACGATTCCCGCAAGCGTAACCGAAATCGGCGAGTCTGCCTTTGACAAAACGCTTGCGCTTCGCGGCGCGTCCGATTCCATAGCCTTCCGGTATGCAGTGGCAAACGGCAATCCCTTTGCGTTAACGGCCTGACGGCGCGCCGTAAATATTTTTTCCGACATATTCGCGGGATGTCCCAGAATCGGGGCATCCCGCGTTGTATCATGCGCATGTAAGAAACAGTCGAAATTGTGATTTCACGGCAGAGGCTTGAAGGAGGTAATACGGGTGCAGTTTTACAGAGTTGACGGCATCGCTGCGAATGAGATATGGGCGGAAGACCCTGAAAATTGCCGCGCCACGCAGGAAATGGCAAGAAAGATCAACATGCTCAGCGACGATTTCAACCGCAAGCTCCGCGAAAAGGCGTATTTCTTCGTCACCGAAGCAAACGAGGCGTCGATGACGATCGGTATCATCACCCGCGATGGGGAGAAGCGGAATGACCAGCTCAACTCCTATCTGCGCACGCTCGGCGTAGAGCTGAAGGACACCAAGCGCGGGGAGATCACCTTCCGCAATATGAAGCGGATGCTGAGCTATGCAAGCCGCAGGGATTATATTGACGACGATGACGGGGTGCTGGCGCAATTCGGCTTGGATTCGCTGTGCAGCTACCACGGCTTTGCGTTCTGTGAAAGCGTCTTTGATCGTGCGAGTAAGGGCGAGCTCTGTGAAGAAGCAGAGCGCTTTCTTGCACGCGATGCCTTTCTGCCGGAGCTGGAACGCATCTATACCCCAACGCCAAAGCACAGAAACGTCGGGCATCCTGTGCACTATATGATTCAGACGGACGACCGCGAAACGCGCAACCGAATGTATCAGGTTCTGCTGCGTGCACTGTATGAAAACGGCCGGCTCCGCAGCCGGCGCTATGCCTACCTCGATGTCAAGCCGGGGGAGGAATTTTCCCGGATGTTCTATGACCTGTTCTACAAGAGCTGCGCCGGCGGCGCGATCGTCGTGCGCTACCTCGCGGACGATGATACCGAGGAGGACGATCGTGCAAGCTGCGGCAGAGAAACGATCGAATTGCTCTGCGAGATCATGCGCAAGTACAGCAATCAGGTTCTGACCGTCTTCTGTCTGCCGCGCGAATGCACGACGGTGAGGGACATTTTCTACGACTATCTCGGCAGCACCGGCATCGTCGAGCTGAAGGAGGAGTTTGTCTCCGGTGAGCGCGCGGAGCGATTTCTGAAAATGCTTGCGAAGGACGTCGGTGTCCGCACGGACAAAAAGCTCTTTGCTAAGCTCGAGGACGACAAGGGCTATCTTGTGCCCAATCTGCGCAATTTGTTCGAGGAATGGTACAACAACAAGCTCAAAACAGGGATTTATCCCCAGTATAAGAACATCGTCAGCGCAAAAAAGGAGGTTGCAAAGGCGGCACCGAAGGGGAGTGCCTATGACGAGCTGACGGAGATGATCGGCCTGGACGAGGCGAAAAAGGTTATCCGGCAGGCGCTGGACTACTACAAGGCGCAGAAGATTTTTGCGGACAAGGGCATGACGCTCGAGCGTCCTGCAATGCATATGGTATTCACCGGCAACCCCGGCACGGCAAAGACCAGCGTGGCGCGCCTGTTCGCGCGCATTATGCGCGAAAACGGTCTGCTGTCGCGCGGCAGGATCGTTGAATGCGGACGCGGTGATCTGGTCGGTAAATACGTCGGCTGGACTGCGCAGATCATTCAGAAGAAATTTATGGAGGCACGGGGCGGCGTTCTGTTTATCGACGAGGCTTATTCTCTTGTGGACGACCGCGAGGGCTCCTTCGGCGACGAGGCGATCAACACCATCGTGCAGGAGATGGAAAACCACCGCGACGATGTGGTCGTCATCTTCGCGGGCTACCCCGACAAGATGGAGCAGTTTTTGCAGAAGAACCCCGGCCTGCGCTCCCGCATCGCCTTCCACGTTCCCTTTGCCGACTATAGTGCCCGCGATTTGTGCGAGATTGCAGGGCTGATTGCCAAGAAGAAGGGCTTGACCCTCTCCGAGGACGCCTGCGAGAAGCTGTACCATGTCTTTGATGCCGCACGTTCTGAGCGTGACTTCGGCAACGGCCGCTTTGCCCGCAACGTGGTGGAACGCGCCAAAATGGCGCAGGCGTCGCGCCTGCTTACAATGGACGTGGAGGCGCTCAGCAGCAGGGACGTGACCACCATCTCCGCCGCCGACATTGCGCTGCCCGATCTTGCGCACAAGCAGCCGCCGCGCACCATCGGCTTTGCATGAAAAAAACGCGGTCTCCGCTGCGCATTGTCCCAAATTTGTCGTAGGGTATCTGCTATCATACAGATGAAAATGAGACTTAGGAGGGCTTTCTATGTCAAAAGAAGACGAGCTGAAAAACCTGCGCGAGAAAGAAGAAAAGAACGAAGGCTTGTGGAGCAGCCTGTCGCCGGAGGAATTTCTGGAGCAGATGTTCATCCGCACGGATCCGGACGGGATCCTCTACGTCCCCGGCTTCAACGCCTCGACTGCGTTCTGCGCGGAGGACTTCAGCTATCGCTGCAAGATGAAGTGGAGCTATTCGGACTACGAGCGCGTCCTGCGGGAGTATCGTGAGATCGTCACGATGCTCAATGCCCTTCGTGCGAAGGAAGACCGGCTGGGCAGTCCGCTTGCAGAGCATCTTGACGTGCTCAACGAGGCAGAGCGGAGCTTCTGGAACACGTACCTGCGCCCGTTCTCCAATGCAGACGACTGGGAAAGCGGGATCGCAGACATTTCCGAGTGCGTGGATATTGTGGACGATGTCCGCATTCTCAGCGAAAAGCGCGGAAAGGGCGAATCGCTCACGGACGTCGAGCGCAGTTATCTGCGGGATTATCTGGACGTCAGCGTCTCGCCGGAGGAAGAGAAAGCGCTCCAACGGTTTTATGACATCCGGATCCGGGAAGCAGAGCAGCGCGTGGGCAGCAACATCGATGCCTACAATCTGATCGTTCGGGTACGCCGTGTGAATATGCTTCAAAAGCTGGCTGCGCCGCAGATCATTATCGAGCGGGAATCCGCTGCGCTGATCGAAACGCTGGCGCTGCATCGCTGCGGCGTGCGGGCGGAGAACATCTCCGACCTTGTCCGTCTGCGCAGCGAGCTGTCGGACTATCTTCCCGACGACGTGCTCGACGATTACACCGACCGCGTCAACGTCAACACCCGCAAAAGCATGGCGCCGCTTTTTGTCTATCTGCTGCTGAAGGAGCGCACCTCTGAGGGGCATTCGATGAAGCAGCAGGAGATCCTGAACGCGCTTGCCGACCGTCCCTATGAGATCGTTCTGGAACGCAAGGCGCTGGGGCGCATTCTGCACAACCTTGCAAATTCCAACCTCGGCATCCGCACCGACGCAAAGCTCGGCAGTTGGTTTGAGCAATAATTATAGCAGAATATCGGTAAAACGCAGCGATAACGAATATATAGGAGGAGCAATGAATGGAACTCAAAAAAGCGCCGTGCCGTGCCGGGAGCATGGATGTTCTCAAATTCGTCAATTCAAAGGACATCCGCAAACACCTGCAGGATATCGGTTATGAATGCAGCCCGTTGGAGGCGGCGTGGCTGATCTATCAGTGCCGCTCTGCGACCGTGGAGGAAAAGCACGCGGCGTGGGACGAGCTGATCGAAACCATGCCGGACTGCGAGGTCAGGCGTGGCCGACGCGGGATCAATCTGCCCAGCCTGCACACCTACCTGCGCGGATATATGCGGCTTGAGAACGAGCGGATCCGTTCATTCTGCGAAGATACGGTCTCCGTAAATGGTCGGCCGTATGTCTACCGGGTCAAGTACAGCTACCGCGAGGAATGCGGTTATTCGGATCGATATTCCTACAGCGATACGCTCTATTCCTCTTACCCTGCGGCGCTGGCAGCCGTGGAGGTGTATGACGATCAGGACGCAGTCATCATCCAAAAATTCGAATTAGATGGGGAACAACGCTGTCAGGAGCTGTATCTCTCGACAGAGCTGAAAATGATGCAGATCGACTCCGCCGCCACACCTTTGGGGGAAGCGGAGCCGGTGGTCGACGATGTTTTTGAATGGCTTTGGTTTGACTTCCCCACGCCGTTTGTGAAGGGCGACATCGTTTATGACCCCTGTTGCACGCGGCTCGGTCCGCTCTGCTCCGGACCGTTTGTGATGAGCGATGAAGGCGCACTCGGTCGGCTGACCGAGCAGCGCAAGGCGTGGCTGAAGGAAAGCGGCGACACGACCGATATGTGTACAGGCGGGTATTTTCAGGACGAGGATGGCGGCCTTTACTATGAAACCAGCAACAGCAACTATATGGATCTTGAATATTGCCCCGAGGAGCTGCTCACCGGCGTAAAGCGCATCCAGATCGCGCTCGGCAATTTTCTCAAGGGAAAGATCGACGTCGACCTGCTCGTCCGCGCATACCATCAAATACGCGCGCAAGAATACGCCGAAGCGGAGTTTCCCCAAGACTACTGCTCCGAAATTCTTCCGCTCGCCGGGTTGAAAAATGACCCGAAGGAAAAGGAGGAACCCTGACGCTTTGCGCCCGGGACAAATTTTCACGACTGCTGCGGCGATCCGCCGCAGCAGCACAACTACGCTCCCATGGCGGGGATTGCCGGACAAATACAACACTGCGAGGATTGGTAATATGCCTTACGTCATGACACTGATAGTGCAGGAAGACCGCCAGGTTGAACGCAAGAGCGGCAGTTTGGAGTCGATTCCGGAGCTGCTGACGCACCACGCATGGATCTTTGATTCTTTCAATGCCGCGAAGGCGAGCTTCCGGCAAAAGATCACAGAGCTTAAAGATGCGCTCGACGATGCTTTTGCGGACGGCGCATATCAACCGCTGGCGAGCTACTGCAGGCGCATGGCGCTCGCGCCCGATCACCCTGCGGTAAGCATGGCGGAGGCGACGGCAAAGCTGCTGACCGATCCGTTCTTTGAGGAGGAACTACCGAACTGGTGCGACGGTGCCGCGGAGGATTGGGAAACGCTGCTGTGCAGCGGCGGACGTGTCTACCACAGCAATATGGACACCCTTATGGACTGCAACGCGCTGTCTATGTCCGATCCCAACGCTGCTTACTGCTTCCACTTCTGCGAGATCGAACCGATTCGCGGCCGCGAGATTCAGCTCTTGCTTCAGAAAGCGGTCACTCCCGGAGGCGGAGAGAAATCGTAACCGTTCCGCCCCCATTCAGAAGCACGAGTGTGCGAATCCGAATGCATAAAAGGATGAAATTTTCGAGGGATATCGTGCTGTTGGGCGAGTGATGCTTTGCATACCGCTTCAGACAAAGACGGCAGGGAGTGCTCTCCCTGCCGCCTTCGTTGCGATGCATCACGCTTCCCCCGGTCGCCATTTGGCAAGGCTGCAGTTAGCGGAGCTTCCAAAGCCGGAAGCCCCGCTAAAATGGCGTGGATCACTTATTTTCAAAGACCAATCTGTCACTGTTGAACTTCACATATGCGGTGCCTGTTTCACCATTTTTGTTCTTCGCAAGGATCAGCTCGGCTTCATCACCGCCATCATTATAATAAGAATCACGATAGATAAAAATCACGCCATCAAGGTCTTGCTCTATTGAACAGGTCTGTCGGAGGTCACGCAACGTCGGCCGCTTATCGGCACGTTGTTCAAGCGCTCTGGTCAATTGTGAGCATACAATGATCGGGATCCCAAGCTCCTGCGCCAATTGCTTTAACGCCGATGATACCTCAGCAGTTCTTTGAACCGAGGCCATTGCATAAGCTCTGCTATTTCCGGTATCAACATATGCGTCTATGAGCTGGAGATGATCGATCAATAAGGCGCCGTCTCTTGCTTCGTTTTTAGCAAAACGGTGAATTTTCTCCAAGCTTGCAGTAGTATCACACACATAGATCGGCATAGCATCCATAATCGACCAGCAAAGATACAGCAAAGCTTTCTGCTTGCCTGATAGAGCTCCGCTCTGCAGTGTCCTTTGGCTGATATCCACGATTTGCGAAAGCATCCTGTATACCATCTGCTCGCACGTCATTTCAAGCGACCAAATATATACAGGCTTGTTCGTTGATGAAACAATATTCATGGCAATTTGAATGAGCAGCGCTGTTTTACCAATTCCGGGTCGTCCGCCAATCAAATACATCCGTCCGGGCACAAACGAAACGTGCATATCATCCAGTGTTTTCAACCCCGTTGTCATTCCCGTTGTCATTCCGGTTGCGGAGGCTTTACCGGCAACGGGGGCTGCCTTTTCTGCTTTCGTCAGAAAGAGTTCTTCCTCCATTACCTTTTTGACAATTTCACTCAGCCTAATAAAATTTCTTTTGGGCGAATCGTCAAATATTGTAAGGGAACCATTTCTTTTTAGCTTATCCAGAAATTGTGCGGAAGAATTTGTCCGTTCAGCGAGATCATGAAAAGAAGCAAATGGCTTTATTTCTCTTTCTTTCAGAATGCTATTCACGCCGTTTTCATCGATTTCTTTGGGACAGTTAAAAGGTAATCGTATCGTATCGCCGGTTGGAAGAAAGCGGGACGGATCGGAAATATTGATATCAGGGGAAAGAAATGTGATTCCTTTTTCATAGCATTCAAGTGCAAGCTCCATTATAGCCTTTTGTTCTTCCAATCCTTCACCGATCTCATCATCAAACGTTGGGTTTTGGTCTCGTTCTTGGCAAAAGCGGCGTAGCACAAGCTCCACACGCTTCTTCCCCTTTGCAAGGATGGTATACTCGAAATTTGTTGCGTCCACCGTCAAAACCGCCGCGTAAAATGCGGCAGGATAATAAATTTTGTACCAAATCATGCAAAGAAAATTTATCACATAGTCGACGGCAAAAGATTTGGCGAATAAAAACTGACTGTCTTCCGTCGAATCACCGCACCTCGCAGAAATACTGCGCTTACGGAGACTTAACACCTGCTTACCGGTCGCGCATCTTCCTGCCGTTCCCTCCCGAACAATTTCGGCCAATTGAACGGCAGTTTTGCTATCTACACCGTGCTTTAAAAGCGTGAGCCTAAGATTTGCTGTCGGTATTCCGTCGATTAGATTTCTGAAAAATTCGGAGCTGAACGGAAGCCCTCTGAAGCTATCATCGTAGAAAAATGTCTCAAGATCGATTTCTTCAAAGCGGATCATTTTTGCACTGATACCTGTCATTTCTTCCATCAGTTTGATCTGAGCAAGCATATCGTGGGCGAGAACACCTGTTTTTTTAAGCGGATCTTTCATGTACTTTTTCACCTCTGTATCAGCCTTTTAGGCAATAATCAATGTGGTCTTCATAAGCATCGTAATGATCTATTTCAGGATTCGGGAAATATCCCGGTTTTATTTCTCCTTTCCCTTCTCATGCTTTTTCGTCGCATTTTCACTCACCTCGAAGTTATAAATGGGTTTGATGAGCTCGTTCACGATTCCAATTATTCATAGCCGTTCACTATCCTCCGTGTATTTTCGCAGGACTAAGGCATTTGCTTACCTACGGATTTAGAATACAACCAAGCATGTGCCAAAAATGGAACATTTGGTTCCGAATGTTGATACGGAATCATCAAGCGGATCGAGGTTCACAACAGTGAAACGGTGAACGGGCATAAGCGGGTGGGCGTTGACATCTACTTTACCGGCATCGGACTTGTAGACCTTGGGAACCTCTGATTGAATTGCAAGAGTGGTCAGCGAGGGATTTTGTTCCAAATTAAGGTTTGGAAATTGCAGGAATCCTTTACGTATTTCAAGATTTTCAAACCGATCAGTTGGGACGAAAGACCCGCTGCGCGCCGCAGCCGATTGATTCAGAGGTTCCCTAGCAAAGAGTTTGGGACTCCTCATCAGAAAATCATAGTCTTCCGTACGATACGTGTAAGGCTTCCCTCGATTCCAATCTGCCTCTCTGAGGCAATCATCCATAATTGTATCATGAAGTGTGCTTTCCATCGTTATTATACTTGATGCAAGAAAAAATGTCAAGTAAATTTTAAGTAGGATATCTTCGCATTTCACTCTTTTTATCTTCTCATCTAATTCTATTCAAAATTTATAAAATAATAGCCGACAGATGCAATTAAATGATGTATAATTTCTGTAAGGAAGGAATCCAAACAGCAAAAAGCGATAACCAAGATCAGCTTGCCGAAGCAAGCATCTTGGTTACCGCGATTCTGAATTTCGTCCGCGTGCTGATCGAGGTGAATCAGCGTGCTGCCCGGATAAAAGGGGGCGCAAGGCACGAACCCTCCCTCAACGCGATCATAACCAGAAGGGTCAAAAACTATCAAAGAGAAAAATTATGAAGTATGTTTCCTTTTGTCTCAATGTGATCATTGCAATCCTCAGCGTGTGGACGATTTGTTGCGTCACAAAAATGCTGCGCACCAAGCAGGAGGATTGATACTGACGTACAATTAAAACCATTGATTTTAATTATGCCTTTTGCGGCAGCACAAGGCATATTGAAGACCAAAAAATGAAGCATATAAAGCAAAAATCCTGTCGACTTATGTCGACAGGATTTTGCCTTGGCGGAGTGAGAGAGATTTGAACTCTCGCGCGCTTTTTAAACGCCTACTCCCTTAGCAGGGGAGCCCCTTCGGCCTCTTGGGTATCACTCCGAAT
>OIXQ01000668.1_pt1 | contig 14872 bp, 16 predicted proteins | sample 1587791 | NCBI WGS metagenome assembly OIXQ01 (sample SAMN03283273) | human gut metagenome | biome: human-associated habitat; material: feces | host: Homo sapiens | place: Peru | collected 2012
CTTTTAGATAACACGTCCTTCATTCTCTTTTTTCGTAAAAGTTTTCCGCTATCTTTTTCAATGTCTTCCAAATCTAATACCCAGGTGCTTTCTTTAATAGAAGAAGATGGCAAAGATTGGCTTTTGCTAAAATCAACGATAGTACCCAATCTTACCCACACCCAGTTCTCAGGTATCTCAAACTGAATCTCTTCATCAATGCACTGTACCGACTTTCCTATCTTCTCGTAATACTTGTTATCGTCACCCTTGAAGATGATAGAATCATTGAGGGCAGACTTCTTTAGCTTGCCCTCTTTTACAAGTCGCAGTTTCTCTTCTTTAATCCGTTCAAGTAGATTTTCTACAGACACATCTTTTTCATTAGAAAGCAGAGTTGATAGCTTAGGACTGTTTGGCCATCCTTGAATAGCTTCCTGCAAACATGACTTTTTAATTTTTTCATTAATGCACTTTTTCCCACTCCTCTAATGCCAGTAAGAAGTATTGTTGGAGTTGATCCTTTTTTAGTTAGTTCTAAATTATCAGAGAGGAATGAAATTTCATCTACTCTATTATAAAACTGAGTATCATCTAAATCATTATCATTTCCTAATGGCAAACTTGTCATAATTTCACCTTTAATTAATATCTTTAAAAACATCCCATATGAATGTAATGTAAATTCCATTATAATGTAAAAAACACACATTGTATTATGTTATGCAATATAAAAAAAGATGAAAATGAATTATGTATTTATAAAAAAAGCTTAAATACTTTTAAGAATTCTGAAAAAGTCATTAAAAATAAATATTGTAAAATTATTTAAATTAAAAAATATTAAAGCTAAAAAAAGATTAAGGAAGAATAATTAAATTCTTTCCTAAATTTAGAAGTATCTTTCTAAGATTCCTTCTAAGATTCTGTAATGGCGTCCTTCATCTTTGGAACTTTCTTTGAAGAAATCAGTTGCATCTTCGAGGTCTTCAGCTGCAGCTTTTTCAGATGCTTCTCTTTTTTCAGCGTTAGCCATTTTTTCTCCTTCTAACATCATTTCAATGTTAGCTTTGAGATCATCTTTAATAATTCCGTTCATTTCACAGAATCTTGCTGCGTGTTCTGCTTCTTCCCAAGCTAATCTTTTGAATACTTCAGCTAATTCTCCGTAACCAGACCTTGATGCTTGTCTAGACATAGCTAAGTACATACCTACTTCTTGGGTTTCTCCATTAAAATTATTTTGTACTTCTTTTTCTACTCCAGTACCTACAGTACTGCCTATTTTATGTTCGTATTTAACCATAGTAATAACCTCCAATTGATTAGTATTTAATAAATTTATATTTTATATTTTATAATTCTTTACATGCTTTAGCTAAAGTTTTTCCTAACTCATAGCTGTCAATATTTTCTTCTTCAGTTGGGATGTAATAAATTTCCTGAGTATCTACTACATCAAATCCGTAATTTTCAAGTTTTTCAGCTAGTTTTTTAGCAGTTCCTCCTTTTCCACCCATGGAACCGAATGTAACTGCTTTTCTGTTAATATTTGTTTTATCAAATCTTAAACCTTTCAGGTAGTACATAATATCCCCAATACTTGGGTATGGTTCATCATTAATGGTAGGATCTCCGATAGCTATTCCTTTACTGGTTAAAATACTTTTAACGATTTCACTTCTTTCATCTTCGTGTAAGTAGAATATTTCAACATCGTAACCTTCGGATATAGCACCTTCAGCTAATTCGTGAGCCATTTTTTGGGTAGAGTAATGCATAGTGTCGTAGACAATTGTAATTTTATCTTCACACACACCTTGTGCCCAGTCAGTATAAGCGCCGATAATTTTCATTGGGTCAGTCCAGATTTGACCGTGAGATGGTGCAATCATTTTGATTTGTTCAAGTAAACCTAATTCTACTACTTCATTTAATTTTTTAAGAACAAGTTTTGAAAGTGGAGTGATTAAGTTGGCATAGAATTTTTGTGCAGCATCCATTAACACATATTCCGGAATTTCGTGGTCGAATCTTTTTGTGAAACATAAATGTTGACCAAATGCATCATTTGGGAATAAAATTCCATCTTCTACAAGTAAAGTAAACATACTGTCAGGCCAGTGTAATAGGAATGCATCTAAAAATGCAAAGGTTCTGCCATCCATTTCTAGAGTGTCTCCTGTACCTACAGTAACAAATTCTGCACCTTCTAATGCAGGGTAATGTTTTAAAAGACCTTTTACAGCAATTTCTGAACAGTAAATTGGTGCTTCAGGGAATCTTTTATGTAAATCTACAAGAACTCCTGAGTGATCTTTTTCAACGTGATTTTGAATAATGTAATCTACAACTACTTCATCTCTGCCTTCTTGTGCGAAAGCATCTTCAATACGTGCCATCATTTCCTGAGTTTTACCTGGGTAAGCATTATCAATAACAGCTACGTGGTCTTCACCAAATACAATATATGCATTATAGGTTGTTCCGTCTAAAGTGTATCCATGGTAACTTCTTAAGTCCCAATCGAGTACACCAATCCAATATACTCCATCACCGATTTTTTGAGCATTTGCTTTCATTTGAATCGCCTTATATGTCTTTTTGAATTTTGTTTTATTTCATACGAATAATTCGCATGATTAGAATTGTATTATGTATGTACTAATATATAAAGTTAATGGGTGTTTGAAACATTTTTAAATTAAACAGTTTATAAAAAAGGGTTAATTTTATTAGATACGAATATTATATTATAGTTATATAAATTTAGTTTGTTAGTATAGTTACAAACGGAGATATTTTTAATGATTAAACAAAAACCACTTCAAATATTTTCTAAAGATGCAGATATGGGCATTGATGTTGTTAAAAGCCCAGTTAAACTTACAATTTTGGAAATGCTTCGTAGTAATGACATGGAGTTTGATGAAATTGTTAAAAATACTGGTAAATCAAAATCTACAATTTCTGTACATTTAAAAAGTTTGCGAGAAGATGGAATAATTTCATACAGATTAGGTGAATCAGATAGTAGAAGAAAAATTTTTTATTTAAATTCCAAATATCTTGGCTCTGTAGATGTATCAAAGAAAAATGAAATTGAAGAAACAAGAGCAGAATATTTAATTGAGAATATTGTTGAAAATGATGGAGATTTTACAGTTTTATTATTTCATACTTTGAGATCAATGCTTATACAGGAAGGAATAAACATTGATCCGGTATTGCATTCTACAGGAATACGTATGGGTCAATCTTTATATAATAAGTTGTATGATGATGATTTGGAGGTGTTTATAGGAAATATTTCTGAATTTTGGGAAACCAAAGGTTTAGGTAAATTATCTTTTAAATTAGGTCAAATTATCAAAATCACAGCTGCTGACTGTTTTGAATGCGAATTACTTCCAAAAACAGGAAAACCTGCATGTTATTTGGATACAGGTATTTTTCAAGCATTGTTTAGTGAATTTTTCGGATTACCTGTTCGTGTAATCGAAATTCAATGTTGTACAATGGGTGATGAAAACTGTGTTTTTGAAGTTGAGCCTTTCAAACCTAAAGAAATTTAGTCATCTGTAAATTTGATTATAGTTGTTGTAAGGTATGGTTTTTCAGTTGAGAAACCTTCCACTATTTTTTCATTTTCTCTGGTACAATTTTGCACTGAAAATACTTCTTTAGGTCTGTTTTTTTCATCGATAGCTGATTCTAATTCTTTTGGATTTCTTGAAGCTTTCATTAAAACAATTGAATCGCTGTGTTCCAGGAAATTGTCTAGTCTGTCATCTATTTTTGGAACAATAGTTAATATGTCATTTTTTTCAACTAACGGTTCATTTTTAGCAGCTGCACAAGCAGTAAATGAAGTAATTCCAGGTATTGTTTCTATTTCATAATTATTAGCCAGTTTCTTTTGAGTATATGAATAAGTACTGAATATTGAAGGATCTCCAAGAGTTATAAAAGCCACATCCCTTCCGCCATCTAAATAGTTAGCTATTAATTCTGCAGCACTATTCCAATATTTTTCAAGCTCCTGTTTATCTTCAATCATTGGGAATAAAGGTTCTACAACCATTAATCTTTTATAATCCTGTCTTTTTTCTAAAATTGGTGTTACAATTGATAATGCTATACTTTTCTTTTCTTTTGCTGATTTTGGTGAGAATATTACTGGCACACTTTCTAAAACTTTAGCTGCCTTTAAAGTAAGTAATTCTGTATCTCCAGGTCCAACACCAATTCCAATTAACTTTCCTTTTTTCGCCATATTATCATCTTTATGATTTAATTTTTGTGAATATTAGTTTTCATATGCACTTCTATAGTTTATTTATAATATTGTTTATAATACACTTTTGTATTTGAAAAGTAGTAGAGAATAATATTCATCTATTCCTATAAATAAAATTAGTATATAAAAATAAAATTTTAAAATTATTAAAATATATAATATATTTGTGGTTTAAATGGCATATAAAGTTTTTATCAGCAGTAATATGGTCGAATTTAAAGAAGAAAGGGAAGCTATTGTAAGTACGATTGAAAACGATGATTTCCTTAATGATTTTTTTAAAGTTTTTGTCTTTGAAAATATTCCTTCTTCTGGACAATCACCAAGTTGAAATGATTTTGATAAAAGAATAATTGATTATTCAAGTTCTAAAGATATTGATATGGATTCTTATAATCTTTTTTTTAAATCTGTTAATAATAATAGTTTAAAACAATTAAAAGAAGAAAAAACTCCTGAGGAAATGTTAACTATAATTAATGCAGGTAGTATGAAAAATAATATATTTCATTTTAATAATGCTGGTGCGTTATTCTTTGCTAAAAATATCAATAAATTTAACATACCTCATGAAATCAAAATGGCTAAATTTAAAAATGGAACTAGGGCAGATATAATTGATAGAAAAAATTCATATAATACGTTAATTGATTTAATGGAGGATGTTCGATTATTTTTCAGTAGAAATACAAAAACTAGTTCTGTGGTAATAGGTATGGATAGAATAGACCTTAATGAGTATCCATTTGAAGTTGTAAGAGAAGCTATTGTAAATGCAGTAGCACATAGAGACTATAAAATAAATTCATCACCCATTACATTTTATATATATGATAATAGGATAGAAATTACAAGTCCCGGTAAATTAATGCCACCATTAACTATAGTCACTTTAGAGTCAGCTAATCCATTACATAGAAATAAAATAATATGTGATATATTTTCAAAAACAGGATATATGGAACATTATGGGACGGGTATTTCAAGAATGAAAAAACCATGTTGGAGGAAGGTTTAAAAGAACCTAAATTTGAAGAAATGGGGGAATTTTTTAAAGTAATATTATGGGCAAGGGATGAAAATACTATTGATCCAGAATTATATAAAAATAATAGGAACCCTTTGGATAAATTAGGTTTAAATGAAAGACAAATAAAAGCATTTGCATTAATGGTTAATGAAAATAAAACTTTCACTATCAATAATTATTTAAATTGTTTTGAAATATCTAGAGTTACTGCTTCAAAAGATTTAAATAAATTAGAGAGTTTAAATTTGATTAATAAAGTAAAAAAGGGCAGATTTTACATATATTATGTTAAATAAAATTTTCCATAAAAAAACTTTGCATGAAACTAAAAAACTTTACATTAAACTTTACACTTTAAATTAAAAGTAGCTATTAATATTTTATGGTTAAGTGTATAAATTTTAATTTAATTAATCCGTTTTTTGTTTATTTTTTATAAGTATATGAATAATTTTTCTTTCTAATCAGTGGTATTCACATTCCTAATATTTTTTTAGTATTGGTAATATTATCATCTTTATGATTTAATTTTTGTGAATATTAGTTTTCATATGCACTTCTATAATTTATTTATAGTATTGTAACTAATATATTGTTTGATGTCTAATTCTATTTTTTGTCCAAATTGTGGTATGTTAAAAAGTAATTGTACTTGCAGTCATTCAAATAATGAGGTTTCTTCATCAGATGAGGATTCTGTTGATTTATTTAGCTTTCAAAAGCCAAGAACTTCTTCTATTTTAGATGATGAAATTCCTGAAGTTTATTCTATTGAAGATCATAGATTAGATGAAGATACAGTTTCATATCTTCAAGGAAAATGCCCTCACATTGAAAGAGACATAATTGAAAATTTCCCTTTTGAAACACCTAGGATGGGACAGCTGGATATTATACAGGATATTAATGATGCAATTCGTCAGGGATATAAATACATCGTTTTAGAAGCAGGAACTGGAACAGGTAAATCTGCAATAGCTACAACACTAGCTAAAATGTATGGTTCTGCTTATATTTTAACAATGACAAAACAGTTACAGGCCCAATACGCTGATGAGTTTGATTTCCCATTAGTTAAAGGTAGGCGGAATTTTGCCTGTTTAAATGATAATTTGGAGTCTACCTGTGATATGGGGACTTGTAAGACATCTCCAACTTCAAGTAACTTTTTTTGCCCATATGGAGTAGCTAAAAATCCAACTTTGGATGCAGAATTGGCTTTTGAAGATTCTCATGGCGGGGCTGTATTTTATCAGTCTGGCCAGCACTGCCATTATTGGAATCAAAAAGCAAATGCAGTCAATTCTCCAATTACTTTAATGAACTATGATTATGGAATTTTAGAGTTAAATTATGTAAAACATTTCGGTACAAGGTCTTTACTGATTTTAGACGAGGCTCACAATATTGAAAACAAATTAATGAATACAATGGAAGTTGATTTATTTAATCATCGTTTAGAAAAGGATATTAATAAGGTAATTTCTAAAGAAACATTGGAAGATGGTGAGATTGAAGATTGGATAATGGAAATTGCAGCTATTACAGAAAGCTATGAAGATATTAATATTAAAGATGTTTCTAAAAATAAGGCAGAAAGAATAAGATCAACTATTGGAAGACTTAAATCACTTAAAAATAACCTTGAAAAAGAACCTAAAAACTGGGTTATTGATTCTGATGAGAAAGGTGTTGCATTTAAGCCATTAAGAGTTCATCACTATGCTAATGATTATTTGTTAAAATATGGTGATGTTGTTATCTTTATGAGTGCAACTATTCTTTCCCATAAGATGTTTTCAAAATGGTTAGGTTTAAATCCTAATGAAGTGTATCATATTAAAGTTGACAGTCCATTTTCAAAAGAAAAAAGGCCTATTATTTTAGATTTGGCAGGTAAAATGTCTGCAAACAGAATTAAAAATACTGCACCTAAAACAATTCCTATTTTACAAAAGATTCTTGAAAAACATAAAAATGACAAAGGTCTGATTCATACTAACAGTTATAAATGTCAAAGATATATTAATCAGAATTTGCCTAATTCAAGGTTAATTTCACATACTTCAAAAAATAGGGAAGAAGTATTGAATTATTTTGAAAAAGATGAGAATCCTTTGGTTTTGGTATCTCCGTCAATGAGTGAAGGTGTGGATTTACCTTATGATAAATGCAGATTCCAGATTATTTATAAGATTCCTTTCCCTTATCTTGGAGATAAGCAGGTTAATATGAGACGTAAAAGAGACCAAAAATGGTATGCATATAAAACGGTAATGACTCTTATGCAGGCTTACGGTCGTGGAATGCGTGCAGAAGATGATTCATGTTATACTTATGTTTTAGATTCGGATATTAATATGATTCTTAAAAGCCCATTATACCGCTCTCTAATTCCTGATTTCTTTAAGGAAGCTATTGTTAGGCTTAAAGATTAAAACATTTTAAAAAAAGTACGGACCTGGGGGGATTTGAACCCCCGACCTCAGGATCCGAAGTCCTGCGTCATTCCTGGCTAGACTACAGGCCCAGATTATATTTATTCTTTTTTATTTTTCTTTTTTGAATCAACAGAAACAATAGGAATTTCGTCTATTTCTTCAACATTTGAGAAAATATCATCAATAGATTCATTATCTAAACTAGCTTTTTCGTATTCTATTTCCTCAATTTCTTCTTGACTAAGTCCTTTTTCTTCTTCAGGTCTTTCTTTAGCTGGAGGAACATCATCTAATGTTGTCTGTTTGGTTTTGGTAGATTCATTTATTTTAGAAACAGGTTTTTTAAGGTTTTCTTTAAATTCACCAATGTCAAATTCTCCAATTTTGTAAGATTCTTTGTCTAATGGAATATTACTTTTTGGAATAATTTTTTCTTTTGGTTTTTTTATTTCTTCTTTTTCAGATTTTTCTTTATTATCTATATTTTTAATTGAATCCGCTAGTTTATCTACATGTTTAAATCCAAATATTTTGTATGCTCCTATTATTACAAATAATATTCCGAGTATTATAGTAAATACCATAATACTATTATGTTCTCCAGAGGATACATTATCAATAACCCTATCACTAGCTCCTGTAAACATAATAAGTGATCCAATAAGCAACAATATTCCTATAGCTAAACTAATTATTCCAATTATTGGTGTTCCACCTATTTTTGTATTTAATAAATTATCGAAACCTTCTGATATGCTTCCATCTAAATCAGAGGATTCGTCATTGTATTCTTCATTATCTTCAGAAAATTCAGTATCCTCTAATTTAGTTTTGATGATGTAATCTTCATTTATTTCTTTTTTTTCTAAATTTTCCCGAGGTGTTGAATCAGAATCAGGGCGATAAATAAATTCATCATTTATTTCGTATTCTTTGTCTGTGTCATGAAGGTATGCAAGCAATTCTTTATCTTCTTCATACTCTTCATCATCTTTTATGTCGAATACATCTTCTGAATTGTCATTAGGTTCGTTTATATCTTCATCTTTGACATTATTTAGCATATCCTTTAAATTAGAAATTCTATGCTCATTTTCTTTAGATTTTTTCATAAACTATCCTCTTAATCGTATTCTCTCCAGGTGTGTCCGCATTTAAGACACTTAAAGAAACGTGTTTCTGCTTCATCAGCACTACGGGTTTGTTGCAACCACCATGAAGCTTCTGTGTGACCACATTCTGGACAAACAGCTTTTGTAGTTGGGAGTGTATTTACGTCTTCTCCTTTTTCAATAACATTATCAGTTTCTTTAATTTTTTCATTAACATTATATTCAGATTTATCTTCAGATAATTTTTTAGTATATCCGCAACTACATTTTAATTCATTATCTTCTGTTGGAAGTAACATTGATCCACATTCAGGACAAAATTCCATATTTTTTAACCCCTTATATATTTTTTCTCATTAAAACTTTTATAACATTTTAAATTATATTCTTAAGTTATTTATATTTTTACTATTTTTTAACATTGAAATTTACTTGAAACGGCCTTTAAACAATCTTTAATAATTTTTTCATGGTCGAAAGCAAGTTCAATGTTGGCCAAATCTTTTTGGGAAAAAACACCTATTTCACAAGCATCACTATCTGCTTTTTTATTATCCATATTTCCTTTAGCTATATATGCTATGGTTATTGTGTGTCCGCGGGGGTCTCTGTCAGGTTTTGAGTAAACATTAACCAAATCTATTAATTCTACATCAATACTGGTTTCTTCTTTAGCTTCACGAATAGCTGCTGTTTCTACACTCTCACCATATTCTACAAAGCCTCCGGGAAGCGCCCAATAATTTTTAAAAGGATCATTTTTTCTTTTAATAAGAATAAAATTAGTGTTGTCATCAAAAATAAAAATGTCTGTGGTTAATGAAGGAATTTTATAATTTTTCATCATACCTCCCTCAAAAATAAAATAAGTTTTTATTGAAGTTATAAGGTTTCTTCAATAAGTTTTTTAAAGTCTGCAGCATCATCTTTAAGTTGGCTAGCTGCTTTTTTTAATACTTTTCTAGGTCTTTTTCCTCTTTTTGTTTTGATGGTCATATCTGGTTCACCAGTAAGAGGATGATCAATATTGTAAACAGCATATTCGACATCACTATCTTGCATTAAGATGTGTCTAAGTGCATTACATACTCCGTGGCTTTCGCCATGTACAATAAATTCAAGTTCTAATGTTTTATCTTCAATAATTTCAATATTGGTATTGTTATCCATCATATCAACCTTAATTAGCTATTAACATAATTTATAGAAACTTCACGTTTTTCTTTTTTATTACATGTTCTACATTGGACTTCATTTTCTTTTTGTGTAGTGTTCATATAATCTCTGCAACGAGTACACATTGCTTTCAATACTCCACAATCTTCATCCACTGTAGCTAAATCAACATTATCTCCAGTAATTTTCACTACTTTTGCTTTTATAATGTCTCCAATTCTAAAAGCATCTGTTAATTTGTCTAAATATCCTGATTTTGCTTGGGATATATGAATTGCACCCATATATGGAAGTGCTAAAGGTCTACTACTATTTGTTAAACAATCAATATTTACATTAGCTCTTTGAGTTTTTATATCTGTGATTTGTCCGTAAACGGTGTCACCTATTTTTAAAAGAGCTGGTTGGCCAGATTTGGCTTTTACAGTAATAGTCCTCATTTTTGAATCAATTTGAACATTTCCTAATACTGATGATTTAATCTCGCCGTTATCTTCATAGGTACCTTTTCCAAGTAAATACTGCTCAATTATCCCTAGTTTATCTCCAGGCATTACGAATGCCCCGTTTTTTATACTCATAATCAAATCACCAAAATAAGGAATTATTAATATTAATATAATAATTTTATTTTTATTAATATTTAAAACTATTTGTACCTTTCGTGGAATAAAATTTCATCTAATTGGTACTTTTCCCATTGTCTTTTGTTTAAAACTATTTCAAGTTCCTGTGGTGTTAATAATGGTTTTTTATACATTTGGGAATCATCAATAGCTATTCTTGGACAAGCTGAAACAACAAATGCATCTAATTCCATATAAGGTAATAATATCTCTGGATTTATATTGTCCGCCATTATGATATAGGCTTCCATGTTATTGTCTTCCAGAATTTTCTTAATTTCTTTAGCTAGTTTCATTCTGTACTGTCCTTCCTTGGAAGAAACCAATATTCCCCATTTTTTAGCTTCTTTTGCTTTTGTAATTCTTGCAAATCTGATTCTTAATATTCTGTCTGCAAAAGCACTTATATCTCTTATTTCACTGTTATAGGGGTCTAAGGCTAATACTGGTGATTTGGTAAATAAATAAATTCCTAAAGGGTGGAAATTTCCGCTGCCTACAAACAAGTAAACTTCGGCATCTAAGTTTTTAATTGATGAGAAATTACAGCCTAAAACCTGTCCTTTTTTGGTATTTTTAGATGATCCAAGAACTACCTCTTTGCCATTGTCTTCTAAATAGTCTTTAATTTCATTTAACAAATGTAGATGTTGTGTTGTAGTTACAAGAGCTATTTTTGAATAGTCTTCTAACTTTTCAAGACATTTTTCAAGGTCTTTTTTGATATCAATATTAGAAAAAGCTTCTATGAATAATGTTGGTACTTCATATTTTAATGGAAGGGGAGTGTGGCCATAATGAACGATTAAATCAACAGAACCTTTCATTTTGTAATCGCTAACGTCGCATGCTCCAAAACATGGGTCTCCAGAAATTATCACTGTTGCTTGAGTTTGTGATTCAATAGCTTTTGCTATTTTAACAGCTTGCATTTTAAGGCCTTCCGGAAATTGAAGACCTACAGTTCTTGCTCCTTTTTTATTGATTTTTCTTATGACTTTGTCCAAGTCCATATTATACATTGACATTTTAATCTGCAATGGTTTTTTCAATAACTACTTTGCCGTCAATTACATCTAATTTTACAACTGAAAATATTGGGATGCCAGTTTCTTTTTCAACTAATTTTTTACCTTCACCTTTTTCAATAACAGCTACTGCAGCTTTTATGTCTATATTTAATTCTTTTAGTGCATTTAAAGTTGAAATTAAGGTTCCACCAGTACTTACAACATCATCTATTAAAAGAATTTTTTCCCCTTCTTTTAAATCGTTTATGTATAATTTAGAAGATCCGTAGCCTGTTTTCTGACTTATTTCTTTTTCTCCTTCAAGTCCATATTGTCTTTTACGGATAATTACAAATGGGATGTCGGTAGCTAAAGATAAAGCTGTAGCTAAATGTATTCCCATAGCTTCAATAGCAACTATTTTATCAATATCCATATCAACATGTTCTTTCACCACATTTGCTAATTCACGAAGCATTGAAGGTTTCATAGTTGGGACTCCATCACTTATAGGATTAACAAAATAATTATAATCTCCTTTTTTAACAATAGGAGAAGCTTCTAAAGATTTTTTAACTTCTTCTAACATTTATCTCACACAAAAATTTAAAAATTAAATTAAATATAATATATATTTAATATAAAATTTAATATAAATTTTTCTTAAAAAATTAATTTTAATCGTGTGATATTATGGCGATGCTTGGAAATTTAGGTGAAAATCTTACTAAAACCATGAAAAAATTAGTAGGGATGTCAGTTATTGATAAAAAAACAATAAAAGAAGTTGTAAAAGAAATACAACGTGCTTTAATTCAATCTGATGTTAATATCGCTTTAGTTTTAGATTTATCCAAAAAAATTGAAAGTAGGGCTCTTGAAGAGGAACCTCCGAAAGGTATTACTCCAAGGGAATATGTTATAACAATTATTTATGAAGAGATGGTAAATCTTTTAGGTGGTGACGCAGCAGGATTGGATATTGATGTTAAACCTTATAAAATTTTATTCTTAGGTTTGCAAGGTAGTGGTAAAACAACTACTATTGGTAAATTATGCAGATATTTACAGAAAAAAGGTTTCAACCCTGCTGTTGTATGTACAGATACATGGAGACCTGCTGCTTATGAACAATTAAGGCAATTAACTGAAGAAATGCAAGTGCCTCTTTACGGAGATCCTGACAATAAAGATGCTCTTGATTTAGCTCAAAAAGGTTTAAAAGAGTTTAAAAATAGGAAAGTTATTATTTTTGATACTGCAGGAAGACATAAACAGGAAGAAGACTTAATTGCTGAAATGGATACTTTGGATGATATTATCCAACCGACTGAATCTATTCTTGTAATTGACGGAACAATTGGTCAGCAAGCTGGTGAACAGGCTAAAGCATTCTCACAAGCAACAGATGTTGGTTCTATAATTATTACCAAACTCGACGGTTCAGCTAAAGGTGGGGGAGCAATGTCTGCAGTAGCTGAAACTGGCGCTCCAATTAAATTTGTCGGTACTGGTGAACGTATTGATGATTTTGAATTATTTGATCCTGAAAGGTTTATTTCAAGATTGCTTGGAATGGGAGACATTCAAAGTCTTATAGAAAAAGCTGAAGACAACATTGATGAAGACATGGCTGAAAAAACCATGAAAAACATGATGTCCGGTAAATTCACATTGGTGGATATGAAAAACCAATTTGAAATGATGAACAGTATGGGGCCAATGCAGCAAGTTTTAAGTATGATTCCTGGACTTGGAAATAAAGTATCTAAAGAAGCATCTAAAATGACGGAAGATAAAATTGAGGGATATAAAATCATAATGTCCTCAATGACTCAAAAGGAAATGGAAAATCCGAAGTTAATTAAACAGTCACGTATTAAAAGAATAGCTATGGGTTCCGGTGTTGAAGAAGCAGAAGTCAGAGACTTATTGAAATATTATAACAATACTAAAAAGACTATGAAAGGTATTGGAAAACGTGGACGCTTTGGTAATGGCTCAATGAACCGTATGATGGGTCACTTCATGAAATGATTAATATGTATGATTTAGCCAAAAAAATATTAGCAGAAACTGACGGTCAAATTTGCAAACACTGTTTAGGGCGTAAACTTTCTCATATTGTAGATGGCAGGGATAATATAAATCGCGGTGAAAAGATATTTGAAGATTTGGAAATCCCGGAGCCTGAAGAATGTGTGATTTGCGGAAATATATTTGATAAAATCAACGATGACCTGTTTAAAAAAGTTTATGACAAAATTGACTTTTTAGATATAGAATTTGATACTTTTCTTGTAGGATCCAGAATTGATAAGCAAATTAAAACCCGTGACGATGAATTAAGTGAAAAATTTGATTTAGATGTTGAACCGATTAAAAAAGAAATAAATAGAATAATTGGTCGTGAAATTGAAAACACTTTAGAAAAGGAAGTTGAATTTGAAAAACAGGATATTGTAATTAATGTTGATTTAAGAAAAGAACCTAAAGTTAGAATTCAAATTAATCCTCTTTTCATTGAAGGGAAATATAACAAATTAGTCAGGGGAATTCCTCAAACAAAATGGCCATGTGGCAAATGTAATGGAAAAGGATGTGAAGAATGTAATTTTACAGGCAAACAATATGCCGAATCTGTAGAAGAATTATTGTCTGAGCATATTTTGGAAGCTACAAATGGCTGGCAGGCTAAATTCCATGGTGCGGGTCGTGAAGACATTGATGTATTGATGTTGGGTTCTGGAAGACCTTTTGTTCTTGAAATAAAAGAGCCTAAAATTAGAAAAATTGATTTGCCTGCTTTGGAAGAAAAAATAAATAAAATAAATGAGGGAAAAACAGCTTATCATAATTTAAAATTCTGTGAACGGAACAGAAAAGCAGAAATTAAAGTATCTTCAAGTGATGCTTATAAAATTTATAAAGCATTGGTAAAATGCGATAAGCCTTATGACAAGGACAAATTAGCTACTTTAAACAATTTGGATGAAATTCATCAGCAAACACCTTTAAGAGTACTTCATAGAAGAGCCGATAAAGTAAGAATTAAGCATGTTCATAATGTTTCCTGCGAAATAATTGATGATACTACTTTTGAAATGACTGTTAAAACAGAAGGCGGTCTGTATATTAAGGAATTAATTTCAGGTGATGAAAACAGAACCGAACCTAATGTCGGCGAAGTTTTAGGAG
>OIXQ01000670.1_pt1 | contig 14802 bp, 16 predicted proteins | sample 1587791 | NCBI WGS metagenome assembly OIXQ01 (sample SAMN03283273) | human gut metagenome | biome: human-associated habitat; material: feces | host: Homo sapiens | place: Peru | collected 2012
GACCTTTCTGCACCTGCCCTTTGGCCTGTATCTGGTGGTGCAGAAAACCGCCCCTGCCGGGTACGGCAAAACAGAGCCTTTTCTTGTGAGCCTTCCTTACCTCTATGAGGGGGAATACCAATATGACGTGGCCAGTGAGCCGAAAACCGACCTGGAACGGGAGGTGCCCACCAAGCCTACCAGCCCTCCAACGAAACCCACCCCCTCCTCCGGCGGCGGGAAGCTGCCCCAGACCGGCCAGCTGTGGTGGCCGGTGCCGGTGCTGACCTGCGGAGGACTGGGCTGCATTGTGGTGGGTCTGCTCCGCCGCAGGAGGGACGGGGATGAAGACTGACCCAGGAAGAATTTGGATCAATACGGGGCTGCTGCTGCTGGCAGCGGCCCTGTTCCTATGGGCCTATAACGGGCAGGAGTCCCGCAGAGCCGGAGACTCTGCCCAGCAGGTCATCACGGAGCTGACCCAGTCCCTGACCCAGCAGCCCCCAGCGGAAGCCGGCGCTGACCCGGACCGGGAAGAAGCCCCGGCGGTAAAGCTGCCGGAATACCTGCTGGATGCCCAGCGGGAGATGCCGGAAAAAACCGTGGACGGCCGGGACTATATTGGCGTACTGAGCATCCCGACACTTCAATTGGAATTGCCGGTGATGAGCCGGTGGAGCTACCCCAATCTCAAGGAGGCCCCCTGCCGCTATTCAGGCTCTTTGTACCAGAATAATCTCATCATCTGCGCCCACAACTACGCTTCCCATTTCGGCAAGCTCAAAACCCTCCAACCCGGGGATACCCTGCTCTTTACGGATATGGACGACCAGGTGGTCTCCTTTCAAATGGTAGAGCAGGAGACACTGGAACCAAACGACGAAGAAGCCATGACCACCGGTGACTGGGACCTGACCCTGTTCACCTGCACCCCCGGCGGCCAGACCCGTGTCACCGTCCGCTTCCAGCGGGCAACCCCGGGCCACAGCCAGGAGTGAGAAAAAATCGCCGCATAGGAGGATACCTCCTACACGGCGTTCCTTGCGCTCATTTATTGAATAGGTCGCTGTGCGTTCCCGTCCTGGCTAACGTCAGAACAAGAACATCATCTTCAATACGGTAGATAAGCAGCCAGTCCGGGAGAATATGGCATTCCCGGTGTCCTACCCAATTCCCGGTCAACGCATGATCTTTGTTCTTTTCAGGAAGCGGCTCACCCATAGAAAGCAGGGCGATTATGTTTTCCAACAGTTCGATATTCAGCCCACGCTTCATGGCGAGCTTGAAATCCTTTTTGAACAAGGTCGTGGTCTTGACTGTGTACTTTGTCTTTCTCATGCCTTCAGGTCCTCAAAGAGTTCGTCCAAATCGGTGTATCCCTTAACGGACGGGTCCTTTGCAATCCTTTCCGCTTCCAACATTGCGGCAATCGTCTCTTTGTTGGGCTGATTCAAAGAAATTTCAAACGGGATACCACCTTCCCGCAATGCCTGCCGCACAAAGATGTTGAAAGCAGTGCTGAGGTTCATGCCCAATTCTCCAAAAAGCGCATCGGCCTGTGCTTTCAAATCAGAATCCATGCGAATGCTGATATTCGTCGTTGCTCCAGCCATACGATCATCCCCTTTCAAGCTGGTACAATCAGTATATGCTATCTGCACGAAGAAATCAACAGTTTGCACGAAAAATTAACATTTCCATTTGTTCCATAAAGATAGCAGACCAGGGCACACAGAAGATGATTGGGTAGCAATAAATAGTCGCACGATTTCTCTTGATGGTTTTGTTCGATTTGTGTATAATGGGAATACATCGATAGGAGGTTTGACTTATGAACGTTACCGCAACAGAGCTAAAGCTGAACCTCGGAAAATATCTTTTGCTGGCAGCCACCCAGGACACATCTATATCACCCGCAACGGAAAAACCATTGCCAAACTGGTATCTCCATATCAAGACCGTGTTGATACTGTTGACGCACTGTTTGGCAGTGTCCCGGACACCATAACTTTAGAGGAAGCGCGGAAAGGATGTTAATATGTCAAGTGAGCTGATATATGAGAAAAAATACCAGAATCCTTGGGAGGATAGCGACTTCTTCACTGCTCCTGACGAGGAGGGGCCTCTGCATGGTATTCCGCAAGAGCCTTCAAAATTTCTGCCAAGAGAACTGATTGAAAACACAGTGCAGGTTATAATGCCAGAGCGTATGGAGAATCTTCCAAAGTTTCTCGATACCGCAAAGGAAATTGGAGACCGATATGAAATAGATACTACCATTATGGAAAACGACAACCGGATAACAGTTTCTTACACACTCCAAATGGATGTTCCTTACGTGAATTTGAAGCAGATACTAATGGCGGCAGATGAACTTAGCGTTCAATCTCAAAATGATAAAATCTTATTGACCCTTGCTTACTACACATGCGCAACCTATTTCAGAGGAAGAAAGATAGCACCTCCCGATGCTCCTTGAAATAGTTCTCAATGCTAAAAAAATAACTGCCAGGAGTTCAGCATGAGGGCGAGCGTTCATGCAATCGGCGTGACGAACGTTGCCTCCCTGCTGACAAACAAAGGCGCAGTGGAAGAAGTGAGCGCAAAGCTGCGTAAACAGAATTTTTCAGTAGGCGCAAATACAGACACCAGCTTTGCGTGGAACCTATTGGAACAGCAGACCTGGCAGACATTCTTGGTAAGTGCCGTATTTGTTGTTTGCTCTGCGATACTAATCAGGGAAAAAAATGCTTCTGAAAAGCGACAGAGCAACGGAGAGCAAGAGGTACTCTTGACGGCAGGGTTAACAGCCCATATGGTTGAGAGTGTCATTTTTGTGAGGATTCTGATGCTGGAAGTGACGATAATATGTTTTTTTCAGCTTGCTGCTGTTGTAAGCAGACATTTTTATATTATGGCCTTTCTAATGGAACTCTTATATTTACTGTTGCACTATTGCATATGTTTTTGGGGTAGAACAGCAAAAGGTAGCATAAATTACAAAATTTGAAGTGGACAAAAAGAAAAGTCTGCATTCCCAATTTGGAAAGTTGGGAATGCAGACTTATTTTTTGCGTTTTTTAGGAGCTTTCTGCGAATGGAGGCTGCTTGCGTAAGAACGGAAGGACAAGTGAAGGGTGAGTCGAATTCCAAGGATATTAAAAATTATTTAATGGGACTATGACTCAGGGAAGCCAACAAGTTGTTGGATAAAAAATATTGACATATTGCGTCGGTAAACGGCAGTGGTTAGCCTATAAGGCGAAATACCCGTAATCTCCGAATTTTTGACAAAACTCAAAAATTCAAAGGAGATTACAGATGAAAAGAATTTATTTGGTAAAAAAAGATGAACATCTTCCGACGTCTCAGGATAACTGGATTGAAATGAACGCTCTGCAGTTCGCAGCGTTTTTAGAAACAAATGCAGGACAACGACGCAGAAACAGGTTTCTTCAATTAAATAATACATTGGGAGACGATGAGGCTATTTTTTATGAATGTTCTGAGAAGGAATATCCCATCTGGAAAAAAGAGCGGGAAAGTGAACTTTACAAGAACCGTAGGCAAAGGCAGTGTGGATATACGATTGTTACGTTCACAACGATAACGGAAGATGGGGAAGAGATAGCGGGGGAGAATATACTTCCGGATCCTGGCGTTGATATTGAGGGAGACTTCATTGTGCGTTCTGAGATTGAACGATTAATGCAGGCTATTGCACAATTGACGGATGACGAGCAGAAAGTAATCCATCAGTTTTTCTTGTCCCCAAAACCGGTATCAGAATTGGAGTATGGCAAGGTAAATGGAATTTCACAGCAAGCAGCCAATAAGAGGAAAAAAGCCGTGTTGAAGAAGTTGAAGAAAATTCTGTGTGAATAAATACATCCGGGACGGCTCCGAGAGGGGCCGTCCCAGAAAAAACTATTTACCAGAGGCAGTTAGCTTATTGCGTGGATGCTTATAAGTGAGGATGTCACGCTGCTTTTTTAGGGTAACATGTGTGTAAATTTGCGTTGTTGTGATAGAACTGTGTCCAAGAAGGTGCTGAATATATCGCAGATCAACATCTTCCTCTAATAAAAAGGTTGCGAAAGAGTGGCGGAACATATGTGGCGTGATATGAAGGGAAATACCAGCTTGACCACAGTATTTCTGTATCATATAACGAACGGACTGATCCGACAGTGGATTGCCGAGCCGGTTGAGGAAAAAGTGATTCGAGGTTTGAATCTCGTCGTTCCAGCAGCCTACATAGTTACGCAGGGCAATGAGAACATTCTGATTGCTGATTTGGATCAGCCGCTCTTTTGCGCCCTTCCCATATATGTTGACCGAGCCTTCTATAAGATCAATGTCGTCCGTGTGCAGGGAACACAACTCAGATATTCGCATGCCAGTCGCAAACAAGAGTTCAAGAATAGCAACATCCCGCATAAGTACACGATGGGTATATGCTGACTTGCTGTGGCATGGTTGGAGACTATAAATATGCGTTAGAAGTTGATCAATGGTTGTGAGTGGGATAGTTCGAGGAAGAAGGGACGGTTCCCGCATTTTAATTCGCATATGAGAAAAAGGATTATCAGATAGCACTTCTTCAAATGAAAGATATGCAAAAAAAGCTTTTAGACTTGCAATTTTGCGTTTCACACTTCGCACCGCATAATCATCATGCAGCCAAGCAATGTAGTTTTGTATATTTTCTTTGGAGAATGGGTCCGTCTGCATGGAGGAAAAGACTATAAACTGGCTAATATCCTTTTTATAGGCTTTGAGTGTATGCGCATTGAGTGCTTTCTCATACTGACAGTGTTCCAAGTAGGAGTCCAGCCTGGCCTCTATTTTTTCTTTATCCATAAAAATGCATCCTTTCTATGTCCTGGAGAAAGTATTATATCATATGGCACAGGAATATGACGAAATAGAGAAAATGACAAAAATTTTGATAGGATAACGTTGCATTTTGAATAAAAATGATGTAAAATATAGGCATCAAATACAGGATAATTCCTTATTATCAAATGAATTTCGAGAGTAAAATACGGAGATAAACTATGATCTTTATAGGATATTCAAGTGGCGATAGATATACCGTAGTTGAATCACTAGTATTCCACTTAAAGAATTACGGCTTTGAAGTATGGTACGATTTCTATGATATGTTTTTAGGAGACAATCGGTATGAAGAAAATTTCAAAAAAGGAATCAGCGGTAGTCACTATGTAATCTTCGTCATTTCTAAAAACTTTTTTTCAAGTAATTGTGCAAAGGAAGAACTAGATTATGCTCAATTACTATATGAAAAGGGGGAAATTATTTTGTTTCCCCTTTTATATCGCATGTCTGCTGATGAATTACCGCAAGACTACAATTGGATAAAGAAAATAATATACAACGAAATAGGAGAGCATTCTGGCACACTATTTGTCGCAAATCAAATTATAGAAAGAATGCTTCACGATGAAGTCTTAAACAGAAAATATCGATCTCTTTCAGAATGCGTCAATTATCTGAGGAATAGCAATAAAGATTATATGTATTCTTTGCTTGATGCCTATCTTCATATTGATACTCCAAACTACTCGGCAAGAATTGCCCTCCTTTATTCTGCTTATTTATACATAAAATCGAAACACTTACTCAAGGAGAGTAGCTACGCATGCAAAATTGTTCAAAGAATTTATGTTTTTACCGGTCTTAATGTTGCGCTAGATCACCTTTCGCTAAGTGTTTTCTCTCTGGCAATGATACTAATACTAAATGATTCTATAGAACATCTTTGATAATCTGCAATACGGCTTTTGATAATGCGCTAACATCCTTTTCCATGCTTAGAATGTCTATATATGGTTCCAGGTATGGATATTGGATTATTTCCTGCTTAATCTCTTCAAGAATTTGGTGCGCTGCAAAGCCAGTACTACCGATTGGTATGATTATTTTTCCTAGTTTTCTGGCTATCTTGTATTCTTCAATAATGCCTTCGGAATTCGTAGAGTTACCACCTATAAACTTTTGACCAAAGACAAAAATCGCTATGTTATTTCGACCAATCAGGTATTCTCTATATTTTGTAAAATCATTTGCATCTAAGTTATCATCAAACGGTCGAACTTGTATCCTTTTATCGAGTTGAGTGATACCGTTTGATAAAAGATACTGGATTGCCGGACCAGCAACAAAATAACCTATTTTTCTTCCCATTCCGGTGCAGATATTCAAGTCGTTACTAAGCAACGTTACAGATAAATTGCTTAAAAGAGTATTTGCAAAGTATTCAACTTCATCCGAGTAGGCATCTAATCTACCGGAAATGAAAATATTACGCTTGATTTTGCGGGCGTAAATTTCTGACAGGATACAAGGTATTTCCGAATAATCATCAATAAGTATCGGCTTAACATTATAGTTTATTTCGAGATCTGTCATGAAGCAATTAAATGCCGGCGAGCTCTCCTTTCGAAAAATCGCATAATGGTGTATTCCATGATTGCCGACAAATTGATGAATTTGACTTAATACCGTCTTAATCAAATGGTCTCTGAAACTGTAACCAATAAATAGAAATGTATTAGAAACTAATTCTTTCTTCAAGAATGTGAGCATTGTCGGATGTGTATATTCAAAGTTCTCCCAGTCACTCTGCGTAAGAACAATATTTTCAAGGTCATTTATATCTCCATTTATCTTATAAAGTACAGGCATTGAGCCAGTACTGATGCAAGAAAGGTCTTTGTCATTATGAACCTTATAGTACCTTGTCCGCTTATTGAGCATACAGTTCTCGATTGCAGTATCGAAATTTGTTGTCCAAATAGATTTAAAGTCTAAATCCAATAAGCTTTCGAGTGTTTTACTACCAATTTCAATCGTTTGAAGTTTTGAAGCCACTAAGCGCTTTAGATCGCTGATGCTATATTTGTTGCAATAGTACTGAGATAGTTGATAATAGTCATCAATCAACTCGATGTTAAGAGATAGCGCCTTTGCCACATCAGAGAAAAGCATTTTCCAGTCAGGCAACCCTATTTCTGTTGACACGCCCGCCCCTATAAATAGAGATACTTGGTCGGCACTCAGTTTGCGCGCAAAATTCTCGATAAATTCCGAAACTGTAATACTCATAATAGCTTCCTCTTGCATTGATAATAAGGAATTATCCTCGATTGGTTTTGAGGACCTATTAGGAAGATTTGAGATGAAGTAAATAGTTTGTTTATACATGAACCTGACCGAGACCATTCCGCTTTTTGCTAGAGCGATTGTTCCGATTCAAAGATTGGGCTAGATAATGAACATTTTGCGAGGAAAAGTATAGTAAATGGGCGCAGTGTTTGGATACCCTAAAGATGAGCATTTGAACCTCTTGCATACTTTGTGTGAGGCAGTTTGATATTAGTGAGGAAAGAATGATAAAAATTTGAGTTCATGAAATGAGGGTTGGTAATGCTGGATCAATTAGAAAAAGATGTAGATAGACATATCAGCACCCATACTGAATGGTCTGACGATGATCGTGCGGCGGTGCATATATTGGAGACATTCCTTCGCTCAGAGGGAAGGATTAACCCGTCTTTTGCTACAGATGATAAGTGGCCTAACCACGATGGCACTTTTGAATTTGTACCTAATCCAGAGATATCCCGAGCTCCAAGGCAAACCTTTTATGTTCAAATAAAGGGGACTCGTAATTACAGCGAAAAGAATGGTGTTGTTAAATATACATTGAGAGACTTGGCTTTTCCGGCATTCATGTATAAGAAAGTCTCGCTAGATCCAGGAATTTTGTTCGTTATACTCAATCCGACTGAACGTGGGGACGAGCGCGTTTTTTGGAAATATATTTCTGCCAGCTTACTGCGTTCTATGGATTTCGCAAAGAATAGTATGACAATCAGTTTTACAACAGAGGAAGAAATCCTCAATGACAATGAGAGCGTTTTTTCCTTTTGTAATAGCTTAAATAAAATTACTGAGTGTCACTCGTTCATTAGTCAACTGGAAGTTTACAACTACCCTCTAGAAGAAATTGAACGCATTATCAAAGTGTGCAGTGAAGAAATCTCAGAAAGCATTGACGATTTGAGTATCCTTAATAATAACAGAGATAATATATCGCAGCAAATATTAAAAAGACTAGATAATCTTTGTGTTTCGGCTTTGCTACTGAATGCTATAAATGGTGGCTACAGTTGCCCGAGTGTGGGCCTGGCGTGGGAGTATTCTCTTCTAAAAATAGAAACTAAGTATTTGGGGGATTTTTATCGCGGGTTACGGTATATCGGAAGGAGAATTCCGGGTGAAGGTCAATCAGAAAGACTGATGCTGAAGTATTATGGCTTTATGTGGCAAATCCGTAAATCACTATCTTTCAACCATGGTATTACTGTGCTCCAGAACCTGGAGAAATTTTTAGAATATACAAAAACAGACGAACAGGATAGACAATACTACTCGCTTATAGCAGATGCGTTTGATCTTGTAAATAGAGAATTGAAGATTCGTAGCAATACACGATTTTATGTTCAAAAAAAGCTACCATTCTATATTGGGACAGAAAGATATTTTGAAGTTACATTACAGCAGGCCGGGGCCTATGCATCAAAGTATAACCGTATCACGGCATACACGAAGCTAAATATTTCTACTAGCTATTCTGTACAGGTGGAATATGTACCAGTTTCTATCCATTTATGGGGGATTGATACTGAAATCAAAGTAATCACGGGTTGGCAGGTTTCGGTTGATCCAAGTTGCTTAAATAAACTTGGAAAAATATTAAATAAGCCGATAAAGCTTTCTGCTCGATTTGGTGAGTATGATGCTTTGATGCATTTCCTTACAGGAACGGGCATGAATTTTTTAGAGATGATTGATCTAAAAGAGGTACGTTTTTCTAAATTGATCGAAGATATTTATAAGGGTACACGGACAAGCTACTTCAAAGATGTACTTCGGGCATTAAGAGACAAGTATGCCATGGGTTCCACGCTCTTTGGCAGATATACAGTTCGATATTTGCTTCTGAGCTTACGTGAGGAACTGTTGGATCGTGTCATGCCGTCGCAATTTAGTCCTCAGTGGAACTGTACGGATCTTTATCTTTCAAAAAAGTGCTTTCCTTTTGAATGCAACCCTCTAATCTCCAATCTGGTAGGTAGCAACACGAGTACAATTAGCCAAGCCAGATATTTGGCAAGCATAGTTGAAAGAGAACGGACAGAGATGATTGTGCCGTACTGGGCGATTATGAAGTCCATCCAGGAAACTGGCGAGATATATTGCAAACTTGGTGGCGAATTAACGCAAACATCAATTCAAAAGTATAACAATCAATTGGATTCGTGGGAAAAGCGGCAGGGTAATGGAATGGATCAATGAAGATATTGCTTACATTGAATCGTTTGAAGTCTCGACACTATCGATATTAAAAAAACTATTGGAACTGTCACATATCCCCAATAGAGGCCAGAAAGAACTTAATAATAGCTTTTTGCGAAACTGCGATATACCTTTTTCTGATCCAAGGAAGGTCGAAGCTCTTAGATACGCATTCGTAAATTCACGAGTATTACTTATATATGGAGCTGCTGGAACAGGAAAGACAACGTTAATCGACTATCTTTCCAGAATGATGAAAGATCGCAGAAAGCTTTTTCTTACGAAAACACATACAGCATTGCAAAATCTGCAGAGGCGGATTGTCTCTCCAGGAACCGATGCCTCCTTTATTAGTATTGATAGCTTCACAAGAAAAGTGAATCTTCCAGACTATGATATAATTTTTGTAGATGAGTGTAGTATCATAGATAATCGGGTTATGGAAGCATTTTTCAAAAAAATGAGGTCGGATACATTACTGGTACTTGCTGGAGACATTTACCAGATTGAATCCATAGACTTTGGTAATTGGTTTTCTTATGCAAAGGATTTAATTAAAACATGTGGTGCAAAAGTTGAATTGTTAAGCACATGGCGAACAAAAGACAAAAATCTTATCGGACTATGGACGGAGGTACGCAGTAAAGGACCTTTGATAACAGAAAAATTGGTAATCGATGGTCCATTTTCAGAAAACATAGGTAGTAATATACTAAAAAAAGAATTGCTGGATGAGGTGATTTTGTGCCTGAATTATGATGGGAAATTGGGATTAAATAATATGAACAGTTACTTTCAGAATGCAAATACAGCAGAAGCAGTTTCATGGAGAGAATGGAAATATAAAGTGGGAGATCCGATATTGTTTAATGATACCGAGAGGTTCTCCCTGATTTATAATAATCTAAAGGGGCGAATTGTTCAGATTATAAAATCCGACAGTTGTATTAGTTTTACCGTTGATATACCAATTCCTTTGACGGAAATGGATTGTACGAATGATGGCCTGGAATTCATCGATGCAATGGAGGATGGTACACGTATACGCTTTAGTGTCCTTGATTACGACGAGAATATGAAAGATGAAGAACGAAAGAAGACGATTGTGCCTTTTCAACTAGCATACGCCGTTTCGATTCATAAAGCACAGGGACTAGAGTATCAGTCCGTCAAGGTTGTTATCCCGAACAGCAATACTGAAAGAATTACTCATGGTATTTTCTACACAGCAATTACACGCGCAAAAGAGAAATTAAAGATTTATTGGAGTGCAGAAACGATGCAAAGCGTTGTGAATGGATTCTCATCAGATAGCTCAAGGCAGAAGAGTCTAGAAATTATTAAGAAAAAACTATAGCCAAATGGCAGGGGCAAAGCAACAATGGTAATAGATGGTATAAATATGAATCTGTCAACAGGAAAAAAACAAATCATAAGGATAAATGACAAATGCTCACTACTCAGATAATCTAGAAACTCTGCCAACGTTTTGGTTTCCGCAGTTTTTGGTAAAAGCAAAACTGCATAGAAATAAGTATGGCAGTGCAAATATGTGCTTACCGTTAGAGATAATGAAAGAAAGGGAACATAATTATGGTAAAGAAGCAGACCCAAATCGCTAATTTTAATGTTGTATTTGGAGAGGATGAATCTCCTATGCTGGATTACTTTAATTCAATAATATTCCCTGCAATGACATCCGGTATTGAGAAGATATCAAATGATGACATTTTTTTGTTTATGAATGTACACATTCTCAAAAACTATGTTGGTACATATATTCTTACTGGTATTCTTGTAAAGAAAACTGTTCTAGAAATTAAATCGGACCTCAATGAGCATGGCGAGCTAATCGAGAAAGATGAGAAACATTCCGCTGCACCATATTCTTCCTTTGCAATTAACTTGCTCAACCATAGAATGATATTCATGCCTAATCAAAAAGGAAGCCCAACTATTGCAACATTCAGAAGCACAGTAAACATCGGTGTACAAGGGGTACAAACAAGATAAAATAGAAATGAGGGGTGATAGAGCGGAAATGTCAGATTTTCCACTCTATCTGAACACGGTCGCTGGTGGCCTTGATCGTAGAGATCAAACCATCGGCGGCTTTTCTTTTGTCGTCAAAATCTATGCTGTCCCAGTTATCGAGATAATAGGATAACTTCTTTATCTGCTGGGGAGATATGGTTTCAACGCTCAATTCGGCGATTGCCTTTGAAATAGTCTGGCGTCGGGTGTCCAGTTCTTCAATTTTTTTGTTGGCGTAGGCAAGCAAGGTCGCATTGGCTCCGGTCAGCGTATCCAGCAGCTTTTCAATTTCTGCCTCCACCTGTGCCAGCTCCACTTGATAGGCAGTCAGTTTCGGATTGACTTTTTCCTCTCTGCCGTGGAGTATCTGAAAGTCTTTGAACTTTTCCTGCATGGCCGAGAAAATGAATTGCTCAAATTCTTCTTTGCGGATTTTCCCGCAGCCCGGACAGCCTTTGTTTTCCGTCCGTTTGGTACAGCGGAAATATCCGGTGCTGTTTGGTACATGGGTGGCTTTCAGAGCATACCCACAATGCCCGCATTTGATTTTTCCGGCCAGCCAAGTATTTTTCGGTTTCCGTCCCTGCTGGAAGGTGGTATTTGCCATAAGTTTTTTCCGGCATTTCAGCCATGTGTCAGAGGAAATGAGTGCTTCGTGGGGAGCGATAACAAGTATCTGGTCTTTTAAGCACCTGTCCTTGCCCTCCTTCACATCCCGCCCCTGGTAGAGATAGCAGCCGTTTGTTCCGGCAAAGTCGGAAGCGTCATTGACAATCGCTGCGCCCTGGCTCTTGAAAAATTCGTACAGCTCCAAATCGGCCTGTGCGTAAACGGGGTTTCTTAAAAGCTGGGAAAGAAATGTACGGAACATGGATTTTCCATAAATTTTTATGTCATGTTCCTCGAAGTATCGGGTAATATCTCCGAAGGAGGTTTCCGGTTCAGCGTACATTTCAAACATCAGCCGAACATGGTCGGCGGCTACGGGGTCGGCAACCATTTTCTTTGTGCGGATACCCTCTACCACAGTAGGCTCTAACTGATAACCGTATGGTGCCTGTCCGCTCATGTGAAAGCCTTTCAGGCACCGGGAATAGTAGGCGTCTGTGACACGCTTCTGAATTGTCTCACGTTCAAGCTGGGCGAATACAATGCAGATATTCAGCATGGCCCGGCCCATCGGGGTCGAAGTATCAAACTTTTCCGTGGAGGATACAAACTCCACATCGTACTCTTGAAACAGCTCCATCATCGTTGCAAAGTCCAGAATAGAGCGGCTTATACGGTCCAGCTTGTACACGATGACCCGCCGGACTTTTCCCTTGCGGATCTCGCCCAGCAGCTTTTGAAACTCCGGCCTGTCCGTATTTTTACCGGAATAGCCTTTGTCCTTGAATACCCGGCAGCTCCCACCTTTCAATTCATACTTGCAAAAGTCGATCTGACTTTCAATGCTGATACTGTCCTTGCGGTCTACTGACTGTCTTGCGTAAATACAATCTTCTCTGATAAATTCCATATTGGGCTCCTTTCCTTGTTGGAATGGAGCTACCAACCTTACAACTATATTATACCATCAGCAGCCCCGGACAACAATGTTGCGAATGATTAGGGAAATCTGTCCCCATATTTTCTGAACACCTCATAAAGACAACGCTCAATTTCTTTTTTGCGCTGTGCTTTCTCCTTCGGGGGAAGTACCGGCGTGAGGCTTTCCAGCACAATGATCTTCCCTTGAAATGCGACAGACTTTGTTTCTCGTTCATAAGTGACAGCTTGCGTCATTGAAAACCTCCTTTGCGAAAGTGCGTGTATATGCCTGCCTTTCCCGCTTGTCCTGTGGGGAAATGTCAAAAGACGGCACCCAGCAGGTGCCGCCCTTTGAGCTTTCTCCACTTCGGGTCAATGTGGCCCGAGGTCAGCAAGGACTGGAAAGGTACTTTTCTTTGGCGTCCTCCACGCTGTTGAGGTCAAATACTTCATAAAGCTGCCCCACAACACGCCGTATATCCTTCTTTGAAAATCCGCAGTCCTCCATTGCCATAATGACATAACCGCGGCAGGCGTCATTGCTCCATTCGTCCGTTTCCAAGCCGGGGATCATTCCAAACGCATTTCCCATAAAGTGCTCCTTTTTTGAAAAGATGGGGAGCCACGCCGGATCGGTTGGCCTATCATCAGACAGCATTGCCGGGGGCTCCCCATAGGTTTTCACTTCATTTCAGACACACCGGACGGACATAGGCTTCATGCCCCATAGTATTTCAACTCTCCCCATTCTGATGGCAAGGCGTTCTCATTGCCTGCGACGGCTCACGGCTTGCAAGGCCGCTTCAACGCTCGGACTGTGACTAAACGCAAGTATCCGGGTTCTGCGCCTGTTCCGGTGGAGCCAGCCTTGCCCCACCTATGGCATGGACCTGTTCGCTCGCTCAGTTTTACAAAGACTGTATTCTTTGAAATCCGAGGTCATGGCGGGTCTGTCACACAGCGCGTTCCCCTTCGTATCCGGGTGTCTTTTTATTCAATTTTCAATCTGCATGAGGCTTGTCTGAACCTCGAGCCATTGTGACCCGAAGTGTTTTGCCTCTCATAAGCCATTTCATTTTCCGGCCTAAATCGGTACGCCTTACAAAGAATTTTTCAAAATTTTTTCTAAGCGCCGCAGACCTCGCTCGATTGCGACACGAACCACTTTTTCATGGACGCCCTCTGCCCGGGCAATGTCCTGTTTGGTCATGCCGAGAATGAAATGAGCATAAATCCGTTTTGCCTGTTTGTCCGGCAGACTGGAAATCGCTGCGTGAAGCTCCTGCATGGTCACTTTCCACTCATACAGTTCATGGAGAGATAAGGCAACAAAGACAGCTTCATGCTCCAGCCCGTCATCCCGATCAAGGGAATAGTAGGCTTTGTGGCGGTATGTACGCAGCCGGTAGGCAGCCTCTTTACGATCAAACTCTTTGAACATTTCTGCAACTTCTTCCGATACTTCCATGAAGCAATCCGATGTATAGAACGGGTAATAGTCCCGCAAATTGATAATAGCCATATTGACCTCCGTTTCGGTTGTTGGTTGACGAGTGACCGAAACGAAGGCGGCGGGGAGCGGCACCGGGGAATGGCTTCGGGCCAACATGACCCGAAGCCGCCCCATAAGAACGCAAAAGCGCCCGGGCGGCATGAAGCCACACGGACGCATGAAATGACATAATAGTTAAGGTTCCAACAAATTTCGCATACATAGCCGGAATAACCCGGAGGCGGGGCTATGCTTTTTTTAACTGATGTAGGTCATGGGCACTGTGAAAAAAGGCAAAGATAGACACGGCGGCAATCCTCCTATATGCCGCCGTGGATTTACACGGTGTTAGGTCGTCGTTGGTTTAGCGTAGACGAAAA